>Ga0172380_10009925_pt1 | contig 10064 bp, 9 predicted proteins | sample Leawe162metaG_FD_119747 | JGI IMG/M metagenome (GOLD analysis project Ga0172380, IMG submission 119747) | Leachate microbial communities from a municipal landfill in Southern Ontario, Canada - Leachate well 162 metaG | ecosystem: Engineered > Solid waste > Landfill > Unclassified | place...
GAGGGCTTCGGCTTCGGCTGGGGCGAGACCGCCTATTCCGGCGTGACCTTCCCGCTGGTGCAGCCGTCGCTCGAACATGTCGCCAAACTCGGCTACAAGCGCGTCATCGTGTTTCCGTATTTCCTGTTCACCGGCATCCTGGTCGAGCGTATCTACGAGGCGACCGATCTGGTGGCGGCACAGAATCCGCAGATCGAGTTCATCAAGGCCGGCTACCTGAACGACCATCCGCTGGTGCTGGAGGTCTTCGAGGACCGGCTGGCGGAAATCCTCGCTGGCAGCAACAACATGAACTGCCAGATGTGCAAATACCGCGCCCAAGTGCTCGGCTTCGAGGATGAGGTCGGGCTGGCGCAGGAAAGCCATCACCATCATGTCGAGGGCATCGGCACCGGCGCTGAAGACGATGGTCACCATGGCTTCGGCCTGGATGTAGGCCTCTTCCCTCGGCGCTCCCGTGGTGGCCTCGAGGTAATCTGTCAGCTCGGCGATGAAGTGCTGTATTTCCCGCGCCACCGCCTGCCGAAATGCTGCCGAGGTGCCGGAACGCTCACGCAGCAGCAGCCGGAAGATGTTCGGGTTGTTCTCGACGAACTCCATGAAGGTCTGCACCGAGGTGCTGATGACGCTGCCGCCACCGGCGATGCGCTGACGCGCCTGACGCATCAGCTGGCGCAGGGTCAGGCCCCCTTCATCCACCAGAGTCAGCCCCAGCTCCTCCATGTCGCGAAAGTGACGATAGAAAGAGGTCGGCGCTATGCCCGCCTCCCGCGCCACTTCCCGCAGGCTGAGGTTGGAAAAGCTGCGATTGGCGCACAGTTGGCTGAACGCCGCATCGATCAGAGTACGCCGGGTTTTTTCTTTTTGTTGCGCGCGAATACCCACGAAAACAGTCACCTTCAGGTTATCGAGGCCAAATGATAACCCGAAGGCCGAGCCGGGATCAGGTTTGTCTCCTACTTTTTTACCATTGACCCGAATTCTGGCTGCGTGGAGAATGGCGCACAGCTGTTCGCTGAAAGGAACCGAGTGAGATGGAACGCCCCCCGATCATCATGACCAATACCCTGCTGTTTGCCCTCTCCGGGCTGACCGCACTGATAGCCGTGCCCTGGTACGGCATGACCCATGGCTATGACCTCTGGCAGTGGAGCTGCTTCCTGCTGCTGTTCTGTTACAGCGGCATCTCCATCACGGCCGGCTACCACCGCCTCTGGTCGCACAAGGCCTACAAGGCCCACCCTATCCTGCAGTGGATCTTCGCCATCGGCGGGGCCCTCGCCTTGCAGAACTCAGCCCAGCACTGGTCTTCCGATCACCGTCGCCACCATCGCCACGTGGACGACAACCTGAAGGATCCCTACAGCGCGGGTCGCGGCTTCTGGTACTCCCACATCGGCTGGATGCTGCGCGAGTACCAGCGCGATATCTACAACGATTACAGCAACGTGCGGGATCTGCAGAACAACCCCGTCGTCGTCTTCCAGCACAAACACTATCTGGCGCTGACCCTGGCTACCAACATTGGCATCCCGCTGCTGCTGGGGCTCGTCCACGGCGATCTGCTCGGCATGCTGCTGCTGGCCGGGGTGCTGCGCATGGTGATGACCCACCACACCACCTTCTTCATCAACTCCCTGGCCCACATCTGGGGCAGCCAGCCGTTTACCGACCGCAACACGGCGCGGGACAACGGCATCCTGGCCTTCTTCACCTTCGGCGAGGGCTATCACAACTTCCACCACCTGTTCGAGAACGACTATCGCAACGGCATCCACTGGTGGCAGTTCGATCCCACCAAGTGGCTGATCCGCAGCGCCTCCTGGTGCGGGCTGACCCGGGATCTGAGATCCTGTCCGGAAGAACTGATCGAACAGGCCAGACTGGAGATGCAGCTCAAGCGGGCGCAGGCCAAGTTGCGCAAGCAGGAAGACAGGGAGCTGTGGCAGGCGCTGTTGCAGGAGGAGTACGACAAGCTGAGCCAGCAGTTGCAGCACTACTACGCCAGCCGCAAACGCCTGCTGGAACAACGCAAGCGCAAGGCACTTGCCCGCTATGACAAGTTGAAGCTGCAGCTGGAGTATCGCAACCTGCACGATGGCTTCGTTGCCAGCAAGCGCAACTGGAGTCGGCTGCTGGCGGGCATCGCCTGACCATGAGCCGTCGGGCTGAACAGAGAAAAAGACCGCCAACCGGCGGTCTTTTTCTGGGTGCCACTCAGCCAGCGGGCCATAAAAAATGGGGTGACATTTCCATGTCACCCCCTCGCAAATAGCATGTTCCATATTGGAATCCGGTCCTGTCGGGTGCCTGTCCTGTTTCCTGAGTTTCCGCTACCCATCCGAAGCAGGCGCCTGCTGGAGCAATCCAGTCGGCCAGTACCCTTCACGACCCTCTTCCGCACGGCAGACAAGCCGCCGTGTTTGTCCTTGCAACTGAAATATTACGCAGTTAAATAAAATAAAAAACCGTTTTATTCAGTGGAGTATGCAAGTGACTGGGCGCTCCCAGGATTCCTGCATCTGAACAAACTGATTAAAAACAATACGATAAATAAATTCATCGCCTTTGGATGACAAACGTTATCCTCGAAGGCGCACAAGGCTTTGCGAGATCTCGCACAAGAAATGACCCGCTCACAACCAGCGCTGCAGCGGCAGCCAGTCGCTCACCCTGGCCAGCAGTCTACGCAGGGTCGACTGTGGCGCGGCAACGGAATGGGACGACCGCTGCTGCCACCCCGCCAGCCACAGCTGCAATTCGGCGCAGAGCGCGGGGCACGCCAGGTGCAGCATCAGCTCGGTGTTGAGCATCAGGGAGCGGGGATCCAGATTGAAGCTGCCGAGCAGCGCCTCTTCTTCCCCGATCAGGATCAGCTTGGCGTGCAGGCTGAGCGCCTCCCCCTCCAGCTCCGACAGGGCGATGCCCTGCCGTATCAGCCAGGGGCGATGACGACGGTAGGCGCCATACACCAGGGGCACATCCGTGCTGGCCAGGGAGTTGGTAAGAATCTCTATGTTCACCCCCGCCTGGCGCTGTTGCCTGAGTCGACGGCGCAGCCCCCGGGTCAGGATCAGGTAAGGGCTCACCAACTTCAGGCTCCCCAGGTTGTCGGCCAGCTTGCGCCAAAGCAGGGGCGCCGTGGTCGGCCGCGACACCAGCCCCTTGCCGGGCCGGTCGAACCACACCTCGGCCTCTCCCGGATGCCAGTTCAGGGCAACAGGCTCGGCGTCAAACAGGCTGGCGGGCAGATCATAGACGGCCGCCACCTGCGGCTCGGTCAGGGTGAGCAGAAAGTCGTTCACCGCCGTCACCTCGGCCCGCAGCAAGGGGCGACGCAGCAGGCGGCGGATCGGGTGACTCCAGCGGCTGCGCCAGAATTGATCGAAGCCCTGCTCGGCCTGCTGGCAGAGCGGGCCACGGCAGGCGAGATCCAGATCGACGAATCGGGGCGTACCGCCCAGCCCGAAGTAGCGGTCACCTATGTTGCGGCCGCCGATCACCGCCTGGCTGCCATCCACCAGCAACAACTTGTTGTGCATGCGGTGATTGATGCGGCGAAAGCTGAACATCCCCTCCAGCAGCAGGGTCAGCGGACGCCAGCCCCGCAGCCAGAAGGGGTTGAACAGCCGCACCTCTATGCCGGGCTGATGGGCCACCATCTCCAGGAAGCGGTTGTCGCCGGCATAGAGGTCGTCGATGAGCAGTTGTACCCGTACTCCGCGCCGGGCCGCATGCAGCAACTCGGACAACAGCAGCTTGCCGCTGCTGTCCTCCTCCCAGCTGTAGTATTGGGCCTGGATCCGGCAGCGGGCGCTGCGGATCAGCTGGCAGCGCACCTTGAGCGCCAGCTCGGGTTGATCAATCAGTGCAAATTCGCCGGGGATCATGGCGTCATCTGCCTGTCATGGGGAAATGGCATAACGCTGGCTACAGGCCTCGTTGGAATGTGGATGAAGGAATTTACCATGGAACTCACGGATCGCCCCGCCATCAGCCATCGACCGCAAGCCAGTCAGCCGGATCCCTCGCCGACCGGCCAGCTGGCCCCCTGGTATCTGCAGCACAGGGATCAGGGTTGGGAACCCTTTGCGCCACCCGCCCAGCCTGTCTAGACGGGCCAGAAAATATCAGGGCTGGGCCACCGCCTCGATGGCGGCCGCCTTGCCCTCCAGCTGCGGCAGGCTGAAGCGATAGGCCACATAGTACTTGTAGATGGTGCTGACGTAGTTGATAGGCCCCTGGCCGACCTCGTTGGCCACCAGCTGCTCCACGTTGCCAAACCAGACGTTCGGATCCAGCCCGGCGGCCTCCGCCTTGGCCCTGATCGCCTGCACCCGATTCGGGCCGGCATTGTAGGCCGCCAACGCAAACAGGTGGCGGTTGAGCACATCCAGCCCGGGATCGTTGAAGTAGGTATCCAGGATCAGCCGCATGTAGCGGCAGGCCGCCTCCACATTGCCCTCCAGGCTGGCGAGCCTGGCACCGCGAATGCCCACCTCACCCCCAGTGCTCGGCAACAGCTGCATGATCCCCACAGCCCCCCGCTCTGAGCGCACGCCGGCATTGAGGCCCGACTCCTTGTAGGCCAGCGCCGCCAGCATCAGCCAGTCCAGCCGGTACTTGTCGGCCTGCTGCTCCAGCACCTTGCGTATGGTCGACAGCCGCCCCAGAGGATCCGGCGCCAGAATATTGCTCATTTGATCGCTGCGGGCCAGCAGACGGCGCAGGGTCATGTCGCTGTAGAGGGTGCGCTTGCCCGCATCGGCCAGATAAGCGTTGACCGCCTTGAGAAGCTCGGGACTGTTGTTACGCAAGGCCCAGGCACTGCGGCCCTTGTCCCGCAGCGGGATCAGCTTGTGGGCTCTCAGGCCGCTGATCATGCCGAGCCAGATGCGCCCCTTGAAGCTGTCGGTTACCGTGAGCGGTATGATGCCGGCCGCCACCATCTCCAGCAGATCCCCGTCCTGCAGGTATTCGGGGACCGTCTCGATATAAATGGGTGGCAGCCCCAGCTCGCGAAACAGCCAGTTGAGCTGGCGCAGGCTCTCGTAATAGCTGGAACTGGCCCGCACCCAGACCCGCCGGCCGGAGAGCTGGGTGATGCGGTTGAAGGTCGGCAGGGAATGCTGGCTCACCAGCCACTCTTCGATGGGGGCGATCACCGGATCCGAGAAGGTCACCTGCTCGCGCCGGGTCGGCGTCACCGTCATGTTGGCCGCCACCAGATCGCCGCGCCCCTCGCTGAGGTAGTCCAGCAGTTTGTCCTGACGCACCGGTATGTAGATGATCTTGAGCTTGATCTTCTCCTTGGCGAGATAGGTCTGGTTCAGCCAGCGCTCGAACCCCTGCAGCTGATTGACCAGGATGCCGTGCTGGGTCCCCTTGTCGAGGAAAAAGAAGCCCCGCTCATAGACCACCAGGGCCCTGAGTTCTTTCTTTTGCAATATGTGTTCGAGGTCCCCGGGTTGGGGCAGGCGCTGTGGCTTGAGATCCGCCGCCAGCAGAGGAAGACACCAGAGGGCCAGCAGGCCCCAGATCCATCGCAGCCTCATTATGTGGTCGCCTTCTGTTGGCCGACTCGCGTCGGGCAAAGCCGTCTGTGGGATAACTAACTATAGAACGCAGACCCACAGCAGAAGGGTCAACACGGCAGGCGAACCCGCCGTGTCATCACTGGGCTCAGATAGAGCGGGCACGCATCTCGAAAATCAATTTTTCGGCGGTGCAGGTGAATTGCAGGCGGGCTTTCAGGATCACGCCGTTGGCGCCCTGGCTCAGCTCGCTGCTGATGCTGGCTTCGGCAGTCACCTGTTTGGCCAGCGCCTCATAAGCGGCCAGCTTGGCACGGGCATCGGCTTCTACCGCCGCCTCGATCACCAGATCCATCACATCGTCACCTTCACCTATGATGGTGCCGATCTCGGCGAAACAGCCGCAGCTGTCACAGGTTTCATTCAATTCGACTTTCTCGTCTACAGACATCACTCAACTCCCACTTATTTCGGCTGTACTTCATCGTCACGCAAGGCTTTACGAAAATCCTTGATGGCGGTGCCCAGATCCTCACCGGCGCCGGCCAGGCGTTTGCTGCCAAACACCACGACTACGACCACGAGCAGGATCAACAAATGCCAGATATGAATTCCACCGAGTCCCATAGGGATGCTCCTGACTGATAGATACCGATTGTTTGTATCAAAAGAAGGCGCAAAGATTGTTGGGCAAAATCAAGGCAGGTGCAAGTTTGCAAATAAATCACGCAAAAAATACGGCGACCCAGGGTCGCCGTATCACTTGATGCTACTTGTCCCCTCAACCACTACATCCTGTACCAGCCGCCATCGAAGGCGAGAGACAGTTCGAGCATAGGTTCGCCAAGATATGAAAACAAATGGTATAAATTCATCTAAGAATTGAAGGAGATTCATATCATGTTGCTGGAACAGCTGGGGCGTATCGACCTCAATTTATTGATTATCCTGCAGGTTTTGCTGGAAGAGCGGAACGGCAGCCGGGCGGCCCGCCGCCTGCACCTGAGCCAGTCTGCCGTCAGCAAGGCCCTTGGCCGCCTGCGGGAAACCTTCGATGACCCCCTGTTCGTGCGCTCCGCCTACGGGCTGGAGCCCACCGCCCGCGCCCTGACGCTGCAGCAGCAGCTGCACCCCATACTGCTGTCGCTGGACAACCTGATCCAGCCGCCGGATTTCGATCCGGCCAATACCGAGCGGGAGTTCGTCATCGCCAGCATGGACAGCGCCTTCACCCTGTTGGCCCCGCTCTACCTGAGCGAACTGAAACGGCAGGCGCCGGGCATACGGCTGCGCTACGAGGAGTGGACCGAGAACAGCCTGACCGAGATGAGCCAGGGCCAGGTGGACATCGCCTTCACGGTGCGGGAGAACTGCATCAGCTCGGATTTTCGGCTCGACACCCTGCCCAACGCCATCTGCCAGCGCTTGCTCGCCATCGATGACCTCACCTGTCTGGTGCAGCACGATCACCCGGCCCTGCACGAGCCCGAGTGGGATCTCGCCCGTTACCTGGCCTATCCCCATGTGCAGACCTATTGCGAGGGGCGGGACCGCTGGATGCTGGATCACAAGCTGGCGGGGATGGATCTCTACCGCCGGATCGAGGCAACCGTGCCCTCGTTCGAGGCGGCGCTGCGGATGGGCATGCACTCGGACATGATAGTGACCCTGTCCAGGCTCTACGCCCGTCACGCCACCCAGGTCTATCCGCTGGTACCGCTGCCGCTGCCCATAGCGCTCGACAGCATCTCCCACCTGCTGATCTGGCATCAGCGCCACGAGGAAGATCCGGGCCACCGCTGGCTGCGGGAAACTCTGCTCGCCCTCATCATGAGCAAGCTGGAACCCTCCACCATAGAACAAACCTGATCATGCGGCTGGCTGCGGGAGACGCGCTTCATCTTCGGCATCAGCGAGCTAGAAGCCGGGGCTGGCAAGCAGCCCTGACAGCTAGCCCTGGCCGGTCACCGCCAGATAGTGGTGGACGCCGTCCAGCAGCATCTGCACCGAGATCATCACCAGCAGCATGCCCATCAGCCGCTCCACTGCGGTGAGTCCTCGCTCACCCAGCAGCTTGTTGAATACCTCGTAGAACATCAGGATCACGGCGCTGGCGCCCCAGGCCATCAGCAGGGCCAGCGACCAGTCTGCCATCCGGGTCGGCTCCTGGTTGGCCAGCAACAAGAGGGAGGCGAGAATGGAGGGGCCGGCGATCATGGGAATGGCCATGGGCACCAGGAAGGGCTCCTCGCCCGCCGCCAGCCCGGTCACCCCGCCTTCACTCGGGAAGATCATCTTGATGGCGATGAGGAACAATATGATGCCGCCCGCTATGCTGACCGCCTCCTGGCGCAGATTGAGGAAATTGAGGATCTGCTGACCGGCGAACAGGAAGGCCATCATGATGGCGAGGGAGAACAACAGCTCCCGCATCATCACCTTGCGCCGCCGCTTGGGATCGATATGGCGCAGGATCGACAGGAAGACCGGCAGGTTGCCCAGCGGATCCATGATCAGAAACAACATGACGGCAGCGGAGAAAGTGTCCATACAACGCCCAGGCTAAGCCTTCAACAAGGAGGGGAAAGAGGGCGAAATATAACAAAGGCGGCGGGATTCGGCGAGCGTCACAGGCCGCTCGCCGCAGGGGATCACCCGTGGTTGCAGATCTTGTCGGCGTGGGTCTGGAAACCCTGCTCCGATTCGATGAATTTGCCGCGCTGGGCCAGGAAGGCGATCAGCGCATCAGCATCCATCTCGCTGGCGCTGCAGGTATGGAAACGGGCGTCGGCACCGAAGCGCGCATCGATCGCCTGCTTGAGGCTGGCCCGGGTAAATTGGCCACCCTGTGCCAGCATCATCTCCATCACCTCGTGACCGTGTACCGATTGAGTCATTGCAAACCTCTTGAATAGACATATTTGATGTCCATTAAATCCCGCACCGCCGCTGACGACCTTGATATAGGCCAATAAATTGCCGATTTCCTGCAGGACCTGCTGGTTGTGAGGCGTGCTTTGCCGATAATGTGGCAACCTGACAAGGGGATGGCTACACTAACGCCCCTTTTTGCCATCGCAGACCGAATATAAGGACATTGGCGTCATGCTGTTCCATGGATTGGCTTTCAAGCCCTGGCGGATCTGGACCCGCCGTCCCCTCTGGTTGAAGACCCTGATCGGCATGCTGACCGGGATCGGACTGGGACTCGGTTTCAGTGAACAGGCGTTGCAGCTCAAGCCCATTGGCGTCCTGTTCGTCAACACCATACAGATGCTGATGGTGCCCCTCATCTTCTGCTCGGTCATCGCCGGCCTCACCTCATTGCTCAAGGGCAAGAGCCTGGATCGGATCGGCAGCAAGGCCATAGGCCTCTATCTCTTTTCCACCGCCATCGCCATCTGCATCGGCCTCATGATGGGCTGGCTGCTGGAACCCGGCATGGGCGCCAATATGGGGCCCTATGAGCGCGTCGGCATGCTGGAACAGCCTACCCTGGCCAGCGTGCTGAGCCATCTGGTACCGCGCAACCCGGTGCAGGCCATGGTGGATGGCAAGATACTGCAGGTGATCGTGTTCGCGGTAGCCCTCGCCCTCGCCCTCAACGCCACCGGCCGGCGCGGTCGCCCCGCCATCCTCTTCTTCACCTCGCTGGCGGAAGGCATGTTCAAGCTGACCCAGATGGTGATGGCGCTGGCCCCCTACGGCGTCTGCGCCCTGATGGCCTGGATGACGGGCAAATACGGGGTGAGCCTGCTGCTGCCGCTGCTCAAGGTGATCGGCGCCGTCTATCTCGGCTGCCTGCTGCACGTGCTCGGCGTCTACAGCAGCCTGCTGATCCTGCTGGCCCGGCTCAACCCGCTGCACTACTTCAAGAGCATCGTCGATGCCCAGGCAGTGGCCTTCACCAGCAGCTCCAGCAGCAGTACTCTGCCCATCAGCCTGGCCTGCGCCGAGCGCCGTCTCGGGGTCTCCCCCGCCATCACCGCCAAGGTGCTGCCCATAGGCGCCACCATCAACATGGACGGCACAGCCCTCTATCAGGGGGTGACGGCCCTGTTCGTGGCGCAGGCCTTCGGGGTGGATCTGCACATGGTGGATTACCTGACCATCATCAGCATCGCCACCCTGGCCAGTATCGGCACGGCGGGCACACCGGGCACAGGGCTCATGCTGCTGACGCTGACGCTGACCGCGGTGGGATTGCCGCTGGAAGGGGTGGCGCTCATCGCCGGGATCGACCGGATCCTCGACATGGCGCGCACCACGGTCAACGTCTCCGGCGATATTCTGGTGTCCGTGCTGATCGCCCGCAGCGAGAAAGAACTGGATCTGGCGACCTATCACGACGCCAGCGCGGGGGAGGATATCGACTTCACCCTGCGCTGAGGCAGGGCGAGCGATTAATTATCGTGGGGATCGTGATGACAGCGCCAGCAGACCTCGAAGTTGGCGCCGTTCTCCTCCCCGCATTGACCACAGAGCCAACCATTGCCTTGGCGCTGCTGATAGCGCTCTATGACGCGCCCC
>Ga0172380_10009927_pt1 | contig 10061 bp, 18 predicted proteins | sample Leawe162metaG_FD_119747 | JGI IMG/M metagenome (GOLD analysis project Ga0172380, IMG submission 119747) | Leachate microbial communities from a municipal landfill in Southern Ontario, Canada - Leachate well 162 metaG | ecosystem: Engineered > Solid waste > Landfill > Unclassified | place...
CTACTCCTTCCCCCTTTGTATGGACTATTACCCTGCATCCACTGACTTTGCCGACATACGATTCGGTGGGTTGCGTATGCTCCGTTAAGAGTAGAGGCTTTACCCCGTCTTCGATCCTTACCCATGCACGGGCAGAGGGCTAATGTGTGTGGAATTCAACATGACACTGTTTCGGGGCTATTTTACTTAATATGCCCATCTATTGCCATTGCCATAGAGAATTCAACTTTATATCATTATTTAAAAGAACTTTCAAACTTCGTGCCTCCTACCTTGTTCCTTCATTGGGGACAGTACTTAAGATATGCCAACCTACGATTTGGATACTACCTTGCTACGATATGAGCTTTATGTGAGCGATAGTATGCTGTACGATTAATATTGTTAGTCAAAGAACTTCAAAATTCCCTCTCCGTTTCAATTCAACTTCACAAATCTTACTTGTCGAAGAGGGTGGGGTTGTAATGTTTCAGAATTTCGTATATGCAAAGGTAAGAAAAGATTTTAAATAAACAAATATATTTCCCGAAAAGAATAGAAATAACTTTGGTGGGCTTTCATTAAGTATATTTTAATAAAAGTAGCAACACTCCTAATATATGCCATTTTTTAATGTAAAAACATTAGACCACTAAATATAATTAAATATAATTCACAAAGGTGTCGGATTCGACAGGTTTGGCTCATTATCGTATCTCATCGGTGCGTATCGTATCAAATAAATTTGGAATTGTGAAAACTTAGTTCTATATTTGACAACTCAAAAATGAAGTTAAAAATTTGTTGTATCTTTGTAATCAATTAGAGTCACATGAAAATTAAATACAACTTAGTAACAATATTGCCCTTACAAGCAATCAGCCACACAAGAGGTTCTGGTGACTCTATCCTCTGTGTGGCTTGTTTTTTTATAAGGGTCACAATACATTAGAGTCACATGGCATTAACAAATCAACCGTACATCCCGCTATACGTCAGGGATTGGCTAACAAGCAACAAATTAAAGACGTGTTCCCCTGCTTCACATGGTTTAATGATTAATATCATGTGTATAATGCACAAGGAAAATCCGTATGGAACACTTTTGCTACAGCAAAAGTACAAGCAAGATGATAATGTTTGCTTGAGTTTTGCTACATATCTTGCTAGACTACTTCCTTTCGATAGGGATGAAATTTACCCCTCATTGGAAGAACTAATTTCTGAAAGGGTTCTTAAAATAGAATCAGAAACATTAATTTGTAGCCGTATGGTAGAGGACGCAAGGTTAAGTTTAATGAGGGCATCCGTGGGTTCTGAAGGAGGTAAAAAAACGTCTCGTAAAAACAAAAAACTAGCTAAAGAATTTGGTGCAGCAAAAATTCAAGCAAACGCTGAATATGAAAGTGCAAATGAAATTGAAAATGAATTTGCATCTGACTTTGCCGATAAGAGATAGTCTATATTTATTATATTAGGGAAATTTTAAAAAACATACAAAAATGACAGACAAAAAAACTTATTACCCCGAACATGCAATTAAGTTTCTTAAAAAGAAAGGTGTTTTTATAGATGACATAAATGATGTAAGGTCAGCTATACATTATGAATTTGCAGAGTTAATGGCTGAATATGCTACTCAATGCGTAAAAGAGTTTGCGCTTGGATATAACTTGGCAAAAGATATATTTGAGAATTCCACTAAAGTCTAAATCTTCTCTTCTCGGAAAAAAAATAACTCCCAAATAATTTGGTAAATAGAAATAGATAGATTATCTTTGGTTTTTAAATTTAACTTAATACATACACAAAATGAACGAGGGAGGAACAACCACACCGACAGGACAGCCACAAATTGAAAGTCTACTTGAGAGATTTAATACCTACTTAAAGGAGAATAGTAATTCATTATCTCGCCTTAAAGAAAATATCTTTTAAAAAAACAATAAAATAAGTAGGTATAGAAATCAAATAATAAAAACTCTTAAAAAGAGGGGGTTTACTGGGGAATTTCATTTATACTTCTGGGGCAACGATGGATGGTATTGTGATTGTACTGAGTTATGCCATGAGTGGTTGGGGCAACATGTATTACACGCAATAGAGCAAATTAAAGAAGGAATGTTAGATAAGCATTTACTCCACGCTAAAGAAATAAATCCCTCTTAAAGGATAAACAAAACATAAAATAAATTTGGAAATTAGAAATACTTGATTTATCTTTTCCCTGAAAGATTAACTTAATAATGCTATTATGACTAAAATTTTATCAAAACTAACTATTTCCAATTCAGTAAATGATGATACATATATTGAATGGGGAACTTTTGAAACAGAAGAATCCATGCAATTATGGAAAAAAGAGAAAGAAATTGAACAAAATGAGTGGAATTATCATACATCTGGCGCAATGTCTTATAGACACTATGATTTTAGTGTCTATAACGCAGATAATATTCTAAATATGTCTATGGATGAGTTTAATGGGATGTCACTTAAACTGTTTATCGAAATTATTAATAACATTTAAGTAACATGAAACCAAACTGTTTAAGTCGTGCGTTAGACCAGTGGAATGAAGATAGAGAGGGCTACCGACTATGGTACAACTCCGATCATGTCATTGCTTTACAGTCAGAATACGAGGGAAGTGATTTAAGTCTGCTTAGATATGGAGTACTTGAATATGCTCCATTATCAGATTTTGGGTATGGTTATTTCTTATCGGCATTTAAAATAGAACGGGATAAGATATATTGCGATTTATTATCCGACTATTTAGACCAAGAGTAAGATGAATAAAACTATCGGCATAATAACCTGCAACCACGGGAGAGAAAAAGTACTTCAACTTTGGTGCGCACAGATAGCAAGGCTTCGTAACGAGATGGATATGTATATTCCTGCTGTATGTGTAAGCGGTATTGAAGATATGATAACCTGTCTTAAGTACGGTGTTATGCACCACCCCTCTGAAAACTTTCCTGTAAGTGAAAAATTCAATAAAGGGATGGAGTACGCACGAGAGATTGGTTGGGATTATGTTTGCATTATGGGATCTGATGACGTAATGAGTACAGACACCTTCAAGTGCATCTACGAGGAAGCACAGTCGCCTAACAACTACGATCTTATCGGCATTGACTCGATCTACTTCTACGGTACGGTGGGGGAACACAAGGGAAAACTCGTAAAGCTAAACCATGGAAAGATGTTGGGTGTAGCGAAATGTATTTCTTCACGGGTACTTGAGAAGGTAGACTACCGTCCATGGAATGTGAATAAAAACTATGGTTTAGATGCTATCGCAAGTCAGTGTATAGCACCTCATATCAAGTCATGGAAGATACTGCAAGATACCTTTGTCTGCGACATCAAAAGCAATCAGAACATAAACAAGATGTCGGTGTTCGCAAGGAGGTACGAGGCACTTGATGTTAATCTTTTGATGAATATTTTGGGAGAGGAAGAAAAAGAAATACTTAAATCAATTTAAAAATAAATAAGATGGGAACAAAATTAAATTTTAGAAAGAGATTATTTCGCCTAATTTTTGGAGAAACTATTTTAAGTAGTTTAACTCAAGGCAACCCTTATGTCCCCGAAGGATCGGGATTAAATGATAAATATTTATTTGATTTTAAAAATTATTCAAGTCAATACAACAACAACGTACCGACAGCCGTTATGAGTAATGATCATTCTTCAGAAGGGACGTCTCCTAAAAAAATAGCAATCAAGCCTATTGACGTATTAGGGGAACTTGAGGTAATTCCAACTCCGTTTACGCTCACACTCCTTGATGAAAAAATTGATATGCTACTTGAAAAAGAAAAAATAATAGTACAAGAATATTCTAAACGAGATATTATATATCTTATTGAACGACTTAATAATAGAAAAAAATATCAAGAGCATAAGGTATTTTTTGACTCTTTCCAAAATACAACAGATGAAAAGATAGAAAAAATACTTGATAAATATGACCTCGTAATGAGGACTTCGGATATATTTGTTCCTGAGTTCCCTGATGATGCCATTAAAACAATGACTCAATATATAGATAAAGTAGTCGAGGTATCGGGGAAAAAACCCATTTTTTATGTTATCGCAACTCCTGAAAATTTTCAAGAGAAGTATAAGAAAAGAGACCCTATTCTACTTGCACAGTCTCCATTTGGTTTTTATTGGCAAATACTTGGGGCTTGGGATAAGGAAATGGTTTTATTATCTGAATTATGAACCGAGAAATATACTCCATAGCTTTCAACCGTAGCGTCACAGACAAAGGCGTGGTAAAAATGTTAGTTTATACTTTAGGGGTAGTAAGTCAGAATGGCTTTAGAATCCCTGAAAAGATTACTCAATATCACAATGCAGTCGTTGTAGAGTTCACCGATGGTACACGCCATTGGATTCCCTATAGTAACGATGTTGAACTTTTCGATAGACCTATTGTAGAACCAATACCACCCACTACCGATGCCGTTAAGTGAAGTCTATAATCAAGATTGCGATAAGGGTATGCTTTCATATCCCGCAGGCTACTTTGACTTAGCTATCTGTGATGTTAATTATGGCATAGGCGAGGATGGGTTGAAAAATCATAGTCGCAGCAACTCGGCAAAGGCTAAACAATATACGCCTAAAGAGTGGGATAAAAAATCGGTTACAAAGGAAACTCTTGACGGGATAATTAGGGTTAGTAAAAATCAAATCATTTGGGGAGCAAACCATTTCATAAGTAAGATACCTTATGACAGTCCCGCTTGGGTTGTTTGGGATAAGCAAAATGGAGAAAATGACTTTGCTGACTGTGAACTTGCTTGGACTTCCTTTGATTCCGCAGTAAGAATATTTAGGTTCAGATGGGCGGGTATGCTACAAGGGGATATGAAAAACAAAGAAATAAGAATACACCCAACTCAAAAACCTGTTGCGCTGTATAAGTGGTTGCTAAGTAACTACGCCAAAGAAGGCGATAAAATATTAGATACCCATTTAGGTAGCGGTAGTAGTCGCATAGCCTGTTATGATGGAGGATTTGACTTCGTGGGGTTTGAGTTGGATAAGGAATATTTTGATGCTTCAGTAAAGAGATTTGAAATATTTAAATCACAAGGTAAATTATTTTAACTATGAGTAAACTTCAAATAACAGATGTAACAAGACAGCAACTTGACGAAGGTATTTTACCTGTCAACCATGTCATAGTAGAGGCAGAAGAACCACAGGACGGGCGTAAGACAAAGGGCGGGATAATCTGCGGATTTAATGAGGATGTGGTGTATGCAGAGGGATCGGATTCTCACGCAGCCGACATGGTAGTTCCTTACGGCAAGGTCTACAAGCTACCCGAATCACTGTACTACAATGAGGACGACAGCAACTCAATGAATTGGGAGACGGAGATGGAACTGCAAGAGGATGACATGGTGTGGTTCTCCATCATGGAGAGCTACAACGCTGTAACTTTGCGATGCGAAGGTAAGCTATACAAGATACTGCCTTACGCTGACCTGTTCGTAGCCAAGAGAGAGTATTGGGTGGATAAGTGGAGTGTACCACAAAAGAGAGCCACTAAAGTTATCTGTCTTAACGGCTACACACTCTGCCAAACATTAAACAAGAAGAAAATATCAGAGTTAGATCATGTAAGCGAGTCACAGATAGACCCCACAAGAGCCATAGTAAAGTACGTAGGCAGTCTAAACACAAAGTACAAACACCCAACCTACAATGACCACAAGGACTTGCAAGAGGGGGATGAGGTGTTGTTAGCACCGAGAACTGCTTTGTTGTTTTTGGAACGTAAAAAATACTTCGCAAGTTTCGATGGGGATGAACTTTACGTAATTGTACCCCGACATAAAATTGTGGCTGTGATAAATCGTAAGAAGTGAAGAAGTATCAAATCATATACGCAGATCCTCCGTGGAGTTATAAGGTTTGGTCGGGCAAAGGGAAGACTGCCGCTAATCATTATGACTTAATGACCATTGATGATATATGTAAACTACCTATTTCAGATATTTGTGATAAGGACTGTGTATTATTCTTATGGGTAACACCTCCTTGCCTTGAAGAATCATTTAAGGTTATTAAAGCATGGGGATTCACTTATAAAACTATTGGATTTACTTGGGTTAAAAGAAACAAAAAAGGGAGAGGGTGGTTTTGGGGATTAGGGTATTGGACAAGGGCTAATTCTGAGTTTTGTCTTATTGCAACCAAGGGGAAGCCCAAGCGTATTGCAACAGATGTACACCAAGTAATAGACGCATCCGTAGGAGAACATAGTAGGAAACCCCCTGAAGTAAGAGATAGGATAGTTCGTCTTATGGGGGATATTCCAAGAGTAGAACTATTTGCAAGAGATAGAAATGAATTATTTGATGAGTATAGCGGATGGGACGTATGGGGTAATCAAGTGTCTAATAAAATTAATCTATAATGGTTTCAGTATGTATCATATTCCGTAATGACGTTGAGTTAATCTACGATACCGTTGACTTACTTTGTGAGGGTACAGACCCACGAGAGTTTGAGATAATAATTTACAATGATGGATCTGTTGATAGCGCAGGAAAGTTTCAACCTTTAGAGGCAAGTTCTTTTCATAAGTACAATCTCAAAGTAATAAACAACCCTATTCACTTCGGTATTGGCTACGGATTTGATAGGCTCGTTTTTCAAGCCATAGGAGACACGATAGTCCTTTGCGGGTCAGATATACGTCCAAGACCGAGATCGTGGCTTACAGACGTGAAAAACAGTGTAAAATCAAAGCCCAACACAATAGGTTGTGCTGTCTGTATAGGATTAACACCAGATAACTTAGATTTAGACCAAGAAGGAAGGAATATTCGCTATGGGGCAGACCTGCTATTCACAGTTGGGATAAATGACCTGAGTGTGTTTAGTGAAATTCCGCAAAAGAATCCTAACTATCAAGCTCTCTTTGAGGCAAAATGGAGGCATGAAAAAGATAGCGATGAGCCTTACGAGATACCATGTGCGTTAGGAGCTTTCTATTTTTTGAGTAAAGCATACTACGAAAAGATTGGAGGATTTGATACAAAACCAAATGTCAGGTTCAGAGGTCATCAAGTATATGGTAGCTTGGAACCTTACATCAGTCTGAAAAGTTGGTTGGTGGGAGGAGGCGTGACACTATATCCGAACATTGAGGTAGGTCACATCTTTAAGCGTGTAGAGGGAGGAAAGATATTCGACAAGAGATCAGTGAGGCATGACTATCATGCGTTTAATAGATTCTATATTGCTCATACAATGATATTTGACGAGGCGTTGAGGGATAGAATAATCAACTTTCTGAAGCCTACATTGAACGTAAACCGTGCAAAGAAATACATTAGAGATAATTATTCTTCTGTTTTAGAGGTAAAAGAACGTAATAAACTTGTTTTTACCAATTCTTTAGAGTATATTTGCGAGAGATTTGAAATTAAGTTGCCATAGATAATGAAATATACCATATATTTTTTCAAGGATTATGCTACTGATATAAGTGGGAATCCAAAAGGAGAATTACTCGATTTATTCTCTTGTAATAATAAACTTTATTATTTAGATAAAGGAGAAACTGTAGATTCAATGATATTGAAAATAAAAGAACACTTAAAAGGAGAAGATGTTACTTTTAAATATGGAAAACCAAGTTTAACATAATATAACATGACCACAACAGACGCATGGATAAAGGGCTGTATTAAAAAGAAAAGATACCCAACGGAGAACTTTGCCGACACTGTTATTAAGAAAGTGTTATCAGAGAGAGGTACGCAGTTGTATAAGTATTTCTGTCCCCACTGTTCAGGATGGCATCTAACCAAAACCGTAAGGGCTGAGACCGTGTATAGCGAAAAAATATCTCTCTTACAGGAAGAACTAAAAAAGAAGGAAGAAGAAATATCAAAGTTAAAAGTTAAACTTGTAGAGGCAGAGACCACAGGAACTATCGGCAAAGAAGAATTAAAGCAGTTACGTGCCGTGTGGTATAACAAACAACTACTTGATGCCAACCAATCACTAAGGGCAATAAATAATAATCTAAGAAAAGATAATAGGGAATTAATAAATAAATTAGTATCAAAATGACAAAACTAGACGAAGTTAAAAATTATTCCTATCAGTTTTTTGATAGTAGTATTACGAAAGTTTGGGAGCAAGTGAAACAAGTTGCTAAAGAGGGTAAACTTGATTTGGAAGTAAAAATAAAGGGAGATACGGAAGATGACAAAGCCGAAAATAGTGCCCTTTATAGTTATTTTAGGGATCAGTGTTTTGGGTGTGCTTTTGGGCAACACGAAGACGGAACAAACTACCTTAAAATATCATGGAAAAAAACAGAATACACTTTCACGTAAAAGCATATTAAATATTATTCGTATCTTTGCGTGGTTAAAATTAAAGTACCACGGAAAGTAATTTGAAACATAGTATTAAAAATAAAGTCCTTGTAGAGGATTGTGTTGCGTATCGCTTCCGTGGTATTCTATCAACCAATCTTTTACAAGGCAAATTTTTTCCACCATAGTCATTATTAGTACCTCGTGCAAGTCATAGCCGAGTATTAAATGACATTCCCAAGCATCCATGAAGTTATGTTGTAAGGAGTCTTTATTGACCAATAAAAGCGTGGGTGGACTAACGGATAGTTCACGTCTAAGCGAGATGAAGCAATCGAGGTGACGGGGCACAACCAAATACAAGCCTTCTAATTTGAAAGGGGGAGGGGGGATAGTCTTGCCTAGTGCCCCTGAACTGAGAGAAGCGATTTGAGTGTGACTCTTTGCCGTTAAGAGATAAGTACATAACACTGATAAATGATACGATAACAAACCTGCTAAAGATTACTTCTTTCTTTACGGGAGAAATAATGCCATACTATGCCTAAAAATCTGTTAATTTATTTATTCGTAATTTTGTGGTCTAAATTTAATCGTATAATTAAAACGTAAAGAAATCATGGCCTACAAGATCCTTGACATTACCCGATTCGCAGATAAAAGAGATTCTGCCTACAGAGTTGCCCCCGCAGACGGAGGTAGCAGAAAATATTTACTCAATCCGTCACACATCACCGAACTCATTGTTGACCCATCAAGTGCATCAAAGAGTATATTCAAATTCTTTGATAATCATTTAGATAGGAGAGAAAGCTGGGCGTTAGTTCATGCCAATAACACAGTGGCAAGTATCGTAGCTGCTGCCGACACCCCTTTCGATAGTAACATGATTACTATTCCTATTCACAAAAATAATAATCCGCTTAACGCAACAACTGACTTCACGATGCCGTCAGACTGCATCTCGTTTGCCACACCGTACAATCCAGACCCGAACAACCATTGTTGGATTGTATATTACCTGAGTGCCTTCAAGCGCAGAGAGGTATTAGCACACATCAGTCTTGAAGACCTTGAATACTTATCGGAAACAGGGAGCACAACTGCAAGCGAGTTTACTTCACTTTACTAATAATAAGCAATTATGTTAGTACCATTTTTAGCAGTAAAGGAATGGAGGATTGACGGAGATCGTCGAATCCCCAATAAGACTACAGGGCGATATGTTCTGATGAACTATACCAATATGTTTGAGATACATTCTATCTCTACAGGGTCATGGTTCTATTTCTTCGATAATATTGCAGATACTAAGGACGGCGGAGCGTATGTAAAGACCACTACCACGGTTGCAAATATCATACTCAATGCTGACAAAGTACCTTGGCATAACACCATCCCTTTAAAGGTTTATCCAAACGAGGACATTAATGAGATAACCGTAGATACCGTTGTTAACCTCAGTGATATTTCTTACATCTACGATCACGAGAACGATGGTCTTGAGGCAGCCTATGTGTATTACAGAGAAGGTGGATGGGATTTAAAGAGAGTGTTGGTAAATAATACTACTGACGAGATTTATGCCTACTTCGCTATTAACGCAGCATTGTAAACCGCATAAAGCAAAAATTCATTTTTAAAGGGAAGTCAGAAACGGCTTCTCTTTTTTTATTGAAATAAATTTGGATTTGTCATTTATCTGTTTTA
>Ga0172380_10009928_pt1 | contig 10060 bp, 12 predicted proteins | sample Leawe162metaG_FD_119747 | JGI IMG/M metagenome (GOLD analysis project Ga0172380, IMG submission 119747) | Leachate microbial communities from a municipal landfill in Southern Ontario, Canada - Leachate well 162 metaG | ecosystem: Engineered > Solid waste > Landfill > Unclassified | place...
ACAGGAGATTTTGTTGTTAAATCTGAAATTTTTTTATCAAGGATACTCATTTGTTTTTTAATTTAATTATGGTTGGAAAAATATTGGCAAAGGACTTTTTTTTTGTTCTCCTGTGTAATAAACTGTAATGCGGATGTGGTCAATATAAGCATGTGTCGTAGATTCACCTCCATGAGATTCAGTAGAAATACCGATTCCAAAATTTATATTTTCTATATCTTCCTTTGTCCAAGTTTCTCCCCATAAATCAGATGAAGAACCATAAGAAATATAAGTATCAGTATCTGGCCACCATACTTCATCATCCCTTTTTTTCTCTTGTGAACCAAATAAACCATTTGCTTTTATAATTTTAATTGATTTATCATCAAAGTCACAATTTATTGCTCTTTTCATTTCAATTTCCACAAGAATTCCATTTATTGTCGCTCCGCTTGGAATTAAAAATCCAAAATTAGTGGCTTTTAAATAATGAGATATTCCTATATTTGGATTAAAAGTAACATCAGCATATACACCATCACTCACTTTAGCGTTATCAGGATTTGTCCACGCTACGGTTCCGACATCAGCCGAATCCGCCATAGTTCCTGGACTTTTTGTTACAGAAGCCATAATTTAATAGAAAGTTAAATTTCTTTTATAAATTTCATTATCTGGGTCTAAAACCAATGCTTGTTTAAGAAAAACTAAACTTTCTTCTTTTCTTCCAAGATAAAACAAGCACACTGCCAATTGCCCTAATGGAAAATGTCCGTAATTTGCCTCGCTATTAGCGTAATAATTGCTTTTTGGAATACTAATCGCCATCCGGTACCATCTTTCCGCCTCACTCCACATTTGTTTGCTGTAATAAACGCCAGCTAAAGAGATATAAGGTTCTCTCCTATTCGGTTCTTTTTCCATTGAAAGCAGATAACATTGTCTTGCCGCCTTTAGGTCTCCCAATCTTTCATAACAATTTCCCATAAACACGAAAGACTGCCCCTGTTCGGTATGCCAACCGGGATTATCTATATGCTTTTGAAATATCTCTATCGCTGATTTATGCCAACCTCTGTAATAAAGTTCACGGGCATAGTAGTGAGCATTTCTGTCGTTATATTCATTCTGAAAATTATCTATAGCCAATCCTTTTAAGTATTGTGTTCTGTCTGTTCCGGGATTCTGATAATGTTTCAATAAAATTCTCTCGGTAAATTTATTTCTGAAAGAAACATCAGGCAGTTTTCCTTCAATCAGTTTTATCCAAATGCTTCCCACTGAAATTACATTTCCCAGTTTTTCATTAACCGCTTTCTTCACTTCCGGCCAAGCATCGGAATAATCGTGTCCGCATAGCATTTTTGTCGCCTTTCCTTGCCATAATTCAATATCTCTTTTCACTTCCTCGTAGGTATGCCCGCCGTCAATAAACACCATTTCAAAACTGGCGTCTTTAAGTTTTTCTGCTGCTTCTCCGCTTTCTGCCCTAACTACTTTTAAGTTCTTGAATTGCTTGGTGTTTTCTTTGAATTGCTCAAAAACTCCTTTTGCTCCGTGCGTGCCGTCTTTAACATCAGCCGAACCTTCAAAATGGTCTATGGCAGTGACAACTCCGGGACATCCTTCCAAAAGAGCATTCGTGCTTCTTCCTTTCCAAGAACCAATTTCAGCAATAGTTTGATATTGTTTGCTGGCGTGATAGAGAAAATTAAGTTCTTCATCAGTCATCCAACCTTCCACTTTATTCGTATACATCAAAGGAACAAGAATCTCGTGGATATTTCTTATCCAGTGATATTTCCTTCGGTCATAAAACTTGCTGTGTAGAAATTGAATTACCGGTCTTCCCAAGTGGTCAAAAGCAAAGATAAAGTTATATTCCAACCTATCCGCGTCTTCCCATAATCTTTCCACTTCTTCCACATTCCATTCCACTACTTCATCGCAATCAGGCATAAAGATAATATCGTTCCTTGCTTGCGTGGCGGCAAAGTTTCTCGCTTTAGCAAAATTAAAAGCCATTTCTCCTTCTGTTAAAATATCAGGTTCCCCGTGTTTTCTCGGAAGTTCATTCACTTTATCAGCCATTTCTTTAGTGACTATCTCTCTAAAATCACCTTTCACCACTTTTGCTCCGTATTTTTCCGCTATTTCTATCGTTCTATCAGTAGAACCAGTATCGCAAACAACAACTTCATCAACTCCCTTTACCGATTCCAATAAATGAGGCAAGGTTTTTTCTTCGTTTTTAGCGATAACCACTACCGAAAACTTTTTTCTATCTATTTCTAAAAGTTCCTTGTAATAATTTTTTAAAAAATCCATTGGAACTTGATTTGTCCTTGTATTTCCAACAAATATCGGGTCAAAAGAACTGCCGGCATCTATGCAAGTTATGTTTCCTTTATTGCTTAATAATTTTCCAATCCAAACTTTGCTGGCAATGCCCGCAGAAAAAATAACAATCGCATTATCTTCCGCTTTTATTTTAGGATTGAAGTCAAAAGCATTTTTTTCTGGAATTTCCACAAACTTGTCTATATTCAAGAATTTGACAACTCCTTCCAATCTTTTCGGTCCGACAAAGATTTTTTTCCTCTTGCTTTCTTTTATCGCTTTCCAGAAATTAAAATGATAAGGAGTGAGTTCATTATTGCGGTTAAGAAGAAGGTCGTGGTCAGCAGAACATTTTATTCCAAGTTCTTTTTCCAGTTCTTCTCTTTCTTTATTCATTCCCAGTTTCCATTTAGTGATAGAAACATTGTCTATTTTCCCAAGTTTTTTATAAGAATCCTTCAGTTCTTTTTGAAGTTTCTCTCCGTATTTTTGACCATCGCAATTTTCCCCTTCCGTCATTTTCATTGCCAGTATTTCTCCGTCTCCCATTTTTACAAAACTGAAATTCTCGCTGTTTTTTATTTTTTCCGCCATTTGATATAAAGAATTAGTCATATCAAGAAACCAAATCCTTTCTTTTATCTCTGTCTTCCCGAATTTATCGTGGACTGCTCTTGCTACTTGGCTTGCTTGAATATCGTGTCCCGAAAGAATTTTAGTTGCTTTATTTTTCCAAGCGTCTATATCATCACAAACTTCTTTATATTGATGCCCGCCATCAATAAACACCATTTCTATTGAATTGTCCGGTATCTCTTTTACCGCTTCCAAGCTCGGTTTTTTATGAACCACTAAATTTTCAAAGCTCCCTACATTTTTGACAAAATCAGGATAGACATCTTTATTTCCTGTTTCTATCGGATCAGCCGAACCTTGAAAGTGGTCTACTGAGTGAACTTTACCCTTACATCCAGTAAGAAGAGCGTGCGTGCTTCTTCCCATCCAAGAACCGATTTCTAAAACACTATTAAATTCACTGGCTTTTTCATTAAGCCAAATAAGTTCATTGTCATTCATCATTCCCTCTATTTTATTTTCTGTTGGATTATATTTCATATTTATTATTAAAAATTTATAAAAGTTTTTTACTCCAAGTTTTAGGAATAAGTTTGTTTTCCAAATCCATTTTATCCAAGTAAACAAATTCCTGTTTTCCTATTTTTTTAGCCCAATCAATCATCTTTTTTATCCCTTCTTCTATTGATGTTTTTTCTTCAAAATCAACGAGTTTTTTCGCTTCATCGTGATTAGAGTAGGCATACTTTACTTCCTGCGGTCTCGCTTCAAGATATTTAGGTTTTAATTTAGACGGGATTTTTCCATCAAAGAAAGACTTAAGAACAATATCGGCTAATTCATTAAGAGTGATATTTTTTTCTCCTCCGATATTGATTATTTTTCCATCGCATTTTTCCGAGAAAACAGCTTTAACCATCGCTTCCTTAACATCATCTATGTAAGAAAAAGCTCTTTCCTGTTTTCCATCTCCATAGATATAAAATCCTTTTCCTTTAAGAAGGCGATTGATAAAAATTCCAATAACATTTCTATAAGGGTCTGATAAATTCTGCCTCTCTCCATAAACATTATGCGGTCTGATGATCGTGTATTTAAACCCATAGACATTTGACAGCACTTTTGTTATTCCTTCCATCCACATTTTTGAATATCCGTAAACATCTTCCGGTTGCGGTATCATTGATTCCCTAAAAGGAACTTGTTGTCCTCCATAAACAGACATTGAACTTGTTAAAATCATCTTTTTTAATCCATTCTTTATGGCTGGAACAATCAAATTAAGATAAGAGCAAGCATTTCTATCAAGAGCGGAAAACGGAGTAAATTGGCTTCTTCCTTCGGTGGCATCAGCCGCTAAATGAACTATTATCTCCGGCTTTATTTTGTTGATGTATTTTTCAACTTTTTTTCTGTCTCGCAAATCAAGTTTTGTGAATTTTTGTCTTTTAGAGACATTACTCATAAAACCGCCTGATAAATCATCAACTCCATAAACAGAAAACCCTTTTAGAATAAGAACGTCAGCAATATGGCTTCCTATAAAACCAGCTGAACCAGTCACTAAAATCTTTTTAGGCATTTAATTCTTGAAGTTTCCTTTTTAATGTTTCCCTGTCTTGTCCGACCTTTTCCCAAGCTACTTGGTATGTTTCATCTTGCGGAGCTCCTTTTGTCCAGTGATAATGATTCAAGATAGCAGTATCTAATCTGATAGCTTTCCCGTATTTTTTAACTTGCGCCCAAAGCAGATTATCCACTCCGCAATGATTCAATTCTTCGTCAAAAATCATTCCATTCAGATGTTTTGACACGAAATCTTTTTTAATCATAAAGTGTTCGCAGATATTTCCTTCGTCCGGATAAACAACTCCAGTATTAAGAGCGATTAAATCGTATTCATTGCTTGCTTCTTCCGCCAACCTAACGCAATCGGGAGTAAATTCCGTATCATCTGAAGCAAAGACAATCAATTCTCCAACTGACTTTCTCATTCCTTCATTTAATCTTTTCGGCAGTCCTAATCTCGGATTATCTTCTATCACAATCACTTCAATCAGTTCTTTCGGATAATTGAGTTTTTCTATTGAGTCCAAACAACGCTTTAGTCCTTCCGGTCTTTTTCCCATTGTCGGGATTATTATGGAAACTTTTTTATTCATTTTTAATTATTGTTTTTATTAAAATACTTTTTTAAATTCGTAGTCCGTCCCTAATTTGCAATAACCATCGTCATACCAAGAACCAGCATAATGATGGAACACTCTCATATTCGGAGTTATATTCACCTCTTTAGTCCTATGCTTGTAAGGAAAAAACAATTCCGTGTCGTATATTTTTATTCCTTCTTTTTCTTTGTCGACAATCCACATTAAATCAGCAAAAGCTCTCACTCCCGGCTCAAACACTAAATCCCCGCTTCCTTTAAAATTTTCCTCTATTCTATCCATATATCTTTTAAGAAAGGGATTCCCTATTTCTGCTCCAAATCCAGCATTGGCGGGCATTCCATACGCTTCATTTTCCGTAAACATTCTATTATCAAGAAGGTCGTCAAAGTTCTTTCCGGGAAGCACTTCCATATCGGCATCCAAGTAAATTCCTCCTTCGTCCCAGATGTGATAAGCCCTCAACCAATCGGACGCTTTCACAAACCATTTCGCTTCTCCCGTTCTTTCCGCCATCGCAAGAGCTTCATTCACATAATTAGAACCTCTATAACAATTATTAAGGTTAATTATTTTATGTTCGTATCCTTCAATTTTTTGGCTATCAATGCATCTTTTAATAAGAGGCGGGAACTCTTCTTTATTTGATAGCCAGACAGTAATGATTCTTTTCGGTATCATATTTTTTTAATGCTTTGTCTGTCCCGTCCAAGTTGATGGATTGACAAAATTCCAACTTTCTTGAAGAACAATCTTACCTCCATTTTCTTGAAGAATATAAGCGTCAAGTTCTTGAAGAAGATGCCCTAAACCTTTATCCCAAGTTCCGGTATTTTTGTTTTGTCCCGTAAAAGACGAAGTATGTTTTGTTTCTGGTGTCCAAGCCGCCATAATTATTTATAAGCTACGGTTAAATCTTGAGCGGCTGTGGATGTCACAATTGTCAAACCCTTGTTAAAGCAAACATCGTAAATAAGCGTGTTCTGGTTAGCGAGAAGCGTTGCTGGAGAAGTGATAGTCCCAATTAGAGTTCCAGTAGCATCTATTCCGTCATAAATTGCGATTACTCCATTTATCGCCGCTTTGTTTATTGTTATGGCGTGAAGCATACCCTGACCTCTTCGTAAAACAGAGGTTGTCGGAGCCGCCGCCGTGATATTACTAAATATAAATGCTTCCATTTTATTTATTTTTTTTAATTTTAATTCCTTAAGGGGCGGTTTTTTTATAGAAAGCCGCCAAAAACTATCTGGTTAAGCCAGAAGTAAAGCTACCTTTATCCCAACACCATCACCCACGCCCGGTTCTTGCGATAAAGTTCCATATAACACCGTGCCAGAAACCTCCAACTCGCAATGAGAAGGACTTGGCGCTCCAGTGATGTTATAGACATATTGTCCGATGACAGTGGAACCAGCAGTGCAAGCTCCTGTTGCTTGAGTAACAGCCGCTCCAAAATCCAAAGTAACTATCTCTGTTGCCATTGCTCCGGTGTATCCGGTGTATCCGGTTGCTCCGGTGTAGCCCGTATACCCTGTCGGTCCGGTATAACCGGTAACAGTGGAATTTGCTCCTGAATATCCGGTGTATCCGGTATAGCCTGTATACCCGGTTACAGTTGAGTCTGCTCCCGAATAACCTGTATATCCGGTTGGACCGGTGTAGCCGGTTGGTCCAGTGTAGCCAGTCACATTTGAAGCAGGTCCTATTGAACCTTGAGCTCCTGTGTAACCGGTGAATCCGGTTGGCCCTGTATAACCGGTTACGGTGGAATTAGCCCCAGAATATCCGGTGTATCCTGTTACTCCGGTGTATCCGGTATAACCAGTCACAGTTGAAGCTGTCCCTTGTGGTCCAGTATAACCAGTTGCTCCGGTGTAGCCGGTATATCCAGTTGGACCAATCGCTCCTGCTCCCACTTCATTGAAGTCGCAAGAAGTGGTTGAACCTTCATTGATGTAGAAAGTTGAACCAACACCAGAATCTGTGTCTGTCCAAACAGCTCCTACCGCAAATCCAGCAGAACCATCGGTTGGTTTTGTCGCTCCTTTGCAACGAAATACATTGCTATTAGAATCGTATTCCGTAACGATTAAAGCAATACTATTTATCACTCTTGGTTCTCCAGCTATTCCTAACGCACGATTAAAGAATTTCATTTAATTTTTGTCTTAATTATTTTAAGAGGTGTTATTTTTCAAACACTCTTACCGACTTTTTATGCGTTTATAACCAAGAACTGGTGTCTATTTTGGCATACACAAGAGATTTCTTTTCTTTTGTGAATGTCTTTACTCCATAGTTCGTCCAAGCGTAAATCTTCCGTCCAAGCAAGTTTTCGCAAGGTCTAAAGACAACGTTTGGTTCCTTAAGAGCCACAAAATCAATCGCTCCTTTCACTCCGAAAATCGGATACTGGATGTTGGTAGTTACCGCGCAGTTTGTCGTTGTTTCCGTGATCGGCACATCGCCATAACCAGTAATAGTCAAAGTATGCGTATCAAACGCCGCAGAAATTCCAGCCATTTGAAGGAACTCTCGGTCATCATCAGAAACATCGCAGTAGGTTGATGTTGTTCCAGCCGTTGTTCCGTTGATAGCTAAAACCAAGTTAGCGTATGCTTCCGCTTCATTGGTGCCAATATCAACTTCTCCCGCCGTAGAACAAGCTGTTCCGTGAGCTTCCCAAGTAAAGACAACTCCTCCAATAGTGAATGTTTCTCCATCAACCGGAATAGAAGATGACGTTATAGTCGCTATAAACGGAACGTTGTTTGACAAATAAATATCAAACCCGAATCTTGGTCCAACCAAGCCATTATCATAAACTTTGTCTCCAAAAGCCGTTTCACGATTAGAAACGTCAAGTTTAATCTGCTCTAACAATCTCGGTCCGATAACAGCAAAACGATTATTCAATCCTCTGTTATAAAGATTGAGGTTTCTGTCCGCTACCGTGAAAAGATTTTTAATGTTTGAAGAACCAACAGCATAAGCCCCAGTTCCCGAACCGCCCAAGTCTTGAGCGGAAATGTAAGTAGCGGCATCCGAATACCTTGAAAGAATCTTTTGGTCTATCAAGTTATTTAATGCTCTTTGAGAATCAGCCGCCGCAAACATAGCCATATCCCATTTATTATGAAGCTGGTCTAAATCATCAACATAAGAAGGGACAATTTTAATCTGGTCCACATCAAGATACTCATTGGTTCCGCCAAGAGCGTTCCAAGAAGAAATTGATGTGCCTTTCGTGTAATCCGTGCCAACAAGAGTCTTTCGGTATGGGCGATTGATTCTTGTTCCTGCTGTAAGTTCTGAAGCTAAACTTTCATTAACGAAAGCTCTCGCCACATTTTCCTTAAAGTAGGTTTTTTGCATCTCTGCCGCCCAAGCCTGCGGATCAAACACTGTCAGGTCTTGAGAAGCAAGATTTGAAATATAAGCCATTTATAATTTTAATTTTTAAGCCATAACTCTACTTGTTTTCGCTTCTCCATTTCTTAAAGTTTTCATACTCCTTTCTTCCTTCTTCAGTAGAAAGGTCAAAATCATTAGGTTTAACGGAAGAAAAATCATTTTGAGTTATAGTTCTACGCTTTCCGCCGATAGAAGCCTCTTCGCTTTTCTGTTTGGCAACCTCTTTATCTTTCAGATATTTGAAGTAATCCGAATTTTGAGCCTGTTTCACAGTGAGGTTAGCGGCTTTGGCGTAGGTTTTTAATTCTTTTTTAAGCTCATCGCTTATATCAAGCGACTCAAGCTCCCTTTCTTCCAATTTCTCGTTAAGTTTTTGGTCTATTATCTTATCGTCAAAAACAGGATTAACCGGAGAAAGAGGTTGAGGTTTATCCTCTGGTTTTTTCTCCTCTTTCGGAGTATTCGCTTTAGTCCGCCAACTTATCTTTTGTTTGATAGCTGTCGCTAAAGACTTCTTGTGGCTGATTTCTTCTTCGGTAAGTTTAGAGATTAAATCATCATCAACTCCCTCATTAAGCCCGTATTTTTCAATCACGGAACTTTTAATTGAATCAGCTTCAGGCTCTTTTAAGAGTTCCTGTTCCTCTATCAAGTTTTCTTTAGGTTCTTGAACCTCATTTTGGATATTTTCCATTTTTTTGTTTTTGGCTATATGCCTATTATTTTTATAATAAAAAAACCGTCCTTCTTGGACGGCTTGATTCTACCTTCTTTGCGAAACGCAATATAACGCAAAAAAGGCAGGACAAAGCCGTCCTCTATTGCGTTTTATTGTTTAATTGTCAAACTGCTACCAACTTTTCTTTTTTTCTTCTTTCTGCCAATCTTTTCCGTAAAGTTTTTCCGCTTTGCGGGCATATTGGTCGTAATAACTTTGTCCCATATCAGGATGCGCTTCCAATAACTTTTTATACTGTTCGCTTTTAATAAACTGCCGCTCTTTAGCAAGACCGGATAATTGGTCTATACTTTCATCTATCGCTCTTCCTATTGTCGCATCAGCCGCCTTTCTAACAACTTTTTTGGCTGTCTTGGCAGTTTTAGAAACAAACTCAAAAACTCCTTTAGCTACTTGTTTTATTGCCATATTATTTTATCTAAAACGAACTTCCATACCTTTCTTTCTTGCCATTCCGACAGCATATTCAGCAAAACGCTCTCCGTGTCTTTCAAAGTCATAACTTATCAATACTTCTCCCGTCTTAGGAATAACAACATCAGCGATTGTTTTCTTTGGGTCAATCACATCTATCTTGTTTGATTCTACGACCTTTTCTTCTTCTATTGGCATATTGATACTACTTTCATCTTCTATCGCCTCTACGGGCATTTCTTTTGTATGTCCCTCCCCCATTCTGGAAGAATGAATTTTAAATCCTCTTTCCGAATCAAACTCTTTTCCGCAAATACATTTAATCATTTTATAAGTTATATAATTTATCTTTGTCCGACTTCTTATTTTCTTCTGAATTTTCCAAATCTACAATTTGTCCCAGTATGTTCCCAAGTATTTTAAC
>Ga0172380_10009929_pt1 | contig 10060 bp, 9 predicted proteins | sample Leawe162metaG_FD_119747 | JGI IMG/M metagenome (GOLD analysis project Ga0172380, IMG submission 119747) | Leachate microbial communities from a municipal landfill in Southern Ontario, Canada - Leachate well 162 metaG | ecosystem: Engineered > Solid waste > Landfill > Unclassified | place...
CGCAGGTAGTGCACGCCCGCGAGCTGCGCCCCGGGGACGGTCAGCCGGCGCGGCACGGAGCCGGTTGCCAGCAGCAGTCGGTCGTAGGCGAGGGTCGAGCCGTCGGCAAGGCGGACCTCGTGCGCTGCCGCATCGACGGCGACGGCCTCAGCGCCCTCACGCACATCGACGCGCTGCTCGGCGTACCACTCGCGTGGATGCACGAAGACGCTGTCGAGCGGGTCCTTGCCCTGGAGGAAGCCCTTGGACAGGGGCGGCCGCTCATAGGGCAGGTGCGACTCCTTGCACAGCAGGGTGATGGCCCCGTCGAAGCCCTGCAGACGCAGCGCCTCGGCTGCCTTCGCGCCTGCCAATCCCCCGCCGACGATCACAAAGTTTGATGTCATCGCGCAATCGAACCACAGTCGCCCGCTGCCTCGTCAGGCTCACAGGGCGTTCACGATGCGTGCGAAGGCCGATGGGAACGCCCGCGCCGCCGGGACGATGGCACTTCGCGTCTGGCCTCTGCCCGCCAGGAGCAGGCCACTCGTGAGCATCCGGTAGCGGCGCGTGATCCGCCGCCACTGCTCGTCGTAGTCCTCGATGCGGCTCCGGACGATGCAGGACACGGCCGCATCCGCCTGGGCGAAGCCGATGCGCAGCCCCTCCCCGGTGAGCGCATCGACGTAGCCTGCCGCGTCCCCGGCCAGGAGCGCCCGGCCACGGCGGCGCGCGGTGGTGCGCACGTCCATCGGCCCAGCACCCCGCAGTTCGCTGCTCGCCTGCGCCTCTCCGAGCCGCTGCGCAAGCGACGGGATTCGGGCGATCGCCTCCCGCAGGCCAAGGGGCGGGACCCCGAGCACTGCGATGCCGACACACGCCTGTCCCACCGGGGTGACGTAGACCTCCGCGTCCGGCAGCCAGTAGACCTCGACCACGTCAGTCCAAGGCTCCACGGCGAAGTGCTGCCGGATGCCGTAGCGGTGCCAGCGAGCCGGCAGCATGCGGATGCCGATGGCCGACCGCACCTGCGAGTGCAGTCCATCGGCCGCGATGAGGTGCCGGGCCTGAATGCCTCCGGCGTCGATGTGATCACGCGACTGGGTGACGGAGTCGACTCGCCCGGCGATCATCTCCACGCCGAGCGCGAGAGCGCGTGCATGCAGTGCTTCCTGCAGGACGGTGCGACGCACTCCCCTGCCCATCCCGTCCGCAAATCGTGCGACGGCGCTGCTCCCCGGGGCGAGATACCGGATGCCCGTGAACGGCGCTCCCTCAGGAGCAACGCCCAGTCCTTGCAGCCGGCGAAGGGCATCGGGCATCAGTCCCTCGCCGCAGGCCTTGTCGATCGGAGCCGTCCTCGGATCGACGACGACGACATCCAGCCCGGCCAGCCGGGCCCTGATCGCGGCGGCCAGCCCCACCGGGCCCGCGCCGGCGACGAGCAGGTCGATCACGCCGAGGCCGTGGGCAGCATCGCCAGCGCGTGATTCTCCACCCGCAGGCGCACGAGCAGCAGTGGCAGGTTCAGCAGGGTGAAGATGGCAGCCGTGACCCAGGCAAAGCCGATCAGCGGCAGCGCGATCCCTTCGATGACGACAGCGACGTAGTTCGGGTGCGCAAGCCATCGGTAGGGACCCGAGGTCACGCGCGGCAGGCCCGGCACGATGACGACCAGGGTGTTCCACCGCGGGCCGAGGGTGCGAATGCACCACCAGCGCAGCCCCTGCGCGGCCAGCACGACGGCGAGCATCGTCCACGACAGCACGGGAACGAGCGTGGGCTGCCAGACCCACACCTCGACCAGGGAGCCGATCAGCAGGAAGGCGTGCAGCGCCACCATGAACGGGTAGTGCGAGTGCCCGAACTCGACTCCGCCATGGGCGAAGCTCCAGCGCAGGTTGCGCCTGGAGACGATCAGCTCGGCCACCCGCTCCACGGCGACCAGGGCGATCACCACTGTGAAGGCGACATAGCCGCTCATGCCCTCACCATTCCAGCAGGACGAGCTCGGCGCAGAAGCCCGGTCCCATCGCCAACATCACGCCTGCGGTGCCCGGCGCGGGCACGCCCATGCCGCATCCGTCCATCGTGTCGCGCAGCACGTGCAGCACGGATGCTGACGAGAGATTGCCGATGGCTGCAAGCGACCGCCACGTCACGGCGAGCTCGCCGCCGGCCAGGCCCAGACTGCTCTCGACCGCCTCCAGCACGCGAGGGCCACCCGGGTGGCAGATCCATCGCCCCACCTCGTCGATCGCCAGCGCGTGCTCGTCGAGAAAGGCGCTGACGTCGTCGTGAAGGTACTGGCTCACCACATCGCCGACACCCGCAGACAGCACCACCTGGAAGCCCCGCTCGCTGATGTCCCAGCCCATCGTGCGCTCGGTCTCCGGGTACATCCGGCTGCGCGAGTCGATCACCTGAGGCCCACTCAGACCCAGGCGCGCCGCTCGCGCCTGCCCGACGAGGATCACCGCCGCCGCACCGTCTCCGAAGAGTCCGCTGGCGACGACGTTCGGCATCGTCGCATCGTCGCGCTGGATCGTCAGCGAGCAGAGCTCAACCGAGAGCAGCAGGGCGATCTCATCGGGATGCCCGGTGAGGTAGTCATGGACTCTGGCGACACCGGCAGCGCCGGCAACGCAGCCCAGGCCGAAGACCGGCACGCGCTTGACATCGGGGCGCAGGCCAAGACGCCCCACGAGCCTGGCGTCGAGCGAGGGCGTGGCGATGCCGGTGACCGAGGTCGCCAGCACGAGGTCGATGTCAGTGGCCGCGAGGCCGGCCTTCTCCAGTGCTCCCGCGATCGCGGCCTCGCCCAGCCTCAGGCCGACGCTGATGAAGGCGTCGTTCGCCTCGCCGAAGCCGCGCAGGCACGCGTACTGCTCCAAGGGCAGTGCCAGGTTGCGGTGCTCGATGCCGGTGGCCTGGTGGATGCGGGCGATGACCTCCGCGCCGGCGCCTGACGGCGAGACGACCGACGAGAAGGCCCGGGTGATGTCAGCCTGGGCATAGCGATGCTCGGCCAGCTCGCCGTGCACTGCAGCGATGACGCTCAAGGGCACCGAGCCCGCAAATTCCTCATGCCTGAGCGTATGGGCAAGTCGATCGCCCGGGCGAGCTTCCCCCAGGGTTCAGGGCTGCCACAATCACGCAATGATCCGACTCGCTGCGCGCATCGCCGCTCCCATGCTGGTGCTCGCCTCCTTCGTCGCTCTGGCGGGCAGTGCGCAGGCAGCGGAGTCGATCAACTCCTATGACGTCGTGGCGACGGTGCAGCCTGATGCCCTCGTGCAGTTCAAGGAGACCATCGCCTACGACTTCTCCGACGCCGACGACCGCCACGGCATCTTCCGCAATCTCGTCCTGGCCGACACCGAGGTCTCGCCCAGGACGCTGGAGCCCACCGGCCGCGTGCGCACATACGACGTCCAGGTGCAGAGCGTGTCTGTCGACGGCATGCCTGCGCAGTACGAGGCCACTGAGGACGCGGGCGTGCTGCAGCTGCGCATCGGCGATCCCGACACGACCGTCACAGGCACGCACGTCTACGTCATCACCTACACCGTCGCGCATGCCCTCCGTCTCATCACCAAGCAGGACGTGGACGATCCGCAGGCACCGTCCGGCATCGCAGCAGGTGACGTCGAGCTGTTCTGGGATCTCATCGACAACAGCTTCGACGTGCCCATCGCCGCAGCGAGCGCGACGGTCGCAGGGCCCAGTGCGCCGCTGGCGGCACGATGCCTGCTCGGAAGCCTCGGCTCCAAGCAGGAGTGCCCGATCGCTTCCACTGGGAGCAGCGTCACGCTGGGGCCTAGCTCCATGTCCAGCGGCGAGTTCCTCACCACCTCGATCGTCTACCCGGCGGCGGCCTTCACCAGCCCGCCTGTCGAGCAGTTCGAGAAGGAGCAGCCGCTGCTGCTCGGCCTCATCATCGGCGCAGCGCTGTTCCTGGCTCTCGTGCTCATCCCGATGACCCTCGCGCTCAACTGGCGAGGTCGCGACAAGGGCGTCGCCGTGAACGCCACACCCGTGCAGTTCGAGCCGCCAGACCGCCTCGGCGCCGTGCAGATGGCAGCAGCGTGGAAGGGCGACACCGCATCCATGCGGCCGCGTGCGATGGTGGCGGCGATCGCCGACCTCGCCGCGCGAGGCCAGATCTCGATCACGGAGGCCAAGCACCTGACGGTGGAGTTCGTCGCGGAGCGCAAGGGCTCCCTGCAGGCCTGGGAGGCGCAGCTCATCAACCAGATCTTCGCCGCCGGCACGCCTGCGACCCTGGACTCGTACAACGCGGCGCTGGCCAAGTCCTGGGAGCAGACGTACAGGGACCTGGTCGACGAGGCCGAGGCGTCGGGGCGGCGCAACCAGCAGGGTGGCGCGCCCGACCGGCGCTGGAACTGGATGATCGTGTTCGTCGCCCTGGGCATCATCGGCTTCATCGCAGCCCAGTCCTCCAATGCACCGGCCGTCGGCATCGCATCCGGTGCCGTGGTCATCGGCTCGATCGTGGGCTGGATCATCGCGCGCATCATCACGCCGAGGCGCGAGACGCAGGAGTCCGCCAGGTTTCTCATGCTCACCCTGGGCTTCCGAAAGCTGCTGGCGACTGATGCTGCGGCAGCCCGGCGCGAGTTCGCTCAGCGCCTTGGCCTCCCACCGGCCGCGATCATGGCAACGATGCTGCCCTACGCGATCATCTTCTCCCTTGAGGACTCATGGGTCGGAGCCTTCCCGGACCTCACGCCCGAGCAGCTGCAGAGCACCGGATTCAACGTCCTCTCGGTCGCCGCACTGAGCTCAGTGGTGAGCAATGCCTCGCAGTCCGCCTCGTCGGCGCTCACGGCGCCGAGCAGCGGATCAGGCTCCGGCGGCAGCGCCGGTGGTGGAGGAGGCGGCGGAGGCGGCGGCTCCTGGTGAGCCGGTCAGCTGGCCTGCTCCTCGTTTGCCGACTCGACTCGCTCGAGCAGTCCGGTGAGCTGATGCCGCAGCGCCCAGTACTCCTCCGCCGTCGATGCGAAGCACTCGCCGATCGCCGGTGGCACCTGCAGCGCCCTTCTCTGCAGGGCGCGGCCCCGCCGAGTGAGCGACACCTCGACCGAGCGCTCGTCGAGCCTTGATCGCTTGCGCTGAATGAGCTCGGCGACCTCCAGGCGCTTGAGCAGCGGTGAGAGCGTGCCGCTGTCCAGGCTCAGGCGCTCACCGAGCTGGCTGACCGAGACATGGTTGGTCTCCCACAGGGCAAGCATCACCAGATACTGCGGATAGGTGAGCCCGAGCTCGGCGAGGATCGGTCGGTAGCGATCGGTGATGCTGCGCTGCAGCCGGTACACCAGGAAGCACAGCTGGTTGTCGAGCAGCAGCGACGGGTCGACGGCATTGGGCTTGGTCACGGGCCGGATTCTGCCAGCAGCGCCTCGACATCCTCGCGAATCGCATCCGGCGAGGTCTTGGGGGCGAAGCGCTTGACCGTCGTGCCGTCAGGGCCGACGAGGAACTTGGTGAAGTTCCACTTGATCCGAGACCCCAGCATGCCGCCGGCCTGGCTCTTGAGAAAGGCGAACACAGGGTGCGTGTGCTTGCCGTTCACGTCGATCTTCGTCGACAGCGGGAAGCTCACGCCGTAGTTGAGCTGGCAGAACTCCTCGATCTGCGTGTCGTCACCCGGCTCCTGGTGGGCGAACTGGTCGCACGGGAAGCCGATGACGACCAGGCCCTTCTGGCCGTAGTCGTCGTACAGCTTCTGAATGCCCTCGAGCTGCGGAGTCAGGCCACATTTGCTCGCAGTGTTCACGACGAGCACCGGATGCCCCGCGAACTCCGAGAGCGGGATGACCGTGCCGTGGTTGTCGGTGAATGAGAGCTCGTGCAAGGAGGGATGTGAAGTCATGAATAGATTGTGCACAACTTAAATTGATCCGTCAATGGACTCTCACAATCCGCTCACAGAGTTCTCACAAATATCGAGCCGATAACGATTGCGTCGTATCCGCATTCTTCCATTGACGTTCGCATGTCGGACGGCCAGGCTGAACAGCGAATTCACCTGAATTCACAGCTTGCATGAAATGCATGAAAGGGGACACCTGTGAACGCAACAAGGCAACGACGGAGCATCAAGGCTGCCGCGCTGGTCACCGGACTGAGCGCAGCCCTGCTTCTCGCGGCATGCAGCAGCTCAAGCCCGTCAGCGGGCGAGCCCGACAGCGGCGATGTCGGCGACTGCGCACCTGTGCCAGGCGTCACTGCCACGCAGGTGAATGTCGGCATCGTCTTCCCCACAACAGGCGGCGCAGCGGCGACCTTCGCCGAGTTCGACAAGGCCGCGCAGGTGCGCTTCGACCAGCAGAACGCCGCAGGCGGCGTGAACGGGCGCAAGATCGTCACGACGATCTACGACGATGCAAGCGACGGCGCCCGGCAGTCGACGGTCGCCACCAAGGCGATCGACCAGGACAAGATGTACGGCCTGCTGCACGCCTCGCAGGCGGACACGATGTTCACCAAGCTCCGCCAGGAAGGCGTTCCGGTGACCGGCCTGGCCATCCAGCCCGCCTACGCCACTGACCCGAACGTCTTCGGGGTCTTCGGCGCCTACAACTCGGGCTTTGCCACCACGAGCACGCCCCTGCGCATGAAGGAGGCCGGATCCACGAGCGTTGCGATCGTGGGCCACAACTCGCCCGGCGCCACCGCCTCGGCCAAGGGCATGGAGGTCGCCCTGCCTGAGGTCGGGATGAAGGTGGCCACGACGATCCTGGACATGCCGATCGGCGCCTTCGACGCCACGTCGATGGCCCTGAAGATCAAGCGCTCAGGCGCGGACGGCGTGGACTCGATCTCGCTGGTCGACTCGGCGATCTCGCTGCTGCAGGCGCTCAACCAGCAGGGCGTGCCGATGAAGGCGAAGATGATGTCGCTCATCGTCCCGCCGGATGTCCTCGCCAAGACCGGCAATGTCCTGGAGGGAGCACTGGCCGCCACCTCCGGCACCAAGCCGCTGACCCTGGATGACCCGGCAGTGCAGGCCTATGTCGATGCGATGAAGGCGGCGGGAGTCAACACCGAGACCTCCTTCGCCTCCGTCGGCTATGTCGCAGCGGACCTGTTCATCCGCGGCCTCCAGGAGGCCGGCCCCTGCGCCGCACGAGCCGACTTCGTGCAGAACCTGCGCAAGGTCACCGACTACGACGGCGCCGGCCTGAGCATCGAGCCGGTGTCCTTCGCTCCGGGGCTGACGCCCAATGGCGATCCGGCCAAGTGCCAGTGGTTCCTCAAGGTCCAGGATGGGGCCTTTGTCCCGGATGCCGCAGCGACCTGCGGCGATCTCGTCCCGATCTCCTGATCCACGACTCCTTGGGGCCGGGCGCCACTCTCCGGCCCCAAGGAGTCTTTCTTGTGTATACGCCGTACATCCAGGCGACTTCAGTGCCAGCATGAGGAGAGCAGCTCCCGCATCGGCACCCCCGGCGCGGGCATCCCGACAGCGGCGACAAGGAGTGGGCATGAAGATCTGGGCGAACTCGGGCGACTCGCATTACATGGAGCCGGCCGATCTCTACAGCAATGGGCTTCCCAAGGAGCTCGCGGAGCGGATGCCTCGTTCGGTCAAGGCCGAGGACGGCTCCTCGGAGACGATCTATGTCGATGGCAAGAGCTTCACCCGTGACATGCCCAAGATCTCGACCGTGGTCGGCAAGGGCGGCAAGACCCTCACGCAGGCCCTGGAGGCGCCCGGCTCCAAGGACATCGACATCCGTCAGGCGGATCTGGACCAGGAGGGCATCTGGGCGGAGCTCATCTATCCCTCGGTCGGCCTGTGGAACGCGATGATCACCGATCCGGTGCTGGCTCGGGAGGCGGTGAAGGTCGCCAATGACTGGGCCGTGGAGGTGCAGTCCAAGAGCGTGCGGCACGTGATGCCTGCGCAGATCTCGCCCTTGGACGTGCAGGATGCCGTCGACGAGGTGCTGCGCATGGCCGGCAAGGGCATCAAGGCGATCAATCTTCCCTGCTCGACCCCGAAGGACATCCCCGACTTCAACCGTCCCTACTGGAACCCCTTGTGGGATGTCATGCACGAGACCGAGATGGTCATCGCCGTGCACACCGGTGCAGGCGGGGAGGACCCGGTTGCCTTCCACGGACCCGGCGCGGGCACCGTGAACTACCTCTGGGCCTCCTACAGCGGCATGACGATGGCCGCATTGATGGCCGCCTCTGGCATCTTGGACACGCGGCCCGGGCTGAAGCTCATCATCTCCGAGGCCGGCGCCACCTGGGTCCCGTTCGTGGGCGATCGGCTCAACGAGGCCTATCGCCAGCACAGCGACTTCATCCGCGACAACCTCACCCGCACACCCAAGGAGATCCTGTACGACCAGGTCTACGCCAGCTTCCAGCACGACGAGACCGCGGTGCAGGCACTCACCGCGATGGGCTACAACAACGTCATGTGGGGCAGCGACTACCCGCACATCGAAGGCACCTTCGGACACACCCAGAAGACCCTGCACGAGCTCTTTGACGACGAGCCCGAGTCAGTCCGCTACCGCATCACCCAAGGAGCCTTCCTGGAGTGCTTCCCCCATGTCGGCACTCCCCCGCTTCAGGGCATCGAGTAGCAGCATCGGCTCTAGGCTGGGGTGGTCCTGACATCAGGACCACCCCAGCTTCTTGCTGCCACTCCTGCGAAAGGCCCCGCATATGACCTCCTCCTTCACTGCCGAGTCCACGACCGACGAGGTCCTCGAGGGCATCGATCTCACCGGACAGCGCTTCCTCGTCACCGGCGTCTCCGCCGGACTGGGCGTGGAGACCGCGCGAGCGCTGCTCGCCCGCGGTGCCAGCGTCGTCGGCACCGCCAGGGATCTCGCCAAGGCCGACCGGGCCCTGGCCCAGGCCCGCGCGGCCGTGACCCCGGGCGCATCGCTGGACGTGATCGAGGTGGATCTCGCCTCCCTGGCCAGCATCCGGCGCGGTGCGGATCTGCTGCTCGAGCGCGGAGACAGGTTCGACGTCGTGATCGCCAATGCCGGCGTCATGGCCTGCCCCTTCGGCACCACCGAGGACGGCTTCGAGACGCAGTTCGGCACCAACCACCTCGGGCACTTCGTCCTGGTCAATCGGATCGTGCCGCTGATCAAGGAGCCCGGACGCATCGTCCTGCTGTCCTCGGCAGGGCACCGTCGCTCCGATGTGAATCTCGCCGATCCCAGCTTCTCGTCCACGCCCTATGACGCGTGGGAGGCATATGGGCGCTCGAAGACCGCCAATGTGCTGTTCGCAGTCGCGCTGGACTCCCGGCTCCGTGACCGCGGCATCCGGGCCACCGCCCTTCACCCGGGCGGCATCTCCACCGAGCTCGGCCGCCATCTCACCCCTGAGGTGATCGAGTCGATGCGCGCCATGGCCAGCGCTCCTCCGCAGCCGGGTGCCCCGCGGGCGCGTCGCAAGAGCATCCCGCAGGGTGCCGCCACGACGGTGTGGGCAGCCGTCGTGGCCGACCCTGGTGAGATCGGCGCGCAGTTCCTTGAGGACTGCGATGTCGCCCCCGTCAACGACACCGATGCGATGGGCGGGGTGAAGAGCTACGCCCTGGATGCCGATCACGCCGACGAGCTGTGGCGGCTCAGCGAGCAGATGGTCGACGAGACCTTCGCGTTCAACCGGTAGCCGCTGGTCGATGTGTCGTGTTCATGTCGCAGCACGGACAGGAACAGGATGCAAAGCGATTCGACTCAGTGCTGAATCGCTGATGCCCCCTGCCGACGCGATGCTCCTGGTCCGCTCCGAGCTACGGTGGCTGCAGCCATGAACGCGAACCCGGATTCCAGCAACCAGTTCATCGTCGTCGCCAACCGGCTGCCCGTCGAGCCGGTCTACGAGGACGGCGACCCCGATGGCCTCATCTCGGGCTGGCAGCCCGCTCCCGGAGGGCTGGTCTCTGCGCTGGAGCCGGTGCTGCGGAGTCGAGCCTCGGTCTGGGTCGGCGCCGGAGACATGCAGGCCGATGAGTTCGAGGAAGTGGGCGACACCCGTCTGGAGCCGGTCGCCATCCCCGCCGACGACTACC
>Ga0172380_10009930_pt1 | contig 10058 bp, 17 predicted proteins | sample Leawe162metaG_FD_119747 | JGI IMG/M metagenome (GOLD analysis project Ga0172380, IMG submission 119747) | Leachate microbial communities from a municipal landfill in Southern Ontario, Canada - Leachate well 162 metaG | ecosystem: Engineered > Solid waste > Landfill > Unclassified | place...
CCTCATAAATAATTGATTATGAATGAAAAGAGAATATCAACTTTAGAAAATTTTAAAAAAATTCTTAAAGTTGAAAATTATTCAAATAAAACCATAAATATGTATTGTTATTATGTTAATGAAATGATGCGATATTTTAATAAACCTGCACTACATATAACAACAAAAGAAATAAAAGAATATATTCTCGAAAAAAAATATACGTCAATATCTCAGCAAAATCAAGTATATTCTGCATTAAAATTATTTTGTAAATTAATATTAAATGTTCAATTTTTAAATAAAATATTTTTTAGGCGACCTCGAAATGAAAAACGTTTACCCCAAATAATAGAAAAAGAGTTTCTTTTAGAAAAATTAAATAAAATAGAAAATATTAAACATAAAACAATTTTAACTTTGGGGTATTCGGTAGGTTTGCGAGTTAGCGAACTTACCAATCTTAAGATAGGTGATATTGATTCAAAGAGAATGATCATCAACGTTAAGCAAGCAAAAGGAAGAAAAGATAGAATTACTCCTTTATCTCAAAATGTTCTTAAGTTATTGAGGCAATACTGGTTGGAATATAAACCAAAAAAATATTTATTTAATGGACAATATGGTTTGCAATATTCTTCTGAAAGTTGTAATCAAATTGTTAAAAAATATTTAGGTGAAGAATATCATTTTCATTTATTGCGACATTCATGTTTTACAGCTTTACTTGAATCAGGAGTTGATTTGCGAATAATTCAATCAATAGCGGGGCATTCATCATCAAAAACAACGGAGATTTACACACACGTAAGCACAAATATATTATCAAAGGTTCAACTACCTATTTAAAAATAATGTAAATTTTTAATAAACAATTTAAATATTTAATTTTATGGGAAAAAAGTATGAAAAAATATCGGAAGATATTGAAAAAATGTTTGAAGGAGTGTTAGAGAACACAAGTATTCCAAATTGGCTTTTATTTGAGTTAAGAAGCGATGTAACTCAAAAAGAAGCGTGTAAGATTGTCAAGATGAATAATCTTGTAGAATCTATCACAGAAGGTGTTAATTTTGCTGTAGTATTTAATGAAGAAATCTTTGATCAGTTACCAGATAATTTAAAAATTATTGCAATTGATGAATGCCTTGCGGGTGTTACGGTATCTGATACAGATGTGGTTTCATTAATTAAACCAGATTTTTGTACATACATAGGTGTTTTGAAAAAATATGGAGATAATCAAATAGTGGTATTGCATGAATCGATTATCACACTTCTTGCAGCAAAGAAACAAAAAGAAGACGAAGAAAAAGCGGCAAGAAAAGAAAAACGAGGAAAGAAAGCAAAAAATAACGATCAAATAATTTAAAAATATACCTTTAATGATATATTAACATATCATCTATATTATTTACTTAATCCCTATCATTTAATTATGATGGGGATTTTTTTGTTTACAAGTATTTATATGAAAAAAAATAAATGAATTCATATAACATTAAGTTTCCATTAATTGACGATAATTCTACAAATACTTTTTTTCAAACCGGAAAAATAACAAAAGAATCGTTTAGTTCAGATTTATTGTTATTGTTATTGACACAAAAAGGTGAAAGATATTATGAATCAGATTATGGTACTGATTTATTAAAGTATATATTTGAACCTAATGATGAATTAACCATGAATGACATTGAAACTGAAATTAAAAGGGCAGTTTCCACATATATCCCGTATTTAAAAATAAAAAAAGTTTCTTTTAATAAGACGATTAATGATTCCACAATACCTGAGAATCAATTAAATGTCAACATTAAATTTACATATGAAGAAGATACTTTTAGCGAAGAGGGGGAAATAGATTTAAATTTTTAAAAACAAAATAAAATGGCAACTGATACATCTAATATAGTAAAATTTTCAAGTAAGACTTTTAGTGAAATAAAAACAGATTTAATTGCTTTTATAAAACAAGCATATCCAACAATATACAGCGATTTTTCTGATAGTTCAGTAGGTAGTATGTTGCTAGATATTAATGCTGGGGTCACTAATAATCTCTCGATAACTACGGATAGATTATTTCAGGAAACTCAATTAGAATATGCACAACAAAGATCTTCAATATTAAATATCGCAAAAAACATGGGGTTTAATATCCCTGCAAAAAAACCATCAGTAACTATTGTTGATTTTACGATACAAGTCCCGGCACTTGGAAATTCACCAGATGCTTCATATTATCCAGTATTAGATGTTGGTGCTCAAGTTATAGGCGGGGGAAAAACCTTTGAAACACAATATAAAATAGATTGGACATCACCTGTAAGCTATCTTGGGGACAAAAACCGTTCAATCATACCCAATAAGAATTCAAATGGAACTATTGCCAACTATAGTGTTACTAAACGTGAAGTAGTTGTAAATGGCAGTACGAGCATATATAGAAGAGTAATAACAACAAATGATGTTATTCAATTTTTTTCGATAATACTCCCAGATCCAGATATTATTGATATTGAAAGCGTAATATTAATGGAAGGGACTAATTTTAGTACAAATCCAACAACCGCTGATTTTAATAATGATAATTATAGGTTTTATGAGGTGGATTATTTGGCCCAGCAAAAAGTATTCGTTGAAGACTATGATAGTTCAAATGCCAATAATAACACCGATGGTATTAAAGCGGCCACATGGATTGATGTTACCAAGAAATTCATAAGAGAATTTACTCCTAATGGATATTGTAAATTAACTTTTGGTTCGGGAGATGCCAATGTTAATATTTTTCAAGAAGGATTCTTAAAAGAGGGGGTGAGCAATAGATATTTTCTTGAAAATTTTCTAAACAATACTGCATTAGGTGAAAAATTAAAAGCGGGATATACCCTATTTGTTAAATATAGAACTGGCGGGGGCAGTAATTCAAATGTGGGATCGAATGTTTTAACTCAAATGGGTGGATATAGTTTAAACTGTGTAGGTTCTGATCAGAAACTAAATCAAGCTGTGGTTAGAAGCTTAAAAGTCACAAATCCGATACCCGCTGTTGGGGGCAACGATGGTTTAAGTGTTGAACAAATCAGGCAATTAATTAAATATAATTTTTCGAGCCAAAATAGGGATACATCATTAACCGATTATTTATTGCAAATTTATAAAATGCCCGGTAAATTTGGTTCTCCTTTTAGGGCAAACGTACACAAAGAAAACAATAAAATTGTCATATCAATGTTAGGTATTGGTTCAGATGGTAAATTATCTAATACGAGCAATACTTTATTAAAAACAAATATTACCGAATATCTTTCTAATTTTAGGACTGTGAACGATTATGTTGAAGTTAAGGATGGTAAGATAATTAATTTGGCCTTTGATATTGATGCATATATTGAAAATGTCTCAGAAAATCAAATAGCAAATAATATTATAATCATTGTTAAAGATTATTTGAGCATTAATAATTATGAAATGAACCAAGATATTTTTCTGGGAAGATTGGAAAAACAAATCTTAGATGCCAGCGGTGTTGTTAATATTATTAGTATTAAGGTTTATAACAGGGTTGGCGGCCAATATTCAAATAATGTTATTTCACAAGAAATTTTAAGTACCAACACTGGACAAATAAAAATTATTAGCAATACCATACATTCAACTGAAGATTCTATGTTTGAAATTAAATACCCAGAAAAAGATATTAGGGTTTATCTAAGAAAAACAACAAATGAATAATGGAAATTTTAAAAAAAACAGTACATAGGATAACTAAAATGGAAATTTTACCTAATTGTGAAAATGACTGTGGAGGTATTATTTCAGATTTAGACATTATTTATTATTTTAAATTTTCTTTAACTTCAGATTCACCAGATATTGGATTTTTTGATGTTATACCCACCAATGCGTTGTTATATGATACTGTTAAAACTCTAAATTATTATGATAGTTTAAATACAACCTTATATTACCCTTCCACAATAACAAGTAGTACCTCTATTAATAGTGGAAGTGTGGAAGGTGCGCTTTCAGTAGGTATTGGGGAAATATTACTTTTTGAATAAAATAAATAAAATGCGATACATACATTCAATATGGTCAACACCATCTATAGATAATAAAGCAAAACAATTGCATAACTATAAAGATTTTAATAAAAACTTTTATTCGTATTTTTTTAGTGCGTTACTTATAAAGAAAATGGGATATGAAATTGACTTGTATTGTGATGAAAAATCAGTGGAACTGTATTCATTAATCCCGTATAATAATATTCATATTGTTGATTTTGATAATGAGGGCATTAGTCATAAATTTTGGATGTGGGGCAAGATAAAAACCCAATCGCTGATAAATGAACCATATGTTCATATTGATGGGGATGTTTTCTTTTTTAAAGACATCATTGGAAATAAAATATTTAACGGCGAATATGATTCGGTGGTGCAAAATGTGGAAAATTCATATACGATGTCCCTTGATGGTTTTAAAATTTATTATCCGAATTCATCGACACCCTTTAAAAAATATTTCGATAAATATGGAATCAAATGGAGTGAATTTAATATTCAGGGCTACAATGCGGGGGTTGTTGGGTTTCATAATATAGAATTGAAAAATAAGTATATTGATAGGGTTACTAAAATAATTGGTGATTTATCCAAAGAAACCAATATAAACGAAATCGCAGATAAATATATTGGAATTAATGTGATTGCCGAACAAGCATTACTATATCACACATTAAATATTAATAAAACTAAAATTTTGGAAATTTTACCATATGAAATAATAAAGAACACTAAATTAAAATGGTACGAAACAATAGCTCCAGATTTAGGGTTTTGTCATATGTTAGGGGTTTCAAAATACAGAAACGATATTATTTTGGCAATGAAAAATAAAATAAATAAAATGTTTCCTACACAAACAGAAACATTAAATAAATTTGAATGTAAATATTTATAATGATGAGCGATTTTCAAGTAACTGGCATATCGAGTAGTAGGTTAAGCGAATTACGAAAATACGCCATAACCGATACATTTAAAAATCAATATTTTGGTGATGGGAGTGATGTTAATGATGGTGTGGTTTTTACTGAATCAATTCAAAACGAAAAAGTGGCATATTATATCGATGGTATCAAGTATTCTGATTATATTTCTACTACAGGAACTACAACAAAATTTATGCTTTTATCTGATTATGATTCCAACATCACATTTAATGATGGCTTAATATTTAAAAATCCCAATAAAAGTAAATTAATCAGCAATCCTAAAATAAATGATGATGTATTTATAACCAGACAAGAAGTATCTGTGTTTGATTGGAATTATAGATTGGAATACATCAAATCGTTGATTGATTTAAACACATATGCTGGAGGAAATTTATTTAACGTAATAAATAATAGTTAAAATGGGAATAGGAGTTTACGGAGTAACAAGGCCATCAGATGTAAATGTCGACGATATTGACATCTATTATAATTATACACCAAATAGATATACTGAAAATAATATTATTTATAAGGTAAGCGATAAAGATAAAACTGATATGATATCTTATAATTATTTACCCGATGATGAACAAATAAATGGAAACGAAAATATATTGGAAGGTCTGTATAATTTAAAATTGCCCGCAACCACTTTCAATCAATTAGGCATATATACAATATATATCAAACCAAAATCTATTACTTTATCAATTATTGATTGTAGTGTATTATCTTCGTTACCAACCGTAAAAGGTATCGTTATCAACAGTAGCGATTTAACTGATTCTTTAAAAGCAAACAACGCATTACAGGGGTTTAGAATTGAATATATTAATGATGACGGTACTAAGTCAAGAAATACTGTTAGATATGTTGTAACATCTAATAAAGTATCACCAGTTAAAGATAATGATGGAACTTCTTCTCAAAAATCTACAAGATATCGTTTTGATGATGCAGGATCATTAATTTTTCTACAATTAAGCCCAAGTAGTTCTTCAGACGTTAAAGCAAATACTTTTCCATATATTGGGAAACCAAATCAAACCATTATAATCTCCAATACTTTTTTCACCCCCCTTGTAATGGAAATCGAAATGGTTGAAAATACAATAGATACTTTAACTGATTTTGTCGCTGGCGAACAACTCAAAGATGTTCAAAAGGGGATAATAACCCATTATGATGGTGATAGAAATATTACGAAACAATTTAATCAATTCGAAATTAAAGAAGAAACTGGCGATGTCCCTTTATTTGAAGTATTAGAAAAACGTACAAATATTGATCAAACCCAAGATTTTAATAATATTGTTGGAGAGGTTTAAATGAATATGATGTATGAAATTGAGGGAATTTATATATAATGTGATAAGCGAATGTTTGAATGAAAACATTGGAGATAATTCAGATATTTTATATCATGGAACTGATAATAAGTTTACTATTTTTAATGATAATAAACCAATATTTTTTGTTGATAATATTGATGTTGCTAAAACTTATGGTGATTTTATAATTAAAGCAACATTGAACATAAATAATCCCGTTGAATTAGATTTTGAGGGAAAATCTACATATTATTTTTTTGATAAATGGTATTTACCTTCAGAATTAGCAGATAAAATTAAAGTAATTGGTGATGATATAAAAAATCATTATATTTTAGATGAGGATTTAAAAGAATATTTAGAAGGTCTAGATTTTAGTGATATGTATGGTGATTTAGATGGAATTATAATGAAAGATATTAGCGATGCTATGGGTGGAATATTTTCAACGCATAAACCAGCAACCAATTATGTTGTTTTTAATAAAAATCAAATTAAAATTATAAAATAATTAAATTGAAGTGCTAATATATATTTTATAAATAAAACGGCAAAATAAATGAAATTAAGAAAATTTGTATATAATACAATAAATGAATATTTGGACGAAAAATATACAAAATCCAATTTGGATATTATCAAAGATTTTTATTCTGAATACTATTCAGACCCAAAAAATAAATCAGAAATTGTTGGTTGGAGTTCAAAAAAAGAACAAGAAATAAGATTTAAGGTTTTGTTAGATGTAGGTTTTAAGAATGGTGACACTATTTTAGATTTTGGCTGTGGTTTAGGTGCATTATATGAATATATGAGTAAAAGATATGATAGTTTTAATTACATTGGTGTAGACGTTAATGATGATTTTATTAAAAAATGCGAAAAGAAATTTCCAAATGTAAATTTTAAAACAATAAAAGATATTAGTGATGTTAATTATTTTTATGATTGGTTTATTGCATCTGGTGCATTTACAGTTTATACCCCAATAAAAAACATGATGGAAACAATCAAAATTGCTCATAAACAAGCAAAATATGGAATGGCTGTTAATTTTTTAGAATCGACATATGCAAAAGATTCTGATTTAGAGGCTATTAGAGGTTATGATAAAGAAGAATTGTTTAATACGTTTCTACAAGAATTTGATGATCTAAATATCGTTAAATTGGTTGATAGTTATATAGAAAAAGATTTTACAATTTATATAAAAAAGATAGATTACTTTTTAAATAAAAAATAACCACCACCCGTAAAATTTTCTTGTAATTACAATATTTTTGGTATATCTTTACAATCTATTAAATATAAGTTGATCGGTGGTTTGATTAGCCCCCAAAAAATCAAAATAAATATGAAAAATTTAGAGAAACAAAAAATCAGTAATATTGATATCCGTAATGGACGTAATCTAATAAAGAATAGAGGGATTGTTGTTTTTAACAGAGCCATGCTATTAAATGATTTTCCTTTTGAAAATATCTTAAAAGTAATTTTTGCAAATTTTTTTCCTGTTGCAATAGAAGCTGAACATTCATTAAATATGTATGAAGAAATTAAAATGTATGGTTATTCTCAACACTTTAGAGAAGTAGAAGAGGGCGAAAATGCACCCCACTATAAATTAGTTCTTTATATTAGCAAGAATGAAATTCGTTTTGACAAAATGGTTGAATTGAAATAAAAATTCTTAATATTGTAACCATTATTGAATTTTATCGTATATTTGAATAAAAATTATTGTGAAAACAAAAAACATTATTTTCGATCTTGAACCGTGGAAATTTATTAATCCTAAATGATTTATGAAATATATAAATATAAAAAGTGGTAAAATTTATAATGTTCTTTCAATGAATGTTATTAATGGAACAAATAAAGATGATGGCAAAATAATGGTATTATATAAAGGTGAACGAAAAAATAATAATGAAATTGCCACATTTGTTAGAGAATTAGATGAGTTTTTAGAAAAATTTACACCATATAAAAAATAACGCATGGAAAATGATAATTTTGAAAGGATTATAGATAATTCATCATTAGTCTGTATTTTTTGTGGAAAAGATAAAAAACAAAAATGGGATGAATATCAAAAATATTATGAGTGTGATTGTAGTGATGCGGTAAAAGAACGAAAAATATTGGAAAAAATAGAAAGGTTGAAACTAGAATTGCCTCACCCAAAATATTGTTTTTCAGAAAAAATTCTTTTATATAAAAACGATTAATCATGATAAAAAATAAAACAATAAATTCATTTATTTTTGTTTCATTGTAACCATTATTGAATTTTATCGTATATTTGTCAAAAAGTTGAATTATTCGAATAAAATCGCAATAAAAAACGCCTAATACATTAAACTAAATAAACAGTAGTTTATGATTATAATGATCATATATATATATATATATATATTATTTCTTTTTGGTTTAATTTTCTTCTTATTTAAAAAATGGTTTTCTGAGGAGAAACAAATGTAACTAAAATAAAATTTTAACGTATTTTAAAATAAAAAAAATGGAAAAATTAGTAAATAGAAAAACTCCTTTGATGAGTAAAAATAAGATCGTTCATGCAATTGAATTATATGAACAGTATGTTGATGAACCAATTGAAAGTTTTAAAATTTGGGGATCAACTTTTTATGAGATTAAAAGTAGCTGCAATAATTATTCTGTCAATATTGCGACAAATAAAGTAAATAAATCATATCCAGATATTTAATATTAAAATTTTATGAAAACAGTAGAAATATCGCACAACGAAAAAGTTGAAATGTACCGACTTGTTGATAAAGAACAATTGATCGAAATGCTTATTGAAGCGAACAATACGGTTGATCGATTAACGTCAAATGTAAACCTATATATGTATTCTAACAATCATTGTAATTGTATTGGAATGACAGAAGTACATAAAGTGAACGATAAATATTTATGTGGTAGATGTGGCAAGCCAATTAAAGGACAACACTAATTATCCAAAATTTTAAATTAAAAAGCTAAATAAATCAAACTTTAACGAATTGCCTGATTTTGTAAAAATATTTTTGATTATTTTGTTTGATCAATAGGTGATGTATGGTTGATAAAAAAATAAACAGTAAATAATTACTTATATTTTTGTAACATTTATTAAAACATATCGTATGTTCGTTAAAAACTTAAATTTTATGAGAACATTAAAAATAGAATCTTTAGAATCTAAATCAAAAGGGTGGATTGATAGAGATGAAATTATGCTTCATTCTTGCTTTCAGATTTTAAAAGATTGTGTTGAAAAAGAACACGTTGACACTCATTGTAATTACGATGCACATAAAGAATTTGTAGATGAAGTTAGATTTCTTTATAATTGGTGGATTTTAAGAAGTCAAAAAATTATGACTGATGAGCAAATGGAAGAAGATGATAAAATGCTCATGAGATTAATGGTGATACGTAGAAGTTTGTGGACTTAAGAGCAGATGTAATTTTCAAAAAAATTAAACAAAACATGTTAAACTTTTTGAAATGAAAGTAAAGAGCAAAACCGGTAAAATTATTCATTATTACGCACAATGCAGTGAATGTGATTGGACTGCTGGTATTAGTTGTAATGCCGATTTAAACATGATAAAAAACAGAATACGAAGTCACGTAAAACAAACCGGACATAAAGTTATTGCTGAAAAAGGAAGTTCAATCGAGTACTATTTAGAATAATTAAAATTTAAAAATATGAGCAAGATTAA
>Ga0172380_10009931_pt1 | contig 10058 bp, 9 predicted proteins | sample Leawe162metaG_FD_119747 | JGI IMG/M metagenome (GOLD analysis project Ga0172380, IMG submission 119747) | Leachate microbial communities from a municipal landfill in Southern Ontario, Canada - Leachate well 162 metaG | ecosystem: Engineered > Solid waste > Landfill > Unclassified | place...
AACCACTTGATCAGTCTGGACATTTGGAACCTCCTTTACGAGTTGGGAGTTCTTCTTCAACCAGTTTACTGCTGCGGCCGGGCTCTTTCCTTCCACCCCAACACGCAGATCATCAACAGTCTGCCCCTCAAGCGGGGAGTATGCGTAGTCCTTCCCTCTGATATTGTACCGCAGGGTGTCCGGCCCGTCTTCAAGCCTGGCGAACTTAGGCGCAGGCTCAGTATCCGCTTCGTTGACACCACCAAGGATGTCCAGCTTCTTGCCGGTCCGGCTTTCGTAAACTCCTCCAACCATATTGAAAAGCTGCTGAGGGAACGACATGCCTTTGTGCAGGTTGTTCTGCCGGATGTTGTCAAACACATCGGCCATGGCCGCTTGGTCTTCCTTGGGGATCGACTGCTCAAAGAAAGCAAGGGCGTTGTCCGGGTCGTCCATGTTGGGGAGTTCGGCGGCCGGTGCATTTCTCCACTCTGCATCTATTGCATCATCCTGTTGTTGGACTGCCGGCTCTTGTGAAGACACCATCTCCCCCAAGTCTGCCCCGGCCGCTAACATCTTACCGATGTCGGCAACGTCAGCATTGATGGTCTGAACGTTGTCCCCCTCTCCTCTGACAATGGTGGCCTTTCCCCCGGATACAGAAATCTCCGCGCCCGGGAACGCTTTCTTCAACATCTCAGTAGCAACGTGGTCTTTGGTCTGCGATGCTTCGGACTCAGGCTTAGATTTAGACGGGAGAGCATTGAACCCGGCTCCCATAGCTGCCCCGGCCACCAAGCCCTGGGCTGCGGACTCAGGAACATTTTCGAGTAGCGGCTTGCCGAGCGCAGCGTTTTGCCACACGGTCTCCTGAGCGGATTGAGGAAGTTCCTCGAACACGCCCTCTGAGATTCCACCGCCTACGATCCGGCTTATAATATTTTTTGGCTGTTTGGCCGCACCTTCAACGCCTGCGCCAACCTTTGCAAGATATTCGTCCACATCCCCAAGGCCGAATTTTTTGGCTAGCCGCGCCCCGACTACGCCGAACACGGCCGTTCCTGCACCAGCGCCTACGGCTGTGGCTGCCTGCAATGGAGAAAGAGTGCCGGCATCAGTCTGCTGCCTGATCGACTCCGCCACCCCGCCTCCAGCAACGATGCCCTCGCCGAGCGCCCCGGCTGTCGCAGCTCCTACTCCGGCCTTTATCAGCTTCCCGCCAATACCGCCGCCGAGCAACATGGGTGCGGCTGACTCAAGGGCTGTGTGGCCGATGGTGCTGGGATTTTCCACAGACGCCTTCACTGTGCCTACGAACCCCTTAGCGTCAGCAACCTCCTTGTTCGCCTGCTGTTGCGCTGGAGAATACTGAGCATCGAGGATCTCGTGGGTTTTCTCAGGGGCGTACCCTACACTTTCTAGAGATTTGCCAGCCATGCCAAGCGTGGGGATATCCGCCAGTCCTACCACAGCCTCGCCCGCCCCAACAACGCTCTTTGCCGCTGTGACCCCGATGTCCTTAATAGTTCCGCCAAAGGTTCGCAGCCCAACGGGAGTCGGCTCCTCAACAGGCTGATTGCGAATCCCAACAAGGTCAGCGAGGGTCTGCCCGGCAGGAGCCTGGGCAGGTTTCAGAAGTTCGTCGAGAGTAGCCATTACTATTTATCCTCGGCGGTTGAGAGCTTCCTTAGAAAATCGTGAAGTTCCATCGGGTCTACGTTTGTGCGTTTTCCGAACTTGGCTGCGACTGCGGCCTGCTTCTTAGCATCGAGGGATGCGTGCAGGTCTGCGATCTTCGCGCTCAGCCCAACAGGAGTAACAGGAGTAGCGGTTCCGTCAGGATTGAGGATAGCAGGGCCTTTTATTGGAGCCCCCAAGGCGTCCACCTGCCCGGTGTCCATCTGGACTATCTTAGCGTTTGTTTTACTCTTGGCGGCCTCCCGGGCTGCGGTGTTTTTCTCCTTGGAAGCCTCAACCACGCCCCTGTAATACTCGCCCAACTGCTCCGTCTGCTTTGGAACATTAGTGGCCTGTGCTTCTGCAAGACTTTTCTGAGCGGCGCGAAGTCCTCTGGCGGACTCCCCCTCTGCCGCTACCTGCCCTGCATCGGCAAGCTGCTTAGTGGCTCCAGCTTCTGCGGTCATTCGTGCGGTGTTCAGCCCGAAGGCCGCACGCTCTTTCTTCTCAGTCATCCAGTCGCCCCATGTCTTGATCTCTTTGGGGGCATAGACAGAAGGGTCTTTCCTAGGGACGAAGGCCGCACCACCATGCCGCTCTGCTGCGGATAGCTCAACGTAGTTGGGATCGTCGGCCCGAGAGTACGAGGTTCCTTGCGAAGCAGGGACGAACTCAGTGGTTCCGTCTGGGTTGGTGACAGTCAAACCTCGCGCAGCAGGAGCTTGCTGTGCTCCCTCCCCCCACTGCCTGAGTGCTGGCTTAGAGCCTGGATTTCCGTCCTTATCGAACCACGATATTTTCCCGTCTGGAGCCATGATGGCGGAAGACCCTCCGGACAGGGACACTTTAGTTCCCTCCATATCTGAGGCGGCTGTTTTTATTCCTACCACCTGCGACGGCGCGGTCTGGACTTGTGGCGCTACCGCTGTCGGCTCTATCTGCGGGGGTGCTACAACCTCAGTAGCCCCGGTCCTAAACCCCATGCCCTTTGCAACCCCGCTCCCGAACGCTCCAACATCCCTAACTGCTCCTGAGAAAGTATCCTTAGCGACAGCATAAGGAGCGGCAACAGTAGCGGCAATGGTCTTGCCAATCGCCTGCGGAACCCCGCCTTCTGCGTAGGCCTGCCTGATCCCCTGCCCTGCTTCTGCGGCGTAGGCCACCTGCGGGTCGGCGGCTATTACTCCACGCACCCCAGAAGCAACATTTGAGTTCATGGCCTCGGCCGCCTGCATCGTCGGAGTTCCTGGGGTGTAGATGCTCCCCCCTTTGGTGCCGAGCTTTACTTTTGCTCTTTCCTCTTCTACAGTAGCCATGGTCAACCCTCCTTATGCGGAAACGGTGCTGTTGCTGGCAATGGCACTGAGCGAGGACAGAGCCGCACGGGCCGTATCTCCGTAAAGCGTAGCCGCTGCCTGCGATGCTCTGATCTTTTCGTCGATAGATTTGTGGGTGTCGTCCAGTACCAGCGAGGAGATCGCCCGAATGTCACCCTCGGCTTTCGCCACATGGGTATTGAGCAGGATCTGGTCTTTGGTCAGGCGTGCCCGGTACAGGTCGGCGGTCGCCGCCATCATCCTTGCCTTTGCATCCGAGTTCAGTGCGGCGATTCTTGCCGCAGCGTCCGGGGCGCTCATCAAAGCACGGATGTAATCCGCCGCCGCACTGATTGCCTGAAGTCTGGTCTTCACTGCGAGCTCCACCGCGAACTTCAGAGTCTCAAGGTAAAGTTCGGCCTGGCGGATAGAGATTGTGCCGGCCAGCTCCCCGAGCTTCTGGAAAGTCTCAAGGCTTACTGCCTGCACCTGCGCCGCCATGAGCCCTGGCGGAAAGCTGTACCCTTTGGCCGCGAAGCCTGTAACCACTTGGTCAGTCTGCCTCTGCCCTTCACGAACAAGGCGGTCCTTTCCGCGAGTCCACATCTGGGCCTCGACTGCATCGGACAGACCCTGGCCTCCATTCTCAATGGTGGTCTTGAGCCATGCGATACCTTCATCGAAGGCATCGTTGTCAATGGGGTAATACTCAACAAAGAAATTGGCCAGCTCGTCTGTGAGGCGCGCCAGCAGCTTCTCGTACTGAACCTCGTAGACGAAGGTGGAGTCCTCTACTTCAGGAACCTCCGGCTCGATGGCACTTACGACAGGAACTACGTTGTGCCTGACAATGTTGGTGAACCGGCTCGCATCAGCTATGGCCATGAGTTCGGAGGCCGACGCCTCCACCAAGCCCGTGTACTGGTCGGCTTTAGCAACCGCGTTGGCTATTATAGTTGAAATCTGCTCATACGGTGTGGCCATCTCAGAACCTCCGAGTCAAGTTCGCCGGGGCGAAGTCAATGCTGTTCAACTCAAACTGCGTGGACGACTTGAGAACGAACCGCCAGTAAACTCCTTGCTGAACATGCGGCATCCTGGCTCTCCAGAAAAAGTCCCCCTCTTTCGATCTCTCCAGCTTGTACTCCCTGGTGCCGGTGTCCGTGGTTACTTCGAGAACGGTGTCTGCGCCGTCCGTAGTCCCAATCCTGACATTGGTAATTTTCTTCCTGTGAGGAAGTCCGCAATCGTTGATGCCGAAGTCTACCATACTTTCAATAACTTCGCCATTATCTGTGGCGCCTTCGAGCAAATAAATTCCGTCGCTGGCAACGCCGTAGTGGCGCCCTTCGTGTGTAAAGAAGGAGTTGAACCCGAAGTCGTCGTACTGGCTGCTTGCTTCAGTGGCCAGATTCACCACCCACACCTGCCCGTCTACCGCAGCCTTGTTACCAACCGCTGCACTCAGCGAGTCTGTAAATCCGCCAGAGGAGAGCAAGGAAGTGAGCAGCTCCGCTGTGGAAGCGAAGCTCGACTCACCGGTGATGTCGCTCAGGAACTGTGTGACTGCGATCCGGTCGGCTGTGAATGAGGCTGCCAGATTCCCTTCTGAAGTGAGGAGGATGACCATATCACTGACCATCTCGGACACGCTGGCAACATCCACCCCGCACCAAATACCTGCGGAAAGCCTGTCCCCATATACCCCTGAAGACCTAAGCGGTTGGAGGAACTGATCACGAGACGCCCCGTACTCATGGTCTCCGCCAAGCGAGGACCACGGCGGTAAATCAGCGTCTCCATTGCCAATGTCTATGTCCATGACAAACCCGGAAGAGACGATGCCTGGGAGGTTGCCGTACCCAGTAGTCGGCGTAGGAGGGACGTACAGCCCTCCAGTACCAGAGGAAAACAACGCTGATAGGCTGGCTCTGCCGACAGCGTACTCCCGGTCTCCGCCTATAGAAGCAACCGGAGGTGCCCACACCATGCCTGTCGTAGGAGCCGATGCTGTAACCAGCAAGTCTCCAGCCCCGGGAAGCGCAGCCAAATTACCTGCTGTGGCACCTCTCGTGGATAGAGTCGCTCCCCCCAATAAGACCGCCGCGGCGTTGTTTGTTGAAAGCGTCCCCGCCCCGGACAGAGTAATCGTCTGCCCAGCGAATACTGTAAGTGCCCCAGTTCCTTGCATCAGGCGCTCCCGTACTGGATTTCACCAGTTATGATGTCGGCACTGTTTATTGAGTCCCCACCTGAGTATAAGTACCCGTACCCATAAAGGGGGAGCTTTGACCCGGCTACTGCGGAGGTGTGCACCACGGTCTGAGATCCTTTTATGAGCAGATACACGATGCTCCCGTCTGTCTGCCGGACTATCCTCAATTTTTCTGTGCCGTCGTAGGACGTAGAGAGCCTGATCACAGCAACCCCAGCTTCGTACACCCACACCCCTGAGAGGTCAGCGAGGAGGCCATGCGCGAACGCTCCTATCCCTTGCCTGTCTTTACCAGCCACTCCAAGTCCGAGAAAGGACCCGCTCACCCCAGGAGCTACTGAGTACTGCACAAAATTACCGTATGGGATTGGGTCTATCGACCGTGCCGAACTGTTCCACCCTTTATTCAACGACACCGATATTTGCTGCGTTGTCGGAGGCACACCTGCGCTACCTGCAACTACTGCGGTGGCCGGGTAGCATGTTACCACCGGCTCAAGCGTGCTAGTCCATACCACGGCAGGGAGAGACTGAGGGTCGGTGCCTTTTACAAGCACAGGATCGGAGAAATAAGTCACCCCAGAAAGCGTTGCGACGTACACAGTTGCGCAGTACGCAGGTCTGTCAGGGGAGCCGCTCGTCGCGGGAACTCCCGGGTTTCCGGGTATGATCGTCGTGGTGATATTCTTTCTAAGGGTGCTCAATGTCTCGCCCCGCTATAAATTTTCACAACTCAGACAGCCCGAACAAGTTTCTCCAGAACGGGACGAGTGGAGCGGGAGTCGAGTCGAAAGCCCCGTCAGAGGATGTTACTACCGAATCAGTAGCATACCCAATTACACAGAAAACAGTACCTCCCCAGGCTATATCGGACCACGCTTCGGCCACTGGAAGTGTGTGCGCCGCCCATGTTACCCCGTCTGGAGACGTTGCAACTGCGGTATCATTTTGAGAAATAGCACAAAATACTCCGTTACCATACGCCACCGAACACCATGGTGAATCTGATGGGAGCGTTCGCTGCTCCCAAGTAACTCCGTCTATAGAAGTCAAGGCAGCGGTCCCGCCACACAACACACAAAAAATGGTTCCATTGCTGGCTATATCTCTACCAGCAGCGACAGGAAGCGTCCGCTGTGTCCAAGTTACCCCGTCCGGAGATGTGGCCGCAACAGTGTAACCGGTCCCGACCAAGCAAAAAACTGAGCCGTTCCAAGCTATGTCTTGAAATAGTACGCTGACCGATTGAGTACGCGCCGTCCAAGTAATACCGTCCGGGGATGTTGCAACTGTATTGCTTAAATATCTAACAACACAAAAAACTGAGCCGTTCCAGGCTATACCTAGCCAATATCCAGAGGTAGGTAGCGCCCTTTGAGTCCAATTTACCCCGTCCGGAGATGTGGCGCAGATGCTAGACTCCCCAACAGCACAAAAAACTGATCCGTTCCAGGCTATGTCCCGCCACAGGATGGATGCCGGTAGCGTGCTGGCTGTCCAATTAACCCCATCCACAGACACTGCTGCCTTGTTGCTGGGCCCGGAAGCTATCGCGCAAAATACCCCATTGCCGTAAGCTATGGCTTCCCAGCTAGCGACTGATGGAAGTGTAGAAACTTGGATCGTCATCTCTATGCGCTCGCAGGCATGCCGATGTAGTAACTATCAATCCGCTGCTCGGTGCCGATGGTTTTGCTTATGGACGATACGAGGAGGTCTTCGTTCAGAACACCGATGGTTCCTTGAACGCGCTTCTCGGTGGTGCTCTCAAGCCCGGCATCTGTCAGAGACGAGAACCGATAGAACGAATAATCTCCTGACGCTACGAGCGTTCCGAGCCAGGTCTCTGCGGTGGCTTTGCTCAGGATGCCGCTCGCCGGGGTAGCCTCGAAATTGATCCCGGTCCCTGCGCCGTTGTTGGAGATCGTCACCATGAGGGAAGCCGCCCCAAGTGCGGCGTCTGCGGTTGCCGGTTCCGTCCCAGAGTACATCCGGATAACTCCGCCGTTCAGACCGGCGGCGAGATCGTCCGATGCCAGTAAATGGTTCCTGAGTCCTGTGCTTATCTTGAACATTTTCTTCCTCCGTTACTTTGGTTAAGGAGCCACATATGGGTACGCCTCGTACAGAGGGCACGGCATCTGCGGCATTACAGCAGGTTGCGATGGATACGCTCTTGATTTTGCTACAGCATCAGTCTCTCCGTACAAGCATACTGACCAGTTCGTTATCCCAACAGGGTCCACATCTATCTTTCCACATTTATACCACACTCCGCCCCTAAAAAACGAGAAGAAATACTCATCCTTGGATGTATCAGAATTATACACCCTCTGAACCCCGAGCAAGAATACGCTTTCTGCGGTGACTTCGACAGGACGAACATGCACCAGTGGCGCGCTTGGCAACTGAGTCCACGTTCCAAACGGAGACCCGACATGCACGGACTTTACTTCTAGAGTGCCGTCTGCTGCGGTCGGCCCGAGCTTCTCGCAGACACACAAGTACAGGCCGCCTCCTGCGTGTGTTATGCACGGAGCTACCGAGGGGTTGCTGGTTACATCTGCCGGAAGGTTGAACGAAACTGCGCTGACTCCGGTGTTTGTGAACTTGAACGCTCCATGCGCCCTGGTCCATGTGTAGACGTTCTCCTCTCCACCGGCCGCCTCTGGGCCATGAAACATAGCCGAGTCGTAAGGGGCGACGTACTGGTAGTTCGGGCGAGGCAGCAGCAGCCACATGGTCTCGAAAGCAACGGCGTAGGCATCGGCTGTGTCCCCCAGCCCGAGGAGCCTGGTAATCTCACCTCCGGCAATCGTGTCGAGGATGCTAAGGAATTGCGCCGAGCTGTACGAGTAGGGCACCAGGCCCCGGGTAATCGACACCGAAAGAACCCACGGCCACTCGGATGGGTGAGCATCCAGATATATGGATAGTGCGTTCAACTGGCTTACGAGCGGGTAGCTCGTGCAGTGCAGCAGCGTCTCTACCCCCGCCGAGTCCTTGAACGCATACGACCCACAGGGAGCAGCGTAAAAACTCCCGTTATACAATGACAGGTTCCTAAGCCCTGCGGGCATGGCGGCGAATACAGACTGGAAGGTATACCCATCCATGGTCCATGTATCTTTGTCGGAATGAACCGCCATGGCCACAACCAACGCCCCAGTGACTGGAGCGGTAACATAAATGCTTTTCTGGTGGAGCACTCCTGCGAAGTCCATCCCTCCCGCGATCGGGAAGAATTGCATTACCATCGGGTGGAGTGGGGACGACAGCGACATCCCGAACCCATACATGTTGTTCTGCGTTCCATCGGCAACGTAGCTGTTGAGAAACCTTTGCAGCTTGTACTTGTCGCTTTTCCCTCTGACAAACAGCCAATGATTCTCAGCCAAAGAGGCTTCAAGCACAGGAAACGGAGGGGTGTGCGAATATGGGAAAGTAAGCTCGGCCGGGTCGAACTGTACTCGTGCGACAGCCTCCTCATAGAACCCCGTCCCTGAGCTTACCGTGAATGCTGTACCTGACGCAGGCACCGCGTAGTCCTTGAGAAACACATCTCTGGTCGGGTTGAACGCTCCTAGCCAGTAGTCTGCGCTTGCTACCTTGATCCCGGCGTTGGTGCTACAAACAACAGTCGCTCCGGCCGGGGCCTTTACCATGATGTTCGTCACACCTTTGTCCTGCCGAGCCTTGATGAAGAATCCATCACGAACAACCGCCTTCGCCGGGAGGTTCAGTTCCTCGATCATGCTGAGTAACTTCCTCCCATGCGTCAGTCTGCGGATGCTCCGGTCCCCATCAACAACGACCCCCATGGCACAACCTCGCCCTACAAAACTGCGTTAATCAAGTGCTGCAACGATGTCGCCGGCGGCGATAACGAGCGGATTTGCGTTGTCGATCAGGCGAGGTACGAGCAGGGCGCCCTTCATCAGGACATTACCAGCAGTGAGTGCGTCGCAGATCGAGATGTGCGTCACCGTGTAAGCCGTGGCTGCGACCGCCGGAGTATGGGCCACCTGCAAAGTTGACAGGCTCTGCCCAACTGTAGCAGTGCCGAAGGTCACAGATTTCCGAGTGTAGTCTGCATCAGCGGCTACAAGAACTTCGCTTGTCGTTCCTACCTCAGTAGGATCAGCGGTGTGCAGGGCAACGTACCAAGCGGTTGGGCGGGTAGCGGCCCCTGCGGTGAACAACCAATTAAGGAGTAGGTTCTCCCCATAATCTGTAAGTGCGCTCATGGTATCTCCTTATGAGGTGTAGAACACAAGCCCGGCGGTGCAGCGGAGCACCTCTCCGATGGCCATGGTCTTTGCTGTTTGTAGCTGAACCGCCGAGAGCAGAGTCCCGGCAGTGTTACTTTTCACAGAGTTGCTGGTAATGAACCCGCCGCGCACAGTCTTGGCCGCGGTGAAGGTGAACTCTGCCTTAGTCACTGAATTGGAGAACACTCCGCCTGAGATCGGATCAGCTACCAACGTGAGCCGAGGAGTGCCGGAATAATCAATGATCTCTCCGGCGTCTGCCAGCAACGTGACCATGGTATCTGAAGCAACTGGCACCCGCACATTCTCGTACAGCCCAATGTACCAGCTTGAGATAGCGGAGCCTCCTGCGAGGGCGGCACTCAACATGTAATCTCTCCCAACATCAGGGATGATGTTCTCCTGGGAGAACTTGTCCCGGACTGTGCCGTCCAGCCCTACAATTTCAAAGTCGAATACGAACCCAAGAGTTTTGTCCATCACGCCCCCCTGCGGACAACTTCCGCGTCAAAGAAATCAGAAGCCGCAAGCCTGCTTACCGACGGGTTGCGAACGCTTACCATTGCGAACGGAGTCCCTTCGACCTCTCTGAGAGCGACC
>Ga0172380_10009932_pt1 | contig 10057 bp, 6 predicted proteins | sample Leawe162metaG_FD_119747 | JGI IMG/M metagenome (GOLD analysis project Ga0172380, IMG submission 119747) | Leachate microbial communities from a municipal landfill in Southern Ontario, Canada - Leachate well 162 metaG | ecosystem: Engineered > Solid waste > Landfill > Unclassified | place...
AGGATTATGCCTGGCCCGGCAATGTGCGTGAGTTGGAAAATCTGGTGGAACGCATGGCGGCGCTTACGGAAGGCGATGTTATCCAGTTGGAGGACCTGCCCGCTGTAATGGGTTCTCAAGCCAGGGGTTCCAACGATACCAGCCTGGAACTGACCGAACGTGGCTTGGATATGGTGGCGGCTATCGCCGATATTGAGCGCAAACTGATCTCCCAGGCGCTGGTACTTTCCAATGGGGTAAAGGCACAGGCCGCTGTTTTGCTGGGCATAAACAGGACTACACTGGTCGAAAAGCTGAAACGGTTGAATATGTGATCCCAAAGAGGTTGTTGTTGTGGCATTCCCATGCCCCTGATCCGTCCTTGTGTAAGCCACTAGTCTGAAGGCCCTTGACGCACAGATGATTACCCTATTCCCTTATTCCCTCTCGTACTCAACTGTATCATCAGCTGTCGGCAACCCCGGATTTGTGGTCCAGGTCACTCCGTTTACGCGGTACACGGAAAACAGCCTGGAAAGTAGCCGCCTTGATGCCCTCCTCGGTCAATACTTCGACTGCGCCGGCAATATTGCGATCGCTTCTCTCGGTCACGTGCGCAATGGCTTTAACCTTTCCCCAGCGCACCGGAGCGTGAAATTTTAGATTCATCTCGATGGTGACAAAGTGGGTAGTTTCCGGGAGCAGGGTCTTGATGGCAATAGCCAGGGCAGTGTCCGCCAGCGAGGTTACGGCACCGCCGTGCATCAACCCCATGCCCTGGCAAAGAGCGGCACAAAACGGCATGCTCAGTATTGCCATACCGTTTGCAGCTTCGTCTATTCGCATCCCCAGATATTCCTCAAAAGGGGCAAGTGCAATCCAGCCCGGCAGTGCAAAGGGGAGTGGAGCATCTTTTGTTATCGTTTGCTTGTAAATTGTTTCATACATGGGGAGGCACCTCCGGAAACGATTCTGGAAATGGAAAAGGGCAGCTGCCAATACGGCAACTGCCCTTTTCGTGTATTGGCGGGGTTGACGGGGCTCGAACCCGCGACTTCCAGCGTGACAGGCTGGCACTCTAACCGACTGAGCTACAACCCCAATACTTGAATATGAGAAAAAAACAGGGAAAAATCTTTTCCCTGAATGAATTTGGTGGGCGAAACAGGGATCGAACCTGTGACATCCAGCTTGTAAGGCTGGCGCTCTCCCAGCTGAGCTATTCGCCCTAATATATGGCGGGGTTGACGGGGCTCGAACCCGCGACTTCCAGCGTGACAGGCTGGCACTCTAACCGACTGAGCTACAACCCCTTGCTTACTAAAAACGCTACTTAGTGGTTACTTCTTGCTGTTAACTGCTTCCTTCAAGGTTTTGCCAGGTTTGAATTTAGGTACGGTGGCGGCAGGGATGCTGATCTTTTTACCGGTCTGAGGATTCTGACCCTTGCGTGCAGCGCGTTTGGCGGTGGTGAATGTGCCAAAGCCAACCAGGCTCAATTTATCGCCTTTTTTAAGAGCAACTGTCACAGAGGCGATGAAAGCGGCAACCGCTTTTTCAGCCTCAACTTTTTTCAGCCCGGCCTTCTCTGCTACAGCGCTAATAAGTTCAGCTTTTGTCACGTTACACCTCCTGAAATTTGTTAATAAATACAAGGCGACTCAGTGTTTAGCAGATTAGATCGGAAGCTGTCAAGCAAATTTTCTCGCAAACGCACAATTTACGGGCGATTAGAGACTTTTTGAATTATTAAATTCAGCAGCCATGGCTGAAGCGCTAAAATACGCTTCATGTCCATCCTGCTGATATTGAAGGCAAAAATACAAAAGGGGCTTAGGCAGCGTCACTGACCTGCTGCTCATACACTACGATCGGTTTTTCTTTGTGGTAAATGACATCCTCGCTGATTACCACTTCCTTTACATTTGGCTGTGACGGCACATCGTACATGATATCCAGCATCGAACTCTCAAGGATCGAGCGTAAACCACGGGCTCCGGTATTGCGTTTAAGCGCCTCCTTGGCAATGGCCACCAGCGAACCATCAGTGAATCGCAAGCGCACGCTTTCCAGGTCGAACAGCTTTTGATACTGTTTAACAAGGGCATTTTTGGGCTCTTTCAGGATCTGTACCATGGCATCCTCGTCAAGTTCCGTAAGGGTTGCCAGTACCGGCAGCCTTCCGATGAACTCCGGGATGTAGCCGTATTTCAACAGGTCTTCCGGCGTTACATTATTTAGCAGTTCCCCGAGTTTCTTTTCTTCGCGCTTCTTGACATCGGCGCCAAATCCCAGGCTCTTCATGCCGATACGCTGTTGAATGACGTTTTCCAACCCGGCAAAAGCTCCGCCACAGATAAAGAGGATGTTGGTGGTGTCCACCTTCATGAACTCCTGTTGGGGATGTTTGCGGCCACCCTTGGGGGGGATGCTGGCTACAGTCCCTTCTATGATTTTGAGCAATGCCTGCTGGACGCCTTCACCCGACACATCGCGTGTTATGGATGGCGAATCGGTCTTGCGGGCGATTTTGTCGATTTCGTCGATGTAGACGATGCCCTTCTGGGCGCGTTCCACATCGTAATCAGCTGCTTGTAGCAGGCTCAGGATGATGTTTTCCACATCTTCACCAACATAACCGGCTTCGGTAAGGTTGGTTGCGTCTGCCATTGCAAATGGCACCCTCAGGATCCGGGCAAGGGTCTGGGCCAACAATGTCTTGCCTGAACCCGTAGGACCGAGCAGGAGTATGTTGCTCTTCTGCATCTCGACATCGCCAGGCTTGGGGGTTGTTTCGATGCGTTTGTAATGATTGTAGACCGCTACTGAAAGGACCTTTTTTGCCTGGATCTGGCCAATGACATATTCATCGAGGATCTCTTTGATCTCTTGCGGTTTGGGCAGTTTTTTGAGGTCCGGCCCAAGTGTCTCCTCCATCTTTATCTCTTCGGCAATAATGTCATTGCATAGTTCGATGCATTCGTCACAGATATAAACAGCCGGTCCAGCAATGAGTTTTTTTACCTCTTCCTGGCTTTTTCCGCAAAAAGAACAGGTGAGGTTTTCCTGATTATTATCCCTCCGGCTCATTTTTTGCCTCCGATCGCCGCTTTCCTGGTTACAATGGCGTCGATAAGTCCGTATTCCGTTGCTTCCTGGGCAGACATGAAATAATCCCTCTCTGTGTCGGCAGCAACCTTCTCCGCGTCTTGTCCGGTCATTTCGGCCAGCATAGCGTTAAGTTCGTCTTTCATGCGCAAAATTTCTTTGGCATGGATATGTATGTCCGTGGCCTGGCCCTGAAATCCTCCCAAAGGCTGGTGTATCATGATTCTGGAATGACTGAGGCTGAAACGCTTGCCCTTTTCACCGGCAGCCAGAAGAAAAGCGCCCATTGAAGCTGCTTGGCCGACGCAGATGGTGGAAACAGGGGCCTTGATGTAGCGCATGGTGTCAAAGATCGCCATGCCTGAAGTCACCACGCCGCCCGGGGAGTTGATGTAGAAATGAATATCCTTGTCCGGATCCTCGGCTTCCAGGAACAGCATCTGTGCAATGATCAGGTTGGCTACCTGATCGTCGATGCCGCCTCCCAGAAAGATGATCCGTTCTTTCAACAGACGGGAATAAATATCGTAAGACCGCTCACCACGTCCGCTTTGTTCAACCACTATCGGGATATACATTTATTCTTCCTTTTTATTTATGCCGTCTTTTGTTCGACGGCTTCAACTTCTGTAATCACGGCATTGTCCAAGAGGAAACGAATCGCCTTGTCCTCTTTAATCTCTGCAGCCAGTGAATTCCTGGCATTCTTGTTTGCCGTGTAATATTCCTTGATCCTGCCCAGCATTTCCGGGTTGCCTGCGGCGATCTGCTCGTAACGCTCCGCGAGATCTTCATCGGAAACCGTAATATTTTCTTTCTCCACCAATGCCAGCAGGAGCAGTCCGCCTTTTACCTTGTCTTTGGCAGAGTCGTGAAAACGCGCCCTGAATCCTTCTTCGTCAAGGCCCATCATTTCAATGGACATGCTCTGGCTCTTCAGGCGGTTCTTGAGATTTTCCAGCATGCTCTCCAGTTGGCGTTTGACCATCGATTGAGGAACCTCGATAGGATTTTTCTCAATCAAAACCTGGATAATGCGTTCTTTTAACGCATTCTCAATCCGGTCTGTTTCCTGCTGCTGGTGATATTCTACCATTTTTGCCCGCAACTGTTCCATGGTATCGTAATCGCCGAACTGCTGGGCAAATTCATCGTCGAGTTCAGGCAATTCCTTGCGCTTGATCTCCTTGATCGTTACCTGGAAAATACCTTCCTTGCCAACCAAATCCGAATTGCGGTACCCCTCGGGTAAGGTTACGCTGATTGATTTGGTTTCACCACGCCCAAGGCCGACCAGTTGCTCTTCCAGTTTGGGCATCAGGCGATTGGCGCCAACTTCCACCAGGGCATCTTCGGCATTGCTGCTTTCATCCGGATATCCATCCACTGAAAAGGTGTAATCAATCGATACTGCATGGCCTTTTTCCACCTTGGTATCGTCCTCCAGCGGAACGAGTTGCGCCATGTTTTCCTGCATGCGCTTGATTTCTTCTTCGATGCTGTCGGGACTGGCAACGTATTTTTCTTTCGAAACTTCGAAGCCTGTGTAATTTGTCAGTTGAACCTCAGGCATGACCTCCACCTGGGCACTATATTTGAAAGATGAGCCTGGTTCGAGAACATCGCTTTCTATGGTCGGAGAATCAACCGGTTCGATTTTGTGCTCGTCCATTGCCTTGAAAAGGGTCTTGTCAAAAAAACGGCGCATCACCTCGTCACGCATTGCATCACTATAGGTGCGCCTGACAAGCTGCATAGGGGCCTTGCCGGGACGAAAGCCCTGGAGTTTGGCCTTTTTCTGGATACCCGCGTAGACCTTTTCAATCTCGGCATCAACCTGTTCGGCCGGGATTTCGATGCTGATTTTCTTGGTGACCGGGTTTAGCGCTTCGACAGTAACCTGCATGTGTGACCTCTCCTGGTTGTAATGCTACCTGCGGCTTCATCCCCGTATAACCATTGCCGGTAATAAATAATTGCGGGAGGGGCTGTACATTCGTGTTGAAGCCTCTCCCGGCCCATTGTTACCAGATTGTTTGCCATGCCAAGGTTATAACGATTCGCGGAGTAGTTTTAGGTAGTTATGGTTTAGTGGCTGTTACTATATCTCATTGTGGCATCAACATCTTTTGTCCATATGTCAGATGGTGCGGGAGACAGGACTTGAACCTGCACGTCGTGTGACAACAGCTCCTAAGGCTGCCGCGTCTGCCATTCCGCCACTCCCGCAATAAAAAGTCAATCTAGCTTATTCGTTTGTTTTTCACAAGAATTATTTGAAAGTGCAAGTCCGCCAAACAGCATGCATCAGGTTGTCGGGTTCTGTATGCCGCTTCGGATTGCAGGGACTTTATTCGCATATATCTCCACTTTAATGCGAGCAGTGGTCATTGGTTGAAGAAATATTGCACAGGGAATTCGGTATGATTGATGGTGTTATCCGAAGCTTGCCCGGATTTGTGATCGAATTCCTCGGAAGAAACTCTGTTTGATGAATAATTAAAATATATTCTAACTCAAATCTATGCCTTTCATTTTAGTTGCCAAATAGAGTAAAATCTTTTGTCCTGCGGGGTTATAAGACGTTGATTATAGATTGGGGAAGCCATGCCAACCAAGATGAGTCTCAAAACCAAGATGTCCCTGACCGTTACTTTGCTGGTGATGGGGATACTTTGTCTAGTGGCCGCGCTTACTTATCGGTATTCCCATGCCGAGCTGGAGAAATCCATCTTTGCCCAGCAAACAACTCTCGTCAACAGCCTTGCCGCACAATTGGACGACCGGCTGGGTTTGATCCAGGAGCAACTCCGCAGGGTTGCTAAGCAAATTGATGCCTCTGCATTGGCCGATCAGCGACAAATGCCGATGGTTCTCAACAATGAAGATGATCAACTGGTATTCTTCGATGCCGGCCTGCTTCTTGTTAATGCAGCTGGCAGGATCATGTCGGAGTACCCCCATCATCCTGAACTGGTTGGTAAAACCATCCCCCTGGACCGGGAATACTATCAGGAAACAGTGGTCAGCAAAAAGCCCTTTATCTCCTCTCCTTACCAGGACTCGACATCCCACGAACCGGTGATCGCCTTCACCGTGCCGATCCTTGATGCCAGCAACAACCTGATTGCCATACTGGTCGGCCGGCACAAGCTCTGGTCCAGCAGGTTCATCAGTGACTTGGCTGCGACCCGTATCGGGAAAACAGGTTATCTCTACATAATCGACAAACACCGTGACATAGTGATCCACCCCGACAGGGGCAGGGCCTACGAAAGGATCAAAAAAGGTGCCAACAAGGGGCTTGAGCTGGCCTTGAACGGCTTTGAAGGGACTATTGAGAATGTGAATTCAAAAGGTGTCGAGGTTTTGAGTTCTTACAAGCATCTGAGCGCGGCACCCTGGATTCTGGGGACAAACTATCCGCTCACGGAGGCCTACCAACCCCTGGATACCGCAGTTCGTTACTTCCTGCTGATACTTACCGGCGCCGGAATCATTTCGGTGCTGATCATCCGCTATACCATGCAACGCATTACATTGCCGCTTTTCAGGCTGACCGAGCATGTCGGCACCATCAATACCAAGCAAGGCAAAGATCGTTTGATACAAAGTAACTCGCAGGACGAGATCGGCAAACTGGCCAACTGTTTCAACGCCATGATCGGCGAGATCGATGAACAACAGCGCAAACTGGATGAAGAGATGGCTTTTGTCGAAAGCCTGGTAACGAACTCCGCGGCGCCAATCTTCGTCCTGGACAGTGATCATCGCATTGTTTACTGGAATAAGGCGCTTGAAAAACTGACCGGATTCAATACCGCCGACATGAAGGGTACCGACCGGCACTGGGAGGCTTTTTACGACAAGAAGCGGCCCACCCTGGCGGATATTGTCTTGGACAGTGCCGAAGGCGTCCTTCCCGAATTTTATACCAACTATCGGCCTTCGCGCTTCATCGAGGGGGCTTTCCAGGCTGAGGGGTGGTATCGTTTCGAAGCCACTGGCCGCCATTATCTCTTCTTCCATGCCTCACCCATCAGGAACCGGGCCGGCGTGGTAGTCGGGGTCGTGGAAACGCTCGAAGACGTTACCGAGGCCAAGCAGATCGAGGAAATGCTCAATGATCAATTCCGTTTTTTACAGGAGATCATAGATGCCATTCCCAATCCGGTTTACTACAAGGACCGGTTGGGGCGCTATATCGGCTGCAACCGTGCCTTTGAGGAGTTTCTGGGAAGCTCCAAAAAACATATCTTCGGCATGACCATATCTAATCTCAACCCAAAGGAATTTGCGGCAGAACACGAAAGAATGGTTCGCGAATGCATACAGTCAGGGAAACAGCAAACCTATGAGGCATCGTTGCTGCGCGCGGACGGGGTGGTTCGCGCGATCTTCGTTACCAAGGCCCCTTTTTATGACAAGAAAGGAAAACCCGCCGGACTGGTGGGGACATTTATCGATATATCCGAGCGCCGCGCCATGGAGGAACAGCTGCGCAACCTTTCCCGTGCCGTGGACCAGAGCCCGGTCAGCATCGTCATTACCGACACGACGGGCGCCATCGAATATGTCAATCCCCGGTTTTGCCAGATCACCGGCTATACACTCGAAGAGGCGATCGGACAGAATCCGCGTATCCTTAAATCCGAAGCGCAGCCCCCCGAGTTCTATGCCGATCTGTGGCGAATCGTTGCCAGCGGCAAGGAGTGGCAAGGGGAGTTCCTGAACCGTAAGAAGAATGGCGAACTGTACTGGGAGCTGGCCACGATTTCGCCGCTGACCGATAAAAACGGCCTCATTACCCATTACCTGGCAGTCAAGGAAGACATAACCGACCGTAAACAGGCCGAGGCCGCACTGGAAGCCAGCCGGGCCGAGCTGGAAGAAAAACACGCCGAACTTGAACATGTCTTCAGCTGGGTCGAGACTGCCAAGCAGGAGTGGGAGCAGACCCTCGACAGTCTGCGGGACCTGGTTATCATGACCTATCCCAATGGTCAGATTCGCCGCTGCAACCGTCTCCTCTGGGAATTGGCCAAAAAGTCCCATGACGATATCATCGGCTCCGACTGGCAGGAGATGCTGACCATGGCCGGTTTCACCTTCAACTCCTTTGACGGCACCTCCGGAGAGCTGGTGCATGACAGGTCCAGGCGTCTTTACAATCTGAGCATATACGACATCAGGTCAGCCGACAGCGGTGCGGTCACCGGCAAAGTAGTCTCACTCAACGACACCACCGAGATCCACTCCATGAACGAGGAGCTGCAGAATACCTACGGCGAACTTCAAATTACCCAGATGAAGGCATTCCAGCAGGAAAAACTGGCATCCATCGGCCAGCTGGCGGCCGGGGTGGCCCATGAGATCAATAATCCCATGGGTTTTATCTCAAGTAACCTGGGGACACTCGGTAAGTACGTCGATCGCATGGGGGAGTTCACCGCAATCCTCAGTGAGGCCCTCAAAAGCTGCGCATCCGAAGAAGTTGTCACGATTGTCGGGGACCAGAGGAAAAAACTCAAGATCGACTACATCATGGACGATACCAGGCAGCTGATCGCCGAGTCCCAGGACGGTGCCCAGCGCGTGCGCAAGATCGTTCAGGACCTGAAGAGCTTTTCACGGGTCGATGAGGCCGAACGCAAACGGGCCGATATCAATGAATGCCTTGACAGTACCATCAATATTGCCTGGAACGAGATCAAGTACGTGGCCACCCTCAAAAAGGAATACGGCGACATTCCCTTGGTCCTGTGCTATCCCCAGCAGCTCAACCAGGTGTTCATGAATCTTCTGATCAATGCCGCCCATGCCATTGACGGCCAGGGCGAAATCCTGGTTCGGAGCTGGGATGATGCGGCGAGCGTGTACATTGCCATCAGTGATACGGGACGCGGCATGCCACCCGAGGTCAAAAACCGTATTTTCGAGCCTTTTTTCACAACCAAAGAGGTGGGCAAGGGCACAGGGCTGGGGTTGTCCATCAGTTATGACATCATCAAGAAGCATGACGGTGATATCATTGTAGAGAGCGAGGTCGGGACCGGCACGACCTTCACCGTCAGGCTGCCGTTGCAGCCGGCAGAGGTGCAGGGTTGATTGTTGAAGCCCTTACCCAACTGTGATGCTTCAAGGCAACTGCCTGTCACGAGCTATTTAGCGGCCCGACAGGCGGGAATCAATAAAACGTCGAAAGGAAGGTCTTTCATGGATTTCGGAGAAAACGTCAAGATCCTTTGTGTGGACGATGAGAAGAATGTACTGAGGTCCCTGGAAAGGATATTTCTTGACGATGATTACGAGATACTGACCGCGACTTCCGGTGATGAGGGGTTGCTGCTCCTTGAGAATGAAGGTCCGGTACAGATAGTTATCTCCGATTACCGCATGCCGGTCATGGACGGGGTGGAGTTTCTCAAGGCGGTTTACAAGCGCTGGCCCGATACCGTGCGCATCGTCCTGTCGGGCTATGCCGACGCAGCCGCGATCGTGGCCGCCATCAATGATGGCCATATCTACAAGTTTATACCCAAGCCGTGGAACGATGACGAGTTGCGGGTCACGATCATCAACTCGCTTGAGCGCCATTTTCTGCAGAAACGCAATCGTGAACTCATGGCCGAGCTTTCCAGCGCCAATGACGAGCTGGAACGGAAGGTGGAAAAGCGCACCTATGAACTGGAACTAAGGAATCACGCCCTCACTTTTTCCCAGAGCTTGTTGAATGCGCTGCCTGTGGCGGTGATCGGTATCGATTCGGAGGGGATGATTGTCCAGGGCAGCCGCAGCGCCGTGCAGATATTTACCGGCATCGCCGGAGGACTCCTGGGGAGCGACCGTCACGATGCCCTGCCGGCTGAATTCAACCACATGATCGACGACCTGGCGGACAAGCAGGTGTCCCGGTTCACATGGCGCCATAATGATGTCCGCTACGATGTGCGCATAAACACGCTACGCA
>Ga0172380_10009933_pt1 | contig 10056 bp, 14 predicted proteins | sample Leawe162metaG_FD_119747 | JGI IMG/M metagenome (GOLD analysis project Ga0172380, IMG submission 119747) | Leachate microbial communities from a municipal landfill in Southern Ontario, Canada - Leachate well 162 metaG | ecosystem: Engineered > Solid waste > Landfill > Unclassified | place...
CTGCATGCGCAGGTTCGTCGGGGTCATCCGCTTGGATGACTCCATGTACTGGGCTCGGACTTCGCCGGGCAGGCTGCGCAGGATGTCGTCGTATGTGGCCATGGGTGTGCGCCTCCTGGGCGCTGATAACTGGGTTTAGGTGATGCGGATGGATCCGGCATGGATAGCGTGCGCGGACACGGTGAGGACATCAATTGCGCATTGCTTCAATAAAGCCGCAGTTTCTAGTTCATTTCGGTGCATTGCCCATTGATTTCTTATCAATAGCTCATCGAAAAAGCCCAGGCTGTAAGTGCTTGATCCATAAGGATTTTACCCCAGATCATCACCGGAATGACGCATAAAAGCTATGAAAATCAAGCACTTACAGTGGCGCTAGGGGGAGCCCCCTCACGGCTCCGCCCGCTTGTTGTTGGCGTTCTTCCTGGCCCATTCGGCGGCCTTCTGGCATCGGATCGAACAGGACCGCTTTTTGCCCTTCTTGATCACTCGGCCGCAGCCGTTACAGGTGTGCATATGGGTTCCTTTTGCTGGCCGGCTATTTCGCCGGCGGAATGAAATGGAAAAGTGCGAAAAACCCCTTGTTTTCCAGCATCGCCATTTCGCCGCCCCTTAAGGAAAGAGCAGAACGGCGAAATAGAATCGCCGTGTCTGCATTCCTCTGTTTCCCGGCCCGATGGCGTAATGCCGCGAAATAGCGGCGGAATGGCGTAATGCCCGCCGTTGCTGGGTTTCATGTCGGCGGAATGGCTCACGCTGCCGCTCTCTGTGAGGGCAGGGCGTAATACGTCTTGCGCCTTCCTTGCGGGGTCGGGTGCGGTAGCTCAAGCAACAAGCCGCGATCCAGCGCCCAGGCGATCGCGTCCCGCCGTCGCTGGCGCGAACCAATCGCATCGGACAGGGTGTCGATGGTGCTCTGCACTGGATGAGGCACCTGCGTCTGGGTGGTGAACCACGCCTCGATGTGCTGCCAGATGGTCGCGGTGGCATCGGCGCCGAACTGCGGCACGAACGGCACCAGGTGGGCCACGAACGGGGTTAGGCATCGCTCGATGTAGCGATCCGGTGCAGCGGCCGCGTAGTTGCTCTTGACGTGCGACAGGCGGGTTAGCCGGCCTTGCGCGATCAGCTCGGCCGCGTTGTCCGGTGTGTTGGCGTCACCCTTCACGATCCGGTGCAGGTGCATCACGCTGCGGGCGTTGTCCGACAAGCTACTGCCGCCGCGGCTGCTGTACTGGTCAACCACGCCGTCACGCATCTGTGCCTTGCCGGTGTGGTGCGACAGGATCACGGCCGCACCGGTGGCGCGTGCGATCGACTCCATGGCTTCCACCATGCGTGCCAGGTCGTCGTTTTCCTCGGTGCCACCATTGAGCCGCGACAGCGTGTCCAGGATGACCAGGCGCAGACGCGGCAAGGTCAGGGCGAACTGCACCAGGCCATCGACGTCGGGCGCCACGACGGTCTGCCCCTCGATGTGGCGCGTGAGTTTGAACCCCAACCCCACCGCGTCCTTCACGATGAAGTTGTCGGCCACTTTCTGCCGCTGGAAGGGCGGCAAGTCCCGCACGTGCGCCCATACATGGCTGCGCAGCAAGTCACGGCGATCTTCGGCGCTCACGAACAACACCTGGCCCGCCTGCACGGCCTCGCCGAACAATGGCTGGCCGGTGCAGATGTGGACCGCCTGCAAGGTCAGGAAGCCGGTTTTGTTCGTTCCGCCGGCGCCGGTGAGCACCGCAGCACCGGCCGCGGGCAGGTAGGGATACACCACGAACGGGATCGGCTCGGGATCCTTCGTTATTTCGTCAAAGGTGAAACGATCCAGTGCGCTCGGCGCCCACAAGCCGCCGTCACCGGATGGCGTGCCTGCATCGCTGGCCAATGCCTCCAGCGCATCGACCGTGCCGCCGGCATCCAGCCAATCCGAAACATCGCCCTTCGCCGGTAGGCCCGGCAGGTCCAGGACACGAACGCGCGCGGCCACCGCTTCCAGGGTCGCTGCCACCGTCGCCGCGTGGTCTGCGCCAGCCTTGTCGTTGTCGGGAATGATCGTGACATTGCGTCCACGCAGGTACTCCGCATGGGCCGCGCGCCACTTCCCGGCGCCACCGGCGTTGCATGTGGCGATCAGGCCCAGCGACGCCATGCGGTCGGCGTCCTTCTCGCCTTCCACCACGTAAACCTCGGCCGAAGGGTCCGCACCCAACAGTTGCGGCAAGCGGTACGGGACTGGGCGCACGCCTTTCACTTGCCATATCCAGCCGCCATTCGGATCCGGCCGGCGCTGCATGAACTTGTGACCAGGCTTGCGCACCACTTGGAACAGCACTGCACCACGCTCGTCCGTGTAGTCGTAGGCAATTTCCGACGGTTGCGCAGCCGGCAACGTGTAGCCGCGTTCGATCAGCCACGCCTTGCCATCGGGCCGGCCAGTCGAACGCGACACCAGGTCAAGCACGCCGCCACCTTCCTCCGCCTCATGGTCGTACCAGGTGTCTTTTTGCAGGTCGACGGACAAGCTGCCATTGGTGCCGAACCGCAGCTCATCCTTGCTGGAAAGTTTCGCGTTGGGTTCGCCGCACAGTTCGCGGGCCACCGGACCAATCAGCCCGGTGTACTCGGCCCCGTTCAATGCAACACCTTGGAACGCTGGGCGTCAATCTGTGCGCGTGCGGGCTCGGTGACTGAATCATTCCCCATCACCGCCTTAAGACGCGGATTAAGCATGACGGCCGCCATGCGGTTCGCTGGCATGTACTGCGGTTCGCAATCGTCGGTGAACAACACGGCGATGAGCTCGCCTTGCTGGATAGCCACGGCAAGCGCTACCATCGTCGCTTGACGGGTTAACCCCGTCATTGATTGAATCTGTCCCGCACGCGCTCCCGCACTACCGAAGCCGACCTGGCGGGGTCGGCTTTTCTTTTGCCGCCGGCTCACGCATGGCCCCCAGCCTTACGGGCTGCAGCGATCTCTTGCAGGGCGCCACGGATACCGGCGCCCAGGTCGTTGGCTTCCTCGGCGAGTGCGGCTGTGCGGCGGGCCAGTTGGCTGGACTCGGCCGGCGTCAGGGAAAGCAACAAGACCAGCGCCTCGGCGCGTGAGTAGGGGCCGCTCATGCGGTCCGCCGTGCGCGTGGCTCGCGCGTTGCCGTGTTCCGGCACTCTTCAAGAAACGCCGTAACGTCGGAAACATGGTAATAGGCGCGCTTGTGGATGATCGTCACCCGCGGCCCTTTGCGGGCATGGGCGTGCAGTTCCGCTGTGCGCTGGGTGATGCCGGCGAGCTTGCAGTATTCAGGGCGCGACAGGTAGTTCGCAAACGGGTTGCGGGTGGGTTCGGTTTCAGCGGTCACGATGGGCTCCTCTTTCGAGTGCCTGCGCTGGAATGCAAAAGGGCCAGCGCAAGCGGTCGACTTACGGCGGATGCCGTAGTCCGAGTGCTTGATCGCCGACCCCCAGGGTCTACTCGGTGACTATTCCTACGAAGGGCATCGCCCCACCTCAGGTGCATGTCGTAGTGCGGCCGTCACCGGCTATCAGTTTTCCGCCCCGGATGGGACGGTCACGCATTCGTCAAAATCACACCTCCTACTTCGAGTTCACATAATGGATAAAACGATGTTCTTTTGGTGCCGTCAAGCCTACCGGATCATTCAATCTCAAAGCTGTTTCTATTCAACCACTTACGAGCCCCGACCCTGCAACCGTGACAGCAGGGTCGGGGCTGAAAAGTGCGCGAAAACAGAGTCAGCCTTTACCCGCCAGACGCGCGCGCGCCTCGTCCACGCTCAGGGCAACACTCTCAAGCCGCGCGATGTAGGTCGCGAAGTCCTCTGTTTTGTAGCGCAGCCCCCTTAGGGGGCGCGGCATGCGTGCGCACAAGTCCTGTTTGTGGAACGCATCCTCGGGGCTCATTCCGTCCTCGATAGCCATCTCGTAGTAGCTTTTTTCGACATACCCCCAATAGTCTGGAAGGTCGTCCCATGCGAGTTGCTTCTTGCGCGGGAACGCGATGACCTGGGCGCTCATGCGGCCACCCTCTCGGGCCGCAATTGCTGGCGGATGTTCTCGATCTCGCGGAGAAGGTGTCCCACCGCGCACGCGGCGTTTGCTACTGAGTGGTTTCCCACCCTGGCCGGATCAGCGCTACCCATTAGGTCGACGATCGCCTCGACAAACATGAGGCGATCGTCGATGCCTTGCTCCAAAATGCCTGTGCTGCGGTTTGCTACAGTTTCAGTTGCCATTGCTGTTCTCCTATGGAACGGTGGTGGAAGTCCGCGCGCCGGTGTTACCGCACCGGCCGCGGGCGTTATCCGGCTTTCGCCGTAAAGGGAATGATGTTGTCGACCTGGTCGCCGATCGCCTTGCGGACGTGCCTCGCCCAGGCTTCCAGCGCGTTGCGTTTCTCGGCTTTGTAGTCGTGCTTGTTGTAGTGGACAGCGCCCACGCTGGCATCCTTGTGGCCCAGGACGCGGTCCCGGTATTCCTTGGCCACGCCGATGCTGGCCATGCCCGTTTCTACCGTGCGGCGCAGCGCGTGCGGAGTGAGCGGCGCGACCCCTTGCTTGGCGAGGGCAGGGGCGAGGGCATGCAGGGCGTGCTCCACACGCTTGGCGCGCATCGGCGCCCCCATGCGGCCGGCGAACACATAACCGCCCTCGTCGGGCCGTTCAGGCAGGACGGCCACGGCATCCGCCGGCAAGGGCACCAGGTGATCGCGCTTGCCCTTGTGCCGCGCCGCGGGCAGAGCCCACTCGCCGGCGTCCAGGTCGATCTCCGACCAAGGCAGCTCTGCGACCTCGGACACACGCGCCCCGGTCAGCAACAGCAAGCGCAAGGCGCGATGCTCGCGGCTGTCGGCTGCAGTTGCCTGCCAGAACGCTTTGATCTCTGCAGGCGACATCAGCGCGCGGGAGCCGGGCGACTCGGCAGACGGCGCGCTCATACGCAGGCAGGGGTGCGTCTGGATCAGGTCGCGGTCCACGGCAAACGAAAACATCTTGCGGACCAGCGCCAGCAGCCGGTTGGCCTCGATCGGCGCGGTCTTGGCGACCCTGGCCACCAGCGCGGCGACATCGCGGCGCGTGATGTCCTCAATGCGCCGGCCTTTCATGGCAGGCAGCACGTACTTGTCGATCCGGCGCTCGTCGGTGCGCCAGGTGCGCTTGTGCGGCTTGGCGTGCTCGTCGATGTACAGCTCGCCCAGCTCGTCCATCGTCTCGGCCTGGCGCTTGTGCTGGCGAGCGGCGAGGGGATCCGCGCCCTTGCGGATCTGCACGCGCAAGGTGCCGGCTTCCTCGCGCGCGTCGGCGACGCTGTAATCGGGATACGGGCCGATCGTGTAGAGCCGTTGCAGCTTGCCGATGCGATAGCGCAGCACGAAAGACTTGGCACCGCTGGCAGTGACGCGAATGCCGAAACCTGCGCCTTCGTAGAGCGTGCGGATGCCCCTGTCAGGCCGCTCAAGTTTGCGAACCGCTGCGTCTGTAATATTGGCCATGTCCCCATCGTGTCCCCGTCGCGTTAGAAACGATAGTGAAACCATGCGGACACGATGTCAACAGTAAATGCAGGGTATTACGCACATTTTCTAGCGGACACGCTTGCCCGGGTCAATGGTGACGGCTTCAAAAAATTGACTCTTAATCAATAGGTCGAAGGTTCGAATCCTTCACAGCCCACCAATTAAATCAAAGGGTTACGCCAAAAGCGTGACCCTTTCTTTTTGCGGATGTCCCCAGGATGTCCGCACGGCCGGCATGTCACCGCCTCGGCAGGAAGCACCGACGCGGCCAGCCCCCGCAGCCCTCGATCCATCGCTCGAGGTGTCGCCGCCCCTGGGCTACGGACGCGCAGGGGTGGCTCTCCCGAATGTTTCCCCATTGGATCGTTACTCGCCACCGGCCGTCCCGCTGGGTGACGTAGGCGATGCAGCCGTAGTGCCAATTGAGGTAGGCGCCCTTTTCGTCTTCGATCCACTGGCAGGGGGCGGGCAACATGGCCAGCAGGATGGGTCAGGGTTTTCCTACGTCATGAGACGGCGCTCCCCGATGGCGCCTCACTGGTAGCCGTGGCACTCTGCAGTTGCCCCGGAAGCACGCCTATGCACCGAAAGGATGCCACTCGCAACAGGGATGGGCGCGGCCTTGAGTAAGCCGTGAAGCTGGGCCGGGGCGCTCTCTAACGCAGGTGATTCATGCACGCACCGATCATGCAGGACTGTCAATTATGTGGTCACCGTCACCAGCGCGGCCCCGGCCGGCATGATGGCCGCACCATCGCCGATTACAGGCTGTCCGTGTGCAATGGTTGCTTCAACGCGAACTGGGATGGCTGGGGACCAGCACTAGAGCCGGCGTTCGTGACGCATCTGGCGCGTGTGGGAATCCCGCTACCGGAGCGGAACGAAAAGGGCTGGTATCCCCGCGGCGACTAAACCCGCAGCGGCCCGATCGTGACCTCCGGCAAAGTGAGCCCGTACACCGCCAGGGCCACCGCCAGCACCAGGTCGTCATGCGCGCCCTCCCGCGCGCCGAACGTGGCATTGCCCACGGCGGTATAGCTCACGCGGAAGTCGATCAGCTCGCGCCGGAACGTCTTGGCCAGGGGCAGGGTATCGGGCATGTGCAGCTGACCGTTGTGCATGAGCGCCTGCAGGCGGCTTATCAGGTCCAGCTTGGCCACGGTGCGCCCGCCGGCCTCATTCATGCCGCTGCCTTGGAACGTGATCGTCACCGGCACCAGCCGCGGCACGCGCTCCTGCCGCATGATGTCGTACATGGGCCGGCCGACGCCGGTGAAGTCCATGAAGATGCGCGGATCATGCTCGGCGATCTGCGGCCGCGCCACGATGCGCTTGATCCGCTGCGCCTGGGCCGGGTACGCCTCGCCCAGCGGTGCCTGCTCCAGCAGTCGCAAGTTGAAGTCGGCGCGCGGTAGCTCGCGGCGCATCTCGATCAAGCGCGCGCGGCCGGCATTGGACCCATGCAGCTCCTCGACGATGTGTTGCGGCACGACAAGCCGCACGCGCTCGACCACGGCCAGCGACGTCGGATCCTTGGACTGTCCCAGGTCGACGCCGACCGCAATCTTTCGTTCTTCCAGTGGTGTGAATCTCATGCCCAGGCCTCAAGTGTGTTGTCGACCATGGCGTCGATCATTTCGCTACTGAAAAATGCCTCATCCGTGTCCACGAATTGGCAATCGTACTCAGAACGCCATTGCCACTCGCTCATGCCCTGGCGCTCCTCCTCCAGAAACTCCGCGGTGATGTGCGGGCAGTCCTTGGCGGTAATCGTGATGCGGTCCCAACCGATGCCGCCGTCCCATGCTTCATAGAAGAAACCGCGGCGCCCATAGGGCGTGGTCAGGGCGATAAGTTGGCTCGTGGTCGACGCGGCGAGCATTGGGCGAAGTGCGGTGTACACCTTGTCGATCACACGCGCGGCCTCGTCGATATAGATGGCGCGCGGTGAGGAGTATCCGCGGATATTGGCGTCATCGTCACCGGGCAATGCGACCAGCAGGGATCCGTTTTCCAGCTCCATCTCCGTGTCGGTGTCCTTGCGGATGCGCGGCACATTCTTAAGACGCTTGTAGACCGCGCGCACTTTCTTGAACAGCAGACGGGACTGGCGCAGCGTGGGCGCGATGATGAGATAGGTGCCCGGCGCATAGATCATGCCCTGGGCGGCCTTTGCGCCAATCACGGTCGACTTGCCAGCCTGCCGACTGCACAGGATCAGCACGCGCCGGCTTTCGGTGCGCATGGTCTGCTCTTGCCAGGGCGCCGGCTCGATCGGTTGGCCTTCCTCGTCGCGCGCACCCTCACGGAATACGGCCGCCGGATCCTGGGCGCGCTGGAAGTCCCGCGCCAGGCCGCTCAAGCGTCGGCCTTGTGTTCGATCACCCGGGCGCCGCGCATCTCGTCGACGGAAAGCACCTGCAGCGCCTCGGCGTGCTCGATGGCCTCGACCACCGTCGCCCAGGCCTCGGGAAACGGCTTCAGCGCCCGCACAAGCTCCGTGCGGATCGCATGCCACCGTGGGTCCGCCGTGAAGTTGATCTGCGTGTTGTTGACCACCGTGTGCGCGCCCATGTCGCCCAGCAGCTTGCCGATGCGCTCGGACACTTGCCCCGCGGCTGCCAGTGCGCGGGTCTCGCCGGCATCGTCGCCGATCTTCCCGGCCCGATCGGCCACCTGATACAGGCGCGCGCGCTGCCAGGCGAAATGATCCAGCAGGCTCTTGGATTCGATCTCACGTACCTGGGCCAGTTCCTCGTCGCTGCGGTTGCCGCGCACGCGCAGGCGGTGGATCAGCTCGTCGGGCATGTGGTCATTGCGGTAGCGGCTCAGCTGCGACTGCGTGAGCCCGTACCGCTTGCCCAGCGTGCGCATGGCGATGTTGTTGGCCAGGCCGATCTCGATCTGTGCGCGGTCTGGGTGGTTGGCAATTTCAGGTTGGCGGCTCATTCCCAGTACCCCGCGCGCTCGCGCCGGATCAGCTTTATCTGCGATTCCTTGGCGACCATGAACTCGTTGTGGTCGGGGTCGTCATGCACGAATATCGCCCCGTCGTAGGGTGTGCCCCTACCGAAGCGGGCCTCGTTGTTTTCTCCGCCGGCCAGTATCAGCGGCGCAGTGATGCGCAGGCAGCAGACCATGATGTTCCGGCCATACTTCAGCGCGCTGGCATAGGTCGGAGAGAAGAAAAACGCATTGCCGAAAGCCGGGCGGGTTTGCGCGGCCACCGCATGATCAAACTCGACAAAATCCGCGCTTGTGCCGTGATAGAACAGTTGCGGATTGCCGGACTCGTCGACCATTTGCGAGCCCTGGAACCATCGCTGGAAGGCCAGGCCCTCGATGTCGATCCGGTCCTCGGTGTCGGGCTCGATCGGTGTGTCGTCGGCCTGCACCAGCGCGGTCCGCTCCCGGTCCTGGCGCAGGGTGTCGGACAAGCTGGCGAACAGGAATTGACGGCGCGCGCTGGCCACTAAAACCCCGCGGGGGTCTTGAGCTTGACCAGCGGCCGCGCTTCGGCCGGGCCTTCCTTGTCGCGCACGATCTCGGCGAAGGCGCGCACGGTATCGAGCCAGTCGATCAGGGCGGACGCCGCGGCCGTGGTGTCGGGCGTAGTGCCGTCCGGGTTGCGGGTCATCTTGTGGAACACGGAATCGAACCCGGCGCCATGGAACAGGCGGCGACCGTAGCCCAGGGCCGCGCTACGGGTCATCGGCGCCAGCTCGGCGCGCATGGCCTCGATGCGGTCGGCGGTCATGCGGCGTCACGCTGCGGCGGGATCCAGCCGGCGAACTTCTCCATGCGGGCAGCCGCGTCGAAGTCGATCAGCGCGTTGGCTTCCTTCTTCAGCGCCGCGGTGGCGGTCTGGAGCTGGCCCAGGGCTTCGCGCAGGTCGTCCTGGTCGGCCAGGTTGTCGGGCTCGACCTGTTGCAGGTACTGGCGCACGTACTGGCTATGGGTCTCCTCACCGATGCCAAGCGCGGCCGGCGGGGCGGTGGCGATGGCGCGCGGGTGGGCCCGGGCGAGGGCCATGGCCTTGTCGGGGTTGGGCTCGGCACGAAACATGGCCCGCATCTCGGCGTCGATCATGGCCTCGCCGTAGTTGTTGGGCGGCTTGCGGGCATTGCCCAAGACCGTGGCCAGGTACTTGGCCTTCTCCTCGATCCCCTCCAGGGCGGCCGTGTGGTCGGCCTCAATGCGCTGCAGTTGCTTCTTGGCGAACTGGGCGCTGCGCAGGTAGGCCGTGCGCTTGTCGGCGGTCTGGTCCGCCACGCTCGACCAGTGGGCGGTGTGTATGTCCTGCCACGCCTGCATGGCGTCCTCCGCCAGGCGATGCACCGACTGGGAAGCATTGGTGCGCGGTACGCGCTGCTCCTCCGCCAGCGGGTTCTGCAGGCCGAACTGCATGCGCAGGTTCGTCGGGGTCATCCGCTTGGATGACTCCATGTACTGGGCTCGGACTTCGCCGGGCAGGCTGCGCAGGATGTCGTCGTATGTGGCCATGGGTGTGCGCCTCCTGGGCGC
>Ga0172380_10009934_pt1 | contig 10056 bp, 8 predicted proteins | sample Leawe162metaG_FD_119747 | JGI IMG/M metagenome (GOLD analysis project Ga0172380, IMG submission 119747) | Leachate microbial communities from a municipal landfill in Southern Ontario, Canada - Leachate well 162 metaG | ecosystem: Engineered > Solid waste > Landfill > Unclassified | place...
GAAATTGAAACCTTTTTTGAAGAAGCAATCGAGTTTGGTGCTGAAGGCATTATGATCAAAAGTGCTGACAGTCAATATCAAGCAGGTTCACGTGGTTGGAATTGGATTAAATTTAAAAAAGATTACCGTGAAGGACTGGCTGATTCATTTGACCTCGTTGTTGTGGGTGGGCTCTATGGTGTGGGTAGACGAGCAGGGACATATGGCTCCCTGCTTTTAGCTGCTTTTGATGAGGCGACAAATACCTACAAGAGTTTCACCAAGGTTGGTGCCGGATTTACCGATGAAGATTTGCTTGTAATTCCTAAAAAACTTGATCCATTAAAGATTCCAGAAAAACATCGTTTGGTTGATACGGGGATGAAGCCTGATGTCTGGTTTGAGCCAAAGATTGTTGTGGAGATTATCGGTACTGAAATTACAGTGAGTCCGATTCATACCGTTGCTAAAGAAACAGTAAAGAAGGGAGGGTTGGCACTTCGCTTCCCACGATTTATGAAATGGCGCGCTGACAAAAAAGCCGAACAGGCAACCACGACTGAAGAAATTTTGGAGCTCTATCAAGCCGTGCAGAAGAAACGTAAAAAATAGACTCTTCAATTTCATACGATATATCGTATGAAATCAGAAGTGTTAAAATTCACACAAAACATGTCTTACCACCAAAATTTTAAGATCCCAGCCTTTAATGGAATCATACAACAAGAAAAAGCCACCTTTGGGGCTGGCTGTTTTTGGTGTTCAGAAGCAATTTTTCAGCGTTTGAAGGGTGTAGTTTCTGTTGTTTCGGGCTATGCTGGAGGTAAAGTAGAAAAACCAAGTTATGAAAAAGTTTCGTCTGGAGATACTGGCCATGCTGAAGTTGTGCAAGTGACGTTTGATCCGGCACAAATCACCTACGAGGAATTGCTCGAAGTCTTTTGGAAAACTCATGACCCAACAACCTTGAATCAGCAGGGAAATGATGTGGGTACACAATATCGGTCAATTATTTTTTATCATACGATTGAACAAAAAGAGCTCGCCGAGAAGTGGAAAGAAAAACTTGAGCAGGAAAAAGTTTGGGACAAACCTATTGTGACAGAAATCGTACCGTTTGATCATTTCTACTCTGCCGAGGAATATCATCAAAACTATTACAACGAAAATAAGCAGGCTCCATATTGTCAGCTTGTAATTGATCCAAAAATCGAGAAGTTAGAAAAACTTTTTGCTAATAAACTTAAAAAATAATTGTGTCTATGAATTTTGTCATCAAGAATCCTCATGCGAGTAATGTTGAAGAGATTATTAAGTCTTGCAATGGTTCTACCCAAGGTTTAACTTCCCTTGAGGCCACCAAGCGTTTAGGCATCATTGGTCCTAATGAAATTCGAGAAGGTGGTGAGCAACATCCTATTTTGATTTTCCTCAAGCAGTTTAAAAGCACGCTTATTTATATTTTGTTTGTTGCTGCAATTATTGCCTTTTTATTTAAGCATTCAGTTGATGGATACGTTATTTTAATCATTTTATTGATTAATGCCGTGATTGGCTTCGTGCAAGAGTACCGAGCTTCTCAGGCAATTCGTGCATTGAAGAAAAATCTTGTTCATAAAACATCTGTATATCGTGATGGTGAGCTTCGAGAAATCAATACACGGGAGCTTGTGGTGGGAGATGTTGTGTTTATGGAAGCAGGAAGTCGTGTTCCGGCAGACATCCGTTTGTTTAATGTTCATGATTTTAAAACCGAAGAAGCCCCTTTAACAGGTGAGTCATTTCCCGTCGAAAAACATACTGAATCTCTACTGAGCACGACCACTCTTGCCGATCGAAATAATATGGTTTGGATGGGAACCTTTGCTGTGTTTGGTGAAGGAACTGGGGTGGTTGTTGCAACAGGGGAGGTTACTGCACTTGGGGCAATCGCTGCAACATTGAGAGCTGTTAAGAAACCAAGAAGTCACTTTGAGGAACGTACAGGAACTCTCGCAAAACAAATGGGCCTGCTTGCCGTCACGACAGCGACCCTTGTTTTCGTTGTTGGATTCTTTATGAGAGGTATTGCGTTTGGAGAAATATTTTTATTTACGATTGCTGCTTTAGTGTCGGGTATTCCAGAAGGTTTGCCAGCGATTTTAACTATTGTGTTGGCGGTGGGTGCGTATCGAATGTCGCAGAAAAAAGCTATTGTAAAAAACTTAACGGCAATTGAGTCCCTTGGTGTGGCAACTGTTATTGTGACTGATAAAACTGGCACTTTAACTGAAAATACAATGACCGTAGAGCGCGTGTCATATGGAAATAAATCTGAGGTTACTGTATCTGGGAATGGTTGGGAACCAAAGGGTGAATTCGTTAATGAAGCCGGCACGATTTTGCCACTAGAAATTCCTGAGTTGTCTAAGATGATGCACATTGGAACGTTGTGTCAAAAGGCTCGATTGATTAAAGAAGAAGACATATATCGTGTTGAGGGAGAGCCAACGGAAGCTGCTGTCTTAGTACTGGCTCATAAGGCTGGGGTTGAAGCAGGTAGTCTTGAAGAGCGGGAAGTCGTTCTACATGAAATTCCTTTTGATTCAGACCATAAATACCGCGCGTGTCTTGTGGGACATCTAGGAGCTGGTGGTGTGATTGAGAAAAAAGAGATTTATGTTGTTGGCGCACCTGAAGCTATTCTAGAAAATTCTAAACATCAATTTGTAAATTCGAGAAAGGTTCTGATGAATAAAGTTCATCTCACCGCTGCCAACGAATCAATAGATGAATTTACTCGTGAGGCATTACGAACACTTTCCTTTGCATTTAAAGAAGTACCAAATAGCACACTGGAAATTGACCACGAATCAATTGTGGGTTTGGTATATGTGGGTACGGTAGGTATGAAGGACCCAATTCGTGAAGGTGTGTCCGAGGCCGTAGCTCGAGCACGAGGGGCGGGTGTACGCGTCATTATGGCAACAGGAGATCATAAAGGAACAGCATTTGCTGTTGCAAGAGAAATTGGACTTATAAACGAAACTGATACTTTGTTTGAGAGCGTAAAGACTGGATCTGAACTTGAGGTGTTAAACGAAAAAATGTTTGGAGAAACAATAAAAAAAGTTTCTGTTTTTGCACGTCTCACTCCATCTATGAAACTTAAAATTGCCAAGACACTCCAGTCACAGAATGAAATTGTGGCAATGACAGGTGATGGAGTGAATGATGCTCCTGCACTTAAGCAGGCTGATATCGGTATTTCTATGGGTGTTGTCGGTACAGATGTGGCGCGAGAATCATCAGATATTGTTTTGGCCGACGACAATTTTGTTTCGATTGTGAATGCGATCGAAGAAGGGCGGACTGTTTTTTTAAACACACGACAGGCAAGCGCTTTCCTTGTTACGACAAACTTTGCTGAACACGGAACTATTTTGTTAACGCTTGCACTTGGTTTTGCTTTGCCACTTACCCCGATTCAAATTTTGTGGCTTAATCTTGCAACTGACGGTGTGATGGGTATTCCTCTTGCAGTAGAGCCAAGTCACTCACGGACACTAGGCAGGTCGCCTCGTCGTCGCGGTGAAAATATTTTAACTAAAGAGATCCTGCCATTTTTTGTTTTAATGGTGGGATTTATGGCTATTGGGACTATCTATGCGTTTACTCATTATTTGCATCAAGGTATTGAAATGGCGCGTACGGGAGCGTTTCTCGTGATGGCATTTACACAACTCTTCAACGCATTCAACCTTCGCTCGATACACACCTCCGTGTTCTCTATAGGTTTCTTCACAAATAAAGTAATCATCTGGGCATTTGGGCTGTCAGTGCTCATCTTGATCACACTCATCTATATTCCAGTGTTCGCACGAATTTTTGAATTTAACCCAATTCCAGTTTTAGACTTTGTCGTTATCGCAATCGCCTCGTCGTCTGTCTTGTGGTGTGGGGAATTGTATAAAAAGATAAAATAAATCATGGAGTAGGTTTAAAAGAAAATACCGTCAGCCCACAAAGCGGGCTGACGGTAATGTGTTCCAAGTTAGACGTAAAAGAATAGACAGAACATCAAGCACAAACTTATTCGCCAACGAAGATTCCCTTCCATAACTAGGGCTCGACCTTCGGAGGCGAGAGTTGGGTTGGTAAACTGGAATCGTCTGTACTGTGCACGACCCTTGTCTTGCGTCCACCCAGACCGCATCATTTGTATGAAGCACCACATAAAAGAAAGGCACTTCAGAAAATCGAGCATTCCTTTCAGGTACAAATACCAGGCTATTTCTGGCGGCATTACAGCTTCCTCCCAGTCTGTTCAATCATAGATTCGAACGTTGCACCACAGATCAAACAAAGAGAGGCAAAGCCGAAGTTGAAGGTAAACTTCCGACAATGCCGGCACATGGGGTCTTTGAGACACTCCGAGAAGTTTCGTGCAATGACACCGTGGCGCTTACTTGGATCGTAGAGAGCCAGGAAATTGAAGTCCTGGGAGCCATCTTCGTCATTGTCTGTGGCGACGTCTTTCATTGTGCCACGAAGCAGTACAAAGTTGCCGTTCCCGAACCCAATGAGGTGTTGCAGTCCGAAAATGACTGCGTTGCCTCCGTTTACAAACGTGTCTTCTTGCCACATGAGACGGATTCTGCGTCCCTCGCAAGATAGCGCAACTGCAAGTTCTAAGTCCCGCAGACTGGGCTTACTTTCCATCGGATACAGTGCCATAGGAGTACTCCTATATGAATCTTGTCTTCTCAATAGGGGAGAAAACAGCCCTGTCGCTCAAAAGAGCCACCTATTCGTACGAATAGGAATTCTGCCCCGAAGACTACATCGCCGTGGGGAGAAGTCAAGGAATAAGTTGCATATTTTTTAATATGTGCTATAATTAACAACAAATCAGTTCGTACACAAACAAACACCCGAAACATCAACGTAGCTCGTCTACAAAGGAGTCACCACGATGGGCAATCAGACAGAAATCAGGATTGTAAGGTATCAAGTCGACGGAGAAAAGTCTTGTGATAATGTTGGGAACTTGGCAGTCTATACCTGGTTTGGTGACGATGACATGGTCGTGTTCTCAGGCACTCGAAATCAGGATCGGGTTTCCACGGCGGACGCAGCAATCAATGTGGTTGCTGCAATTTGTGAAGTCGAGCAGGTTGTACCTGAAAAGATTAAGTTTTTTGATTTACGCACCCGTCGCGGATATCAAAATTTCAAATCTGGCGAATACCAGTTCGTGAAGATTTTGACCGAGACGGACAAGGCTACCGGCCACGTATATCTGACTGGGTTTGAGGGATACGTTCCTTCCAAAGAGATGTTGCAAGCCTTCCAACCATTTTTGTTCAAGATGAGACCGCCGGTTCAAGGAAGTCAAACTGAAAGACGAGCTGATTGAGGGAGTGTTGTTGTGTTGACGACCAACCGCTGGAAGTAATTCCAGCGGTTTCTTCATATGTAAGAAGAGTTAAGCTTTATTTCATCAAACCCTCGAGAACACCGTCTGGCGTGACCTTGAGATAGAGCGTCGCTCCAACAGAAGGTTGAGCGCTCATCGGCTCACCTGGCTTTCGTTCAGCGAAGTTTACGTACAACTCTTGTGCGCTGGAATTAATTTGGTTTGCTTGTGGGGCAATGCGATCACCGATTGGGAACGCATTTGTCGTTTTGTAACCGATGAGAGTTTTTATTGCAACGACTGCGTAAAAGAAGGTACCACTGCCACCGTCATCTTGCGTAACGATGAAGGCAATATCATCTTCTCCGTCATTATTTAAATCTCCTACTGCCTCGTTACCAAAATATTTCGTCACTGTTTTTATATTAGAATCTAATATTAACTGCGTCTTGGCTTCGCCATTATAGAGGGTGACAGTTTGGCCATTAATTACAAAAGTTGAGTTTTGAGGATCAAAGGCTACAGGGTTCGTTTTTCGAACGTTATCTCTGGGCTCTTCGGGGGTATTTTTTGGGAAAAAAACTAGACAAGCAGTAATGCCAAGTATTGCAATGAAAACTAAGCTCAAAAGGATTTTTTTATTCATATATCAATTCTACTATAGGTTGGCTGTTAAAAGTGGGGGTTACTTACATACAATTATACGCCTGTATGTTAGAGAGGTAACTTTTTTGTTAAAATAAAGTCAGTCTTGGTGGTGGTTCTCATCTGCATGAAGACCCCTGAGAATCTTCTTTTGGAGAGTATCCAAGATCAATAATTCTTGTTCGGAGAGAGGCTCGAATATGCGTGAAAATAATTCATCGTGAATTTTCTTAACGCGTACAAGCTGTTTTTTGCCTTTTGGAGTAATTGTAAGGACAATCTTGCGGGCATCCTTTTGATTGGCTGTACGTTTGACTAGTTTTTTCTTTATGAGAGCGGTGATAAGTTGAGTAATGGCAGGTGTCGATATACGTAGACGCTTTGCGAAGTCTTGTGTGCTCACTTGTCGGGTTGCTGTCTCTTCGAGAAGAATCATAATGCCCATTTGGGCTGGTGTCGGCATATCTTTTTCAAGGGGACAGGAAAGTAGGGAAGAAAACATCAGTTTTCTGACTTGTGACATATTCCCTTCAATATTTCGCAAAATGTCTTGACGAGAAAGTTTCATAGACTATAATTAAGATACTTAACAACTTTAGCATTTCATTACAACCTTATGCAAGCTTCTACAGTATTTCCTCGTCTTCGTTGGTTCTTTACTCGAAAGTGGACAATTTGGTCCATCATTATTTTGGTTATTGTCGGAGGCATCTTATATTTCGTGTTTGGTAGGAGTACGAGCCCAACAAATATTCAGACCGACAAGGTCACACAGCAAAATATTGAGAAGACTGTATTAACTACTGGAGAAGTTGTAAGTTCTACAGATTTGAGTTTGGGATTTCAGACGAGTGGAGTAGTAAGCCAACTTAGGGTGAATGAGGGAGACATGGTGAAGGCTGGGCAGGTTTTGGCAGTACTTGATCAAGGTAATGCATATGCAAGCTTGAAGACAGCTCAAGGAACGCTCGCTCAAGCACAGGCTAATTACGACAAAGTATCTGCAGCTGCAACAGTTCAGGATATTGCAGTAAGTCAGGCCGCTGTTAATACTGCTGCCACTACACTCCTTAATACTAAACAAAGTCTCAATCAGGAGTTATTTTTGGCTTACAATAATGCAACCGCAGCAGTACTCTCTAACACAAATAATCTTTTCTCAAACCCACAATCAGAAACCCCACTGTTTTCAATCCCTGGAACCGCACAAAACAGTCAGACGCTGGCTGTGAGTGTTGGTAATCAACGTGCAGCAATCAACGCACAATTTGTGACTTGGCAAAATGAGGTGTCTAGTGTTTCTGATTTGACGGTTGAAACAGTCGTGACTGATTCGCTCAAAAACCTCAACGCAATTCATAACCTTCTCGCTGATTTGCTTTCACTCGTCACAACCTACAGTCAGGCAACAACAAGTAGTGGGCAAACAGCCCTCACTTCGGCTCAAACAGCTCTTACTACAGCCAAGGTCACTGTCGACACAACAACGACAACTCTCACTGCTGATGTTCAGGCGTTACGTAATGCTCAATCTGCTTTGGATCAAGCAAGGGCTTCATTGGCGTTGAAACAAGCTCCTGCTAGACCAGAAGATACAGCTGCCGCTGCAGCACAGGTCGCTTCAGCACAGGGCCAAGTGGCTACTGCACAAGTTGCATTGGACCACACTATCATCAAGGCTCCAGCTGATGGCACTGTTACAAAAGTAGATATTAAGTTAGGTGAACAAGCACAGGTTGGTGCTGAGGTTATTCGACTCCAAAATGTAAACAGTCTACATGCTGAGGCTGACGTGAGTGAGGCGGATATCGTCCCTGTTGCAATAGGGCAAACCATCGACTATACATTTGACGCCTTAGGTCCTAATCGACATTTCTCGGGCACTGTACTTACAGTGAATCCTGCATCAACTGTTATTTCTGGCGTGGTGAACTACAAAGTGACTGGTGCTTTGGATAATATTCCAGATATCAAACCTGGTATGACAGCAAATATGACCATATTAGTTGCTCAAAAAGAGAATGCCCTCGTGGTTCCTTCTTCTGCTGTGATTAACCAAGATAATAAACGTTTCGTCCGTGTCATTGATGACACAGTTAAGAAAACATATCACCAAGTTGAAGTTACAACTGGACTCGAAGCTGATGCCGGTCTCACTGAAATATTGTCAGGTCTTACAGATGGTCAGGAAGTAGTAACATTCATTAAATAAAGATGCCTCTTATTTACGTTGAAAATCTCAAGAAAGAGTATGTGAATGGGGGAGTTTCGACTCCAGTGTTGCATGATATTAATTTTACCCTTGAACAAGGTGAGTTCTTGGCGATCATGGGCCCTTCTGGTTCTGGTAAATCAACCTTGATGCACATTTTGAGTTTCTTGGATCGACCAAGCGCAGGCGTTTACAAATTTGAAGGAAAGGACACTGCAGATTTTGACAAAGACTATTTAGCTAAACTCCGCAACGAAAAAATCGGTTTCGTTTTTCAGTCCTTTAACCTTCTTGCGCGCACGACAGTGTTGGACAATGTGAAGTTGCCACTGATGTATAGTGCTAAAAAAGATCACGACAGTTTGGCAAAAAAAGCCTTGATGGATGTCGGGCTTTCACACCGTCTTAATTACTACACCAACCAAATTTCTGGTGGTGAAAAACAACGTGTCGCAATTGCCCGTGCCTTGGTGTGTAATCCTGCAGTTATTTTTGCCGATGAACCAACGGGGAACCTTGACTCAAAATCAGGTAATGCAATTCTACATATCCTTCAGGAATTAAATGATAAAGGAAACACAATCATTTTGGTGACCCACGAAATGGATACAGCGAATCACGCCAAACGCATTATTCGTGTGAAAGATGGCAATATTATTGGTGACGAAAAAGTAGAACATCGCACTATCGCAACTGCCGGCGCCGAACTCAAGAAATAGTCACGCTATATGAGTTTTCTCTTAACGATAAAAATGATTTTTCGAAGCTTGCTTTCTCGTAAGGTACGGTCGGCTTTGACGATGCTCGGTATTATTATTGGTGTCGCTGGGGTTATTATTATTATTTCACTTGGTGCCGGAGCACAGAGTTTGGTTTTAAGTCAGGTCAATAAAATTGGCACGAACCTTCTTAATATTCAACCAGGAAAAAGTGATGCCAGCGGTCCACCGGTACAGATTTATGGTGTGACGATTACGACACTTGTAACAGAAGATGCAGATACTCTTCGTGCCTCCGGCCAAGTGCCACATGCTGAAGCTATTTGTGCGATTGTTCGTGGGAGTGCCACTGTCACATGGTCAAATAAAAGTGTTGATACAAATTTCCTCGCAACAGATTCTGGATATCCCAACGTGGTAAATTTCACAATGGAGCAAGGAAGATATATGAGTGATAGCGAAAGTAACAGTTCATCAAATACTGTAGTCTTGGGTAAAACTGTGAGTGACGAATTGTTTGGTGGAACTGGAGTTGATCCGATTGGCCAGGTTGTGAAGGTGAGGAATGCTTCACAAGAAAAAGCCGGTGGCGTACCACTGCGTGTTGTAGGAGTTATTGCTGCTCGGGGTAGTGCTTTTTTCCAAGATCAAGATGATCAAATCTTTTTACCCCTCACTATCGGCCAGCAACAGCTACTAGGCATTCACTATTTGCAGGGTATTTTTGTGAAGGTTGATTCCGCAGACAATCTCGATCAGACGGTCAGTGACATTACCCGTGTCTTAAAACAACGACATCATATTTTAAGTGATGATGATATTGATTTCACGGTGCGAAACCAAGCTACGGCTCTTAGCATTCTCACAACGATCACGAGTGCATTAAGTCTCTTTTTGACTTCAATGGCAGCAATTGCGCTCATTGTTGGTGGTATTGGTATTTTGAATATTATGCTTGCAACTGTTGCTGAACGCACCAGAGAAATCGGTTTGCGAAAAGCGGTTGGCGCCACCAACAAAGCGATTATGAAACAGTTTTTACTTGAGGCAGGGATACTAACGTCTCTTGGTGGTCTGATTGGTATTATCGTTGGGGTCACCAC
>Ga0172380_10009935_pt1 | contig 10056 bp, 20 predicted proteins | sample Leawe162metaG_FD_119747 | JGI IMG/M metagenome (GOLD analysis project Ga0172380, IMG submission 119747) | Leachate microbial communities from a municipal landfill in Southern Ontario, Canada - Leachate well 162 metaG | ecosystem: Engineered > Solid waste > Landfill > Unclassified | place...
ATCCGGATCCTGCGATCTCAGGTTTAGTAGAAAGATATTTCATGTCGCCATTGTCGTATGAAAATGACATTATCCTACGTTCACGTTCTTCCATATCCTGATTTCCAAACACATCAAAACCAATTCCAATAACCTTATTAATTGCATCTCGTTCACTTTCTAAATGATGCCAAATTATATAATTATTTTCAGCATCATTTAATAATATCTCTTTCATTTTTAAAATCCTATCCGGCAATGAATCTCTTTTTTCCCTACTCGCATCCCTCAACCCTAACGCTGAATCCCTGAACATCTTAACTTGACCATCTTCATCTTTTCCAGCTTCTAAATGATTAACTGGAATTTCATGATATATATATTTTATTTCAGGCAAATCATAACCTTCATCTGAATAACCAAGATTTGAAGGTTTGAGAATAAAAGTTCCCCAGCTGCTTACCCAATACCAAAACTCTTTTTCTTTATGTTCGTATAAAGTTAAATTATTCGCCTGTGTAGAATCTCTTTTAAAAAACCTTGTAAGCGCTTGTCCGGTATCCATAATCTCCAAATATCCGGCATAATGAATTATCTCTTTATACTTGTTAGGCGAAGGCGTAGCGGTGCAAACAAATTTGTATTTAACACCTTTAAACAGCGTTAAAAAGCTCTGGTAAGTTTTTGTCCCGTAACCTCTCAAAACAGATGCCTCGTCTAAAGAAGTAGCCATAAAATATAAAGGATTTATATCCCCGTCACGAACTCTTTCATAATTAGTAATCAAAATCTCATGAGTTGAATTTAAGACCTCTTTCTGATTGCGCACGTATTCAATCTCAATACCCAAAAGGTTTTCAGCATCGTGTTTAAATTCCTGCCTTATTCCGAGTGGGCAAACTATTAATGCTTTTCCGCCTTCCCTTTTTATGATTTGCCTTAGCGCTTCAATTTGCATGACAGTCTTTCCAAGTCCAAATGAAGCAAATACAGCTCTTCTACCACCTTTTACCATCCATTTTATAATATCTTTCTGATGAGGTTTAAGAATATCTGGCAAATTTAAATCTGTTATTTCAAATCCATAATCTTTAGCAATGGCGATTTTAGTTTTTAAAAATTCATGATATTTATCCACGTCGTTAAGTTTTTGGTTAAGTAAAATTAAAATTAATAATATTAAGAATCAATATAAATTAGCCCCTCAGCTTATTGAATAACCTTCTTAAAATATATCCCCTGGCTATACTTGCCAATGTAAACACACAAGTTATTAAAACATTTTGCGACAATCTGACTTCAATATTCAAAGCAGGATAAATGGCAAGTTGAATAAGGAATGATATAACAAGGCCGGTGAAGGTATTGGTAGTTGATTCAATTAAACTATTTTTTTTTGTCTGCATTTAATTTAAAATTAAAATTTGCGAATTCACCGTGATATATTTTAGCGGCTTTATCCCGAGCTATTGCAGCTTCAATTTCATTATTAAATGTACCTAAATAAATATTCTTTTTATTTACTGTAATGCACGCCCTTATTGCCCCTCTGTCATAAAAAACTCCTATATACCTTGAAGATCCTCCACGCGATGAATTATTCATTTGATTTTGCGTATTAGTACATACCCTTATATTATTTTTTTGATTATTCAATCCGTTATGATCTTTATGATCAGTTATTTTACCTGAAGGCGTTTTTAATATAACTCGATGCATAAAAATCATCTTTGTTTTGAATTTATTTATTCGAACATTACGAACTGCATAAAACGTATTCATTTGTCTTGCTGCGCACCATTTAAACTGATTCAGATATTCATAATCTTCATCATCAACTAAAGCAATTTTCCCTTGTGTTAATTTGATTTCTTTCATAATAAAAACACCCATACCAATTACAAAGGCTGTCCAGTTGTGCGAGGTTGCACGAAAGGCGATGTAACCGATATGGGATTTTTTATATTTTTCATAACTGAACAGCGTGGTAAAATTACAAATTATTTTTTAATTAAACAATTTCAAAAAGCGAAAATTTACGAAATTGCTCGAGTATCTTTTTCGATTGCATTATTTCAGCTTCAGGTAGTGGTCGATAATATCTTTTGCGTCCTGAAAGCCAATAGCGACAATGGCATAGTAACCTTTAGTCACTAACAGATTCATGCATTTAACCTGCTCTGAAATGTGTTCGCTTGCCCATTCGCCATTTTTCTTAGCGAGCTTGGTGCCTTCTTTTTTCAGCTCGATAAAAAGACCGTGCCACTTTCCACGAGGTTCGTAGATCACAATATCCGGAAAGCCTTTGTTTGACCTTAGATTCTTAACCTGGACTGATTGTCCAATTGTCATTTTGATACCTGACAAATCCGTATTGAATATAACCGATGGATATTGAAGGCGCAAGTAATCGCATACGGATTTGTGTAATGTTTTTTCGCTCATTTTATTTAAAATTTAATTGTTAATTCCTCCCCAGGATCCGGAACGTAAACCCCTAAAAACTCCGAAGCCCATTTTTTAATATCCGCTAAATAATCCATGAATTGTATTGTGGTTAGCTTCTTAGTACTTCTTATCCCTTCCAGATATTCGCCGTCTTTATTCACTATCTGATAACGTAAAAAGCGGTCTTTGCAATTGTCATGCACCCAGTCAAGATCAACCTCGTTACTGTCATAACCCAGGTCAATAAGTCCCCTTAAAAATATCGGGTAAACAATGCCCCACAGGTATGAATTTTGCAAATTTGACCGCTTCCTGTATTTCTTTTCGACTGTCAAAACATAGCGACCAGGTTTGAGTTCGGTAAGCAGTTTAACAAACTTATCCCGGTGGATAATTTTAAACCGCCCTTCCTCAACGTTGCAAAATGCTTCAATCCTTACCATAATTTAGGCGATGAATCAATTTTCAGTTTCTTTTTTGTTTTCGGCTTATTTGGATCAAATGAAGTGCATATAGGTTCTCCATTCTTGTAAACCCATTGCCTCGGTTGCTTACCAATCAATGATCCTACTAATATAGTACATTGGTTTATCTTATAGCATTTATCGCAATATTTTGAAGTAAATTTTAATCCATCTGTTCCGTTTGATGGATAATAAGATTTATATATTATTGAATTGTAAGGTATATGCTTCCATGTTTTTTTAATAACAACACATCTTATAGTACATGGGTAAACATTGTATATTTTTGAAATAGCAATTAATGAGAAATATCCAGAATCAGCCATTTTTCTAATTCTATTTATATCTATTTCTTTTAATTTATGTAAGCTGACGCCTTCTCCTCTTGCACTATTCATTAATCCTGTTCTAAATGCGTGCCATATATTTTCTTGATTAGTACACCACTCTAAATTTTCAACATTATTATTAATTTTTATACCGTCAATATGATTAACTTGTGGTTTGTTTTCTGGGTTTGGAATAAATGCAATTGCAACCAGTCTTGAAACTTTTGTAAATTTCTTCTTTGTTTCTTTAGTTAATAATACCATTAAATATTTTTTAGAATCAAAGCACTGTTTTAATATTTTTTCGTTAGTTCTTACTGATGAGTTTTTCCATTTAGACCTTCTTTCTAACGATTTAACTCTTCCTAAATTACTAACTTCATAAAAACCCTCATAACCTTTAATTGATTTCCATATTTCTTCCATTTTATTAAATATAAAAGCCTCTACGGTAAATGGCTTATCAATCACATTTGAGGTGGGATTGCATTTACTTTCGAGGCCGTTATAACTATTTTTATTCATAAATGTAATTGATAAGCACTATACAAATATAGTAAATATTTGTTTTTAATCAAAATTATATTTTCTTAAAAGTAGCGAAATCTTAATTATATGCTCAATCTTAACAACATTCCTCAACCTGATCTGCTCGTCACAGCTTTCTTTTATCCGCTGGATAACTTTAGGCGACGGGGTGCAAAATAGTTCTAACTGAATTGATCTGTTTGATTTCATTTATCTGCGATCTTTTAAAAATATGTTCATGCCCATCCTGGTCAAGGATAATAAAATAGTCCTTAGAAATTGTTGTCAAATAACCGCTTAAAGTAGTAAGGTGACCGATCTTATTATATACAGCCACATTGACTAACTTGTTTAAGAGCTTTTTAGAGGGTTTCATTATAGTTTAACAACTACTTTAGTTGACGAGGTCTTTAAAGGCATATAAATAATTTCGCCAGTTAAAGCATTAGCTACACCTTCCAGCGGAATTGATTTTAAAAACTGTTCCCGTTCTTTCATCTTAGCATCAATTTCAAATTTCCTCTTTTCAAGATCATCCCAAACACTGTCATGACAGGTAAGGTAATCATATTTAGCCCCGACTTCTTTAATTGAAAATTCAGTATCTAAATGTCTGAACGTCTTGCCGTATTTTACAGCTTCAGCATAGAAATGATCTTCCAGTTCTTTGTCTTTTAAAAGCTGACTTATTGTCTTTTCGACAAACTTAAGTTGTTTTAAAACTTTCAGAGGGTCATCATTACCGGATAAGATTTCATCTTTTAAAGTGGTAATGTAGTGTTTCAATTCTGCGTCATTTGACGGGAAAATTGTTATTGTGCTTAGTGTTTTCATGATCAAAAAGGGAGGTCATTTAATGGGTCTTCACTATTTGTTTCATCCCTGGTTACAGTAGGCTCTGAAAGTTGTTTAAATTCATCTGAACTTTTGATTTTGTCTTTCATGTAATCGGAAAGTTTATCAAATACATTCCAGTCGAAATTATCATAAGACAAAACACGCATCGGGTTCAACTGTTCAGGACAATCCTGACCTTTCATAAGTTTTGAAATACCAGAAATAACAACATAATTCCTTGTTGGATCAGCTTTTCCAGGTTGATGAATAAGCGATAATATACATGGCTGTCCTAAAAGTTTGGTAATATCAACAGCTTTAGCCTCTTCATCCGTATATCCTTTTCCCCTCCAGCTTTCAAGGTCTTTGCGAAGTGTACTTTTTTCGTGCATTGATAGGGTATAAGTTTTTGAAATTACAAAAGGTTCCTGCCCTTTTTCAGTATCAAATACATCAAGTTCAGTAGGTAGCTCCCAGGTAATGTTCACTTTATGAGCTTTCTTTTTTTCACCGTTGTACTCTGTTTCAACGGTTCCGATTTCGATCATTGAATAACAACGGGCAACGTATGTGCCTGGTTCAACTTGTTTAAAATCTCCTGATTTTTTTTCTGCAATAATTGGCATAGTTTTAAATTTAAAATTGGTTAATTATCGTCTTTTTGTGCATCCCGCTTTTCCTCCATAGCGGTATCGTAGTCGTCGTATTCCGAATCTTCATCGTCTTCATCCGGGCGATTGTCGTAAATTATCCCACCGCAGAGGAATGATTTCTTTTTGGGTTCAGTGTGTAGTGGTCTGAAAAGGTCGTCGAAATAATCGAAAAGGTTATCTTTCAGATCATCCATTTCGTTAAAATTTGTTTTCATGCTATTAGTTTTTGGTTACGTAAATTTAAAAAGAATAATTGATAAGTCAATAGAATAGGGCTAATTTAGAGAGAATCTAAATAAATGTGCTATTTAAAATTTAAGTTTGCAAATTCGCAAAATAACTCCTTAGCTTTAATATCATATGCTTTAGCTGCATCTTCCTTATTATTAAAAAATCCTAAAAAATAAGAATTATTATCCTTGCTAATTCTTGATAAATATCCACCATTTCTGTTTCTCTTATAAACTCCTAAATATCCACATTCACCCCAACTTTGTTTATTATAACTATTTTGTTTATTGTTGCATATTCTTAAATTATTTCGTTGATTATTTAAACCATTATGGTCAATATGATCAACAATCATGTTTTTAGGTGGATTTAGAATAAATCTATGCATCATTATTGATTCTTTTGTTTTGGCTTTATGTGCATAATATCTTTTTTTGCTAAATCTAGCAGCCCACTTAAATTGATTCAAATATTCGTAATCTTCATCATCAACTAAAGCCACCTTACCTTGTGTTAATTTAATTTCTTTCATAATAAAAACACCCTTACCCATTACAAAGGCAATCCAGTTGAATCAGGCGATTCAGAGGCAGTGTAACAGATAAGGGATTTTTAAATGTTTTCATTAAACTGGATTGCGAAGTAAAGATAATAAATTATTTAATAAGTTGATTAACTATTCGCCTATAATTTTTATTTGAGTTAAATCTTTTCAGAAGCGTATCATAATCTGATATGTCATATCCTTTTTTGATATAGTATTCCTGCCATAGTCTTAAGTCCAGAACCGAATCTTGCCATTTTTCATAAACTGCACTCCCTCGATTAATACCTATTGAAAGTGTAGGCCTTTGTTTTGGATGTTTCATTCCAAACAGATTATTATTCTCTTCAAAAATATTAGATGTATAATTACCAGTTTCGAGTTTGCTTTGAGCAAATGTAATCTCAGGTTCGTAAACGTACATTTTAAGGCATTCCTTTAACTTACTCTCAGAAAATGGACAATATAGCATCTCGATTTTATAATAGCTGTATGCTACCTTAAAATGATTATTCGGCATTGGGTGACAAAATAGGTTAATCGGAATGAAGGCTAAAAGTAGTAGTAGTCGTTTCATTTTGTAACGAGTTTAGTTTCTTCAATAGCTGCCATAAGCATGAATTGGCGTTTAAAATAGCCGGCTTCATTACGAGCAAACCAAAAGGACACTTCCAGTGCATAAGATGAAAATATAACAGGTTTGTACTTCATCAATTCAGGAAGATCATATATGTGTACTCTGAAGTCTGTAATTAGATATAAAACATAACAAAATCCTAATTCATATCTCTTACGTTTACCTTTATCCCAATCTAAATACGGATTTTTAAAATATTCAAGCATTTTGATATAAATCTCATACCTTTGTTTTTTGGTTGGCTTTTTCATTTTGTTTTAATTTTAACGTAAACAGAATCAACCTTGCTTCCTGAAGCATCTATTATGTAATGCTTTTCGTAAACAGGTTTGTTTTCAATATGCTTTATTGAGGTATCTTTTTCAACACAAAAAACAAGTAAAAATGCAAATATTCCAAAACAAACAATAGCCCCCACAGATAATGGTATTTTTATATCAGCATCATCTGAAATTATTATTAATATAAACAAAAATGCAAAAATAATTAGTGAAAAAAATAGTAAAATAGTCATTGTTTTAAGTTTTTTAGTTATTTAATTCTTCTTTTTTAGCCCTTTGAATAAGTCTTTTACTATCCACATATAATAAAAGAAAAGTAATAGAAAGATCAATCACAGCAGTTGCAATTTGCCACAATACCACCCAACCAATAAAAGATAAAAAGTTGTAAGGCGATAATATTTTATAGGTAATAAAACCTATTATTATCCATATAACAAATCCAACAAACCAAATTGTGCAGCCTAATTTTGAGTAGTTCATGGTTTTAGTTTTTAGATTCAATAAATTTATTATTTTTCAAAATATACCAGATGTTTTCTTTTAATTTTTTACCATCTATTTTAGCTGATTTAACACAAACGCATTCCCCTTTATCATTATATTCAGCAAGAGTAATCCATGATCCAATTACCCCTTTTATTTTCCCATTATATCCAATATTCGCACCAACTGAATTTTTACCATTTATTTCTAACTGGCTGGAATAACCCGATGAAGCTAACTGGCTGGAATAACCCGATGAAGCTAACTTGCTGGAATCACCCGATGAAGCTAACTTGCTGGAATAACCCGATGAAGCTAACTGGCTGTAATCACCCGATGAAGCTAACTTGCTGTAATCACCCGATGAAGCTAACTGGCTGGAATTACCCGATGAAGCTAACTGGCTGGAATAACCCGATGAAGCTAACTTGCTGGAATCACCCGATGAAGCTAACTTGCTGTAATCACCCGATGAAGCTAACTGGCTGTAATCACCCGATGAAGCTAACTGGCTGGAATCTTTTTTATCAATAGAACATTTTTCCCAAAGAAAATCAAAAGACGCTTTTATAAAAGTTTTTAAATCAATTTTAGCACCTATCTTTATTCTATTAGTGCATACTTTTGAATCTCCGTTATTACGATCTACATCACCAAGCGATTCAACTTCAGCAAATTCAGAATCACATAAATTATAATAATTTAAAACGTCAAGCGGATTCTCACAGAAATGAAATCCAGATTCACATATTACAGGCTTCCCGTCGTGAATGAACTCTTTATTTACCTCAAATTGAAAGTCTTTACATTTTAAGCCTTCTTCAAAGGCCTTAATACCTTTAATTGGTTTCATGTGTTTTTGGTTTTAGTTTTTATTTAGTATAGTGCTTTACTAATTCTAAAAAAATCCTTTTCTCTTTACCCGAAATCTCCTTATTTGCAATCCATAATTTCGGGCTACAATCAGGGTCTTTAAGATATTGATATACTAATTCACAAGTATTAATATTGTTGCTTACCCTGTTAATAACTCTTTGCATTGGTTTCATGTTTTTTAGTTTTTAGAAAATTCGTACTTATGAAAATTAACCAAGTTCTTTGGATTTTGCAAAGCGAGTGCATCCAATATCTTGTCGAACTTGGCTTTTTGATCAGGCACATAGTTGAACTCTGTTATCATTATATCAATCAGCTCATCCACTTCTTTAACTTGTCGTGAAAGATCGAATCCGCCGGCTTTTATCATAAAAAGCAAAGACAGGAACTCAATGTCAAGTTTAGTTTTTAAATATTTGAGATGGTTCATAGCTTTTCAGATTTAAGCCCGATACGAATGAGTTTCTCAATAAGTTGAGTCTTATTAGTCTTCACTCCTTTTGCTTTCAATTCATATACTTGTTTTAAAAGCATTAGGTTAAGGTCTTCAGGAATGTTTAGTAATATTTTCATAATTTAATTTTTACCAAATATACAAATATATATTTATATATTGCAAATGTTTTTGTTATTTTTTTTCATTCTAAATAAGAAAGGGACTTCGCAGCCCCTTCCCTTACCAAAAACTAAACACATGAAAAACAAAAATAACTACTCACCCTATATTATACTAAACCTCCTTAACAACCATAAAATTAATAAAATTATACACACTCCACCAATCCAGGCTAAAACTTTTATAAACTTCGGGGTATATTTAACTTCAACAACTTGTTTTTCGTTAACATACTTACTTTGCCAAAATTCGCTCGTTTTAAGCGCATCCTTGAGTTTTATTGTCAGGGTAGTATCTTTGTCCGCTAAAGTTAAATTAAGCCTATTTTGACCTATCCAGACACGCGCAGTAGCTAAAATTGTTTCCGCTTTGATCTCTTTAAATACAGTAACTCCGTCTTTAACATAAATAGTATCTGAAATTGTCACTGTATCGGCGGGTAATTTTACGTAAATAGTCGTATCACGAAGTTTGATAACCTCACGGATTGAATCTTTGATAATAGTTGTGACCTGTGGCGGGAATTTAATCTGACATTTGCGTTGTGTGACACAACTCGAAAAGAAAATTGCTATTGCGATAATTATTAGTTTATTTTTCATATTACAATTTTATCAATTGTTTGCCCTTTATTCGTAATAAAAATATTAGCGTTTTTGATAATTAAATCTTCTCTTTCACCATTTTGATTATTAAATTGCAAATGAACAAAAATAGCTTCCTCAGATGCAAATTCATCTGTAATAAGAAACCCTATAAAATAAGGACTATGTAATTCATCAGATAAATTCTCAATAAATTCTCTAAAAGTTCCTTTTTTAGGTTTTAAAAATCTATAAAATAAATCAGTGCCTTCAAATAGATGGCAGGACCCTAATTCCCGACATTCAAATTGATTTTCGCTAACGACATGACAATTAATTTTAATTTCCATTTTGTTAAGATTTAGATTGTTATTATTATTATTATTAAAGCAAAGATATAATTAGTTTTTGTTAAAGTCAATAGTTAAGTTTATATCCCAGCATCTATAATTTTTAATGCTTAATATTCATAAAGAAATTAGTTAAAAACTTTTTTCTTTAGCTGACCCTCCATCTCGGTTCCCCATACTCTATCTTTCAAAAGTATATAAGCCATCTTAATG
>Ga0172380_10009936_pt1 | contig 10055 bp, 13 predicted proteins | sample Leawe162metaG_FD_119747 | JGI IMG/M metagenome (GOLD analysis project Ga0172380, IMG submission 119747) | Leachate microbial communities from a municipal landfill in Southern Ontario, Canada - Leachate well 162 metaG | ecosystem: Engineered > Solid waste > Landfill > Unclassified | place...
GATGCCGTGAAGCACATAATCCATGATCAGAAAGAGCACGAACACAAGGACCGAAGCCATCACTATTTTCTTTTTCATATCGTCTCCCTTTTCTGGTTCGCGACAAATGACCTGGAGATAGACTTCTAAACCGTTCCGGTCGTTTCAGCGGCCGCGCCTTCTTTAAGGACCGCGTCCTGGGTCGAAGATTGTACCGCCGCGGTCACGCCGCCAACGATCGCTTCCTTCTCGCGGATCAAAGCCTGGGTCGAGGACTGAACGGCAGACGTAACGCCTTCGACGGTCGGAAGCCCCTCCAAACCCTTCACAGCTTCTTGAACGGCGGCCTCCGTGCCGCCGGCCCGAACCGCGGTTACCGGAGCCACCGTTTCCGCCGGAGACTCTTCTTTCGCGCATCCGGCCACGCCGGCCATCACAAGCCCAAGCGCCAAAACAGTCCCCAATATCTTTTTCATCAGAGGATCCTTTCGTTTTTAAAAACTCGCTTTATTTTAAGGGGTTTTTGGAACAACGGACTTCCACGTCCGCTTTTTTACTTTTGCTTTAACAGGAGCGCGCCGCACAGCACGGAAAACAGGATCGTGCAATAATTGTGGATATTCCAATAGGCGTCGCTATCCAGGACCATGCCGACAACCGTAGTGATCACCAAGACCAGCAGAAACAACGCTACGATCTTACTTGATTTCATACCGCCTCCTTTTTTCGTTTCTGATCAAAACGATACTTTGTACCGGGCTTTCGCCGCGGTCTCATCGTCCACCGACTTCCCCCACGCCGCGGCGTCGTTTGTATCGTGAAGGCCCTGGCTTGCTTCGACGCCCACCGAGGATCTTTCGGAAACCTTATAATCCACGCCCATTTTTAAATTGGAAGCGCGCACAGTCCCCTGGCCCGTAACGTCTTCAAGGCCAAATTTATAACCTACCTTCTTTTTCTCAGCCTCCGCCTTATCCGAAATCTCCGGGTCCTTCCCGGAAGATTTATACCCTTGCGAAGCCTTCGCGGCAAGCAGGGCTTCCAAAGCCGCCGTCATCCGGTCCTCCGGTTGGCAACCGTTCTCGCAGGCTTTGACCGCGTAAGCGTTCATGAGCCTCAGGTATTCCCAACCGCCCTTCAGATCCACCGGATGACCGTATTGCTTCTCAAGCTCCCCGGCATATTCGGAAATAAAACGCATCCTCTGAAAACCCGTCAGTTGGCGCCACTCCGCCGTCATGATCTTACTCCCGTCCCACCGGGCTTTTCCCGCGGGGAAAAAACAGATGTCCGGGATATCGTCCCCGTACTCATAGATCGTTCCCCGGTTCAGAGGAAAAGGATCGGAATACTTGACCTCTCCCTGGACCTCCTCCGCGAAAACGGCCGTTGAGGATCTTAAAATGGCGGACGACACGATGAAAAAACCTAACAGAATGAGAGGGAATGCGCGTACGCAGGAAGCACTTAATGAAGATCGATTCGATAGACCGGTCATGGGAACATTCTACCCTGCCGCGCGAATTTCCAGTAAGGATTATCCAAGAATGCTGTGAACGGCAAGCCACACTGTTTTTCGCCCGGGATCGGTCCAGTCCACGCGGTGGCTGGTATTCGCCGGAATAAACACGGAATCTCCCGCCTTGAGACTGACCTTCGTCCGGGACCCTTTGAAAAGAAGCCGGGCGCGGCCACGCAGCAGGATCACCCACTCCGCCGCTTTCGAACAAAGCCACTTGCCTTCCGGCGTCACCTGACCGCGGGAAATGATCCGCTCGATCTTGAAGCCCTTACCTTTCGCGAGCGTCTGAAAAACCTCCCGCGTCTTCGCGCCGGGAAGATCGGCGAACAGGTTGCGGCAATGGATCTTTTGCATAATGACGGCCCCGGCCTTTTTCTAGGGAATACTTTTATAGATCTCAAGATCCGGATCGGAGAACAGCACGAATGTCACTTTCTCAAACACATCCGGATTTTCTTCCAGAAAATTTTTGACCGTCCCCAGCGCGATCTCCGCGGCTTTTTGCTTGGGGAATTTATAGACCCCGGTGGAAATAGCGGGAAAAGCGACCGTTTTCAAGTAATGCTCCCGGGCCAGCGTTAAGGAGTTCCTGTAACAGGAAGCCAGAAGCTCCTCCTCGCGGGACTTTCCTCCGCGCCAAACAGGCCCTACGGCATGAATGACATAACGCGCCGGAAGACGGTATCCCTTCGTGATCTTGGCCCCGCCCGTCTCACAACCCCCAAGACCTATGCACGCCGCGAGCAGTTCCGGACCGGCGGCCCGGTGGATCGCGCCGTCGACTCCGCCACCCCCAAGCAGGGTCCGGTTGGCCGCGTTCACGATCGCGTCGCAGGATTGCTTCGTAATATCGCCCCGGATGAATTCGATCCCGGTTTTCATGCGAAGGCCCCGCCCCCTTTAGGCCGCAGCCGCTTGACTGCCGATGTCCGCGACGATCTGGTCAATAACATCGCGGGTCACATTCTGCATGACCACGATATGCGCCAACGGCCCGCCCAGACGGTCATCGAAGTCCGGAGCCAGATTATATTTTTTCATAATGGCTTCCGTGGGCTTCTTGAAATAGACCGTGTTGGAATCCTCGCCTCGCCACACCGGCCAGCCGGCCTTCTTCAACCGCTCTTCCAAATATCCGGCATTGGCGAGGATCGCCCGCGCCTGCTCCCGGAACCCCGCCTCGCCCGTCCGGTTCACCTTCCACCAGAACTTCAGCGCCGACAGCGCGTTCCGGGAACACGTAATGGTCGGCACGGCCTGGTTGAGATAAGACACCGTGAAAGGATCCGTCTGGTCGCGGGTCTTCTGCGTGGTGATGAAGATCCCCATCGGCTCGTCAAATCCGAAAAATTTGTGTCCGCTCACCGCGATGGAATCGAACGGGACCGTGTTCCGGTTCACGAGGTCCTTACGGTCCGTGAACGGCAAATAACCTCCGAAAAGCGCGGCGTCCACGTGCCGGTAGACCGCGATCGGTTTCTTTCTGCGAAGTGCCTCGTCGATCGCCGCCTGATCGTCGATCGCGCCCTTGAACGTGGTCCCCACGGCGATCACCACCAGAGCGGGTTTCGCCGGATCGAGCGCCTTCTCGAATTCGCTCACGATCATCTTCCCGGTCTCGTCGGCCTTGATCAGCCGGAGCTCCAGGTTCTGAAGGTCCGCGAGCCGCTTGATGGAATAATGCGCTTCTTCCGAGACATAACAAATGGGGCGCATCCCGGTCTGGCTCACCAGTTGCCGCGTTCCGAAATACATCCCGTGATTGTTCCCGTCCGTACCGCTCATGGTCACGATCCCCCAGGTATCGTCCTTGGAAAATCCGTAAAGCGGCGCGAAGAAATCCACCACTTCGTTCTCGAACTCGGCGGTGTTCATGCTAATAATGCCGGGCTTGCGGGGATCGCCGACATTGTTCATGGAGACTTCATAAAGTTTGGAGCCCAGATACCAGTCATAGAACTCCTTGAGATCGGTGTTCTGGTTGACCGGATAGCCCACGGCCGCGAGCCGCGCCTTGTGCATCCGTTCTGAAAATGCGTTCAGCCGCTCGGTCGCCGCATCCTCGGCCGCGAACACCCCCACCGCGCAAAAAAGAGTAAGCCCGAACACAAGCGCTGCCACCGCTGCCGCTGTATTTTTCTTCATTTTATCCCCCTCCCTTAAATGACCGCGTGGATCGCGCGGAATATCTTTCATCCAAAGACCTTCGCGGGATCTTTGAAGGAATCTTCAAAATGGCTGAGCAATTTTCCGATATGCAGGCCGTCGATCAGGGCGTGATTGACCTTGAGGCCCAGCGGCAACAGGGTCCGGCCGCCCGACTCATAGTATTTCCCCGGGAAAAAAGCCGGGATCGATCGCTTCCTTCTGTCCGCGGTCGGAGCGCTTATCGAAGTAAAAGAGAACCAGGGACTGCAGGACACCCAGATAACATCGAACCAGTCATTGTCCGCGAGCCCGGACTGCTGTTTCGCCGCCGCTTCCCGCGCCGCCACCTCTTTGAGAAAATCACGGATGTTGTCCTGATATTCGACCCGGCAAAAAGCGAACCGCTCTCCCTCGATGGGGACCGTGATATCGCCGTGGATCCTGTCGTATTTGACCACGCGGTCCTCAACCACCCGGACCTTGAATGCGTCGACCTCGTTCACGCCTTTCAGGAAACAATAGAGGAGCGACGGAAAGAATTTATGCCCGCGGTCTTTCACATAGGGCAGGAAGGAGGTGATGTCGAGCTGGACCGTCAGGTCGATGTAAGGGTAGGCGGCCTTTTCAAAAAATTCGAAATGCGTTCTCCTCGGCCACTTTTCAAGATCGATATATTCCACGCGTCCCTCCTTGAGCCTCTGACAAAAACTTGAAATCTCTACCCAATGTCATTCCCGAATGTTTTAATCGGGAATCCATTCTCTGGAGCTCCGTTGGAGTTTACCCCAGCCTGGATTCCCGCTTTCGCGGGAATGACAAAACCGGGACGAGGATGACAAGCTTCTTCTTGTTAGAAACTTTAAAAGTGATCATTGTTCAAAACGGATTATACACGCGGGAAACAAACCCAGGAAGCACGATGATCCCGCGGAGGAAACTCTTGAGAGGCCCGGGGCCGTCAGGCCCCTGAAAAGGAGAAAGCCGCGCTTAAATGGCGCGGCTTTGCGGAGATGATCTCCTTGTGCTTTAGCACATTTATATAGCGGAGCAAGTTACATTCTTAAATCGCCGCTTCTATTAGAACTGTACCCGGTACTTTTCGTTTTTGCAAGAGGCCGGAGTAGTAAAAGGGGTCGCACCTATTTATTTGTTAATAACTCGAGTTATCTACAATCAATCAGGCAAGGGAGCCAAGCGGAATGCACCCCTGCGGCGTGTGACCCCTTTTTTGATCTGAAAAAAATCAAGCTGGAACCTTGGCGGGGTATTTTGTTAAAAAGAATACGGGCCGGGAGCCCCCTGAAAACAGAAAAGGCTTAGCGATGCGGTCAGGAAGCCTGGACGTCTGTTACCGCCAAGCGCGTCGACCGAAAGCTAAGCCTACCGCGAGATCACCGGAAGGACTCTTACCTCCTTCATCACCGGCCCTGAGGCGGGCCGCTGCCAGTAAAGCGACTTTCTGGCGTCGGTCATCTCAAAAACTGTAAGCCCACGATGTCTGGCCCGCCCCGCTTTTAGTGCGGTCGAACCAACCCATCCCAGGCCCAGCACCGATGCCAAGGAGGTTTGGATCCGTCGGGGAGTCATCGTCCCCAAGCCAGATCCGCCATCGCTTGGCCTCAATCAGAATGTAGCCAATGGATGCTCAAAAAGCAAGACCTTGGAAAAATAAAAGTCAGAAGATTCAGAAGATAATGAGCGCCGGGCTAGAATTTCGGAAAAGAGTCCACCAGATCTTTTCTGACCGCCGCGTCCTTTTCACCCAGGTCCCGGGAATAATCCACGGAAACGGTGTAGGCCTTGCCCGCGATCACGGCGGTAATGGCGTGATGGATGAGCGGACCCGCGCGGCCGTCCCCGGAAGACTTAAACCCGATCTTGTATTCCAAAGCGGGGTATTGGGCCTGGAGCCTCAACGGATTTTTTCCCAGCAGCACGGCGCCGGAGTGCGACTGAAGGTAGGTCTCAATAAGGCCTTCCGCGTAACCGGTCCCTTCCCCGCCCTGGGCCGGTTCCCGCGGCAGAGAAGTGACCAGAAGGTGATAGCTCCCGGTATAGTCCGGCACGGGACCGGGCTGTACCTGTTCAAGCCCGGAGAGATCTGTTTGTTTCTTTTGAGACCTTCCGGAAACCGCGGCATTTTTTTGGGTCCCCGAAACTTTCGAAGGCGCGACCTTTTGAGCGGCCGGAATGTCCTTCCCACCGGACTTTTTTCCGCCGGAGAAAAGCTCCCTCAGTTCCTCTGAAAAGGCCATGCAGACGAAGACCAGCACGATCGCGACCGCGAAAACCACGATCCCCGGAAGGGGCGAAGACCCTTTCTTTGCCGCCTTCACGCCTTCTTCAAACACAGCGCCGCATTTCCAGCAGGCCGTGAACACGGGATCGTTCTCTTTCTGACAGGACGGGCACACCTTCAACTTTTTTTCCACGGTCCTCTCCTAATGCTCCCGGTCCCAATATTGTTTATGGAGCTCCACCAAAGGTTTGAAATCCCCCTGGTCGGCCCGGCGAAGGGCCGCGATATAAGCGTCCCGCACGGCCTTCTGGACCGTGATCCTGTCCTCCGGCCAAAGGATGAGCGGGAGACCGTTCTTCCGGAGATAGATATTGGAAACCATGCGGGCCCATCTTCCGTTCCCGCCCGCGAACGGATGGATCCGGACCAGTTGGTAATGCAAACGCACCGCGATCTCGATCGGGGCCACTTTATCTTCCTGCCACCGGCCGAGCCCGGCCTGGACCGCGTGGAGCTCGGAGGCGATCCTGGCGGGATCAACACCGAGATTCAGCCGGTGCCGCCGGAGCTTCCCCGCCCAGTCCCAGACTTCGCCGAACATTTCCTTATGAAGCTTCAGGAACCATGAGAAGTTAAAAGGCGCCGTGCGGCCGGCCGGCTTCTTCAGAATGTATTTGGGCAGGACCTGGTTGATGTTCGCGAATTCGGCGCGATCAAGCGCCTCACGGGTAAAAATGTGCCCGGGGATAAGCCCCGAAATGTCAGGCGGAGGAGTCCGCCCTTCCGTCATGATCACGTCCTCCAAAGCGAGGAGGGACGCTTTTCCCGGATCTTGAACTGCATTTCACGGACCTGTTCTTCGATGTAGCGGTCTTCGGGCATTTGTTTTTCCAGACCGGCCGTGGATTTCGAGATCCCGATAAGTTTACGCGCGGCTTCCAGACTTTTTTGATCGAGGACCTTTCCGATCTCTTCTTCCGGGACAAGCCGGCTGAGGAACCGGCAATTCAGCCCGCGGGCAAGTTTTTGGACCGTTGAAAGTCTGAGGTCGATCATCAGGTCGCTTTCGATCCTCGCGATCATGTTCTGTCTGATCCCGCACCGCTTGGCAAGCTGGGCCTGGGTCATCCCGAGGGCTTCACGGATAAGCCGGACCTGTTTTCCGGGGGGAAGGTCGTTCTGCATCCAGGGAGGCACTTGGGCTCCGGACTGGAACATCTCGTTGATCTCGAATACAAATGTTGAGTTCTTCATACTCAAAAAGTATCACTTATTAGCGATAAAATCAAGCTAAGAATATTACTTTATAGTGGTATAAATGGCATAACTCGTTACGCTATATGCGCTTGTAGCTATCATATGATTATTTCAGAGCAAATCCAACCAGACGGCTTTACGAGGGAAACTTTTTGGAAAGGGTGAGGAAATAGATCGCGGTACCGAGGGCAAGCACCAGCCAAAGCAAAGGCGTCAAAGGGGCCGGGATAAAAGGATTGAAGATCAGGGCGAGGACCGCCAGCGGCCAAACATGCCGTTTCATCCGCGCGTCTTCCTTGAAATTCCAGGCGCCGTAGACCGCGGCCCCGCAAACGGTCCACTTGAGGAGGATAAAAAAGACGGCGGGCATCGTGGGAAACACCGCGAAGCACAGCATCAACGCTGCCAGGAGCAGTACGATCTTCAGTTTTTTCGCGTTCGTTTCAAGGGTCATCACGTTCTCCGCCCCGAGTCTCTGGAAGTGGTTTCATAAGTATCTCTAAGTGCTTTTGCGGCATGATGAATTAGGCTGTCCCTCAGGAGAGCTGCAAAAAAACGCTGTCATCCCCGAATGCTTCTATCGGGGATCCAGAATACAGACCAGGCCTGTCCGCCAGAGGACGGATCAGTCCTTCGGCTGAGATTCCCGCTTAAAACATGCGGGAATGACATACTGCTTTTGAAGTAACGCGCACTTATAAAACAGCTTCTAGTTACCTCCGGACATTTATACGATCTGATCCGCTTTGGTGAGATCCCCGTGCGCGCCCTTGAGGTTCTCGCGGCACTTCGGGGAAATATTCTTTTTATTCTTTTCGAGGCACGCCAGGATGCGGCCTTCCCCGATCGCGACCTTGGAGCATTGCGCCAGGATGTCCGTCCGGCAATCCGCGACAAACGCGTTCACATTGTCCATCGCGTTCCTGAACTCGCCTTTCGCCTCGTAAAGAGCGGTCAGACACGGGGTCGAGATCTTATCGCTATGCGCGTAAAGACACGCCACGCCGCGTCCTTCCCCGGGGGTCACGTCCTGGCAAAAGGTCTCGAGATCCACGGTGCAGCTCGTTTCAACCTTATCGATCTCCCGGACCGCAAGTTTTTCCACCGGTCCCTCCGCCGCGAAAAGCGGGGCCTGCGTCAGTAAAAAGATCCCCAGAATAATAACGCCCGTGATTTTTTTCATGATCTTCTCCCGTTCATTTTTATGGATGGCAAAAAAGAGCTTCAAGCGGCTGACAGGATACGCTCCTGCCATGACGAAATCAACCTCCGAGCGTCCGCAAAAAGCGAAAAGGGGTCACACCTATTTTTTTGTTAATAATCCGGAGTTATCCACAATAAATCAGGCGTGACCCCTTTTTTCTTTTTTCGTGCGTGAGAGCATTTGATCGCTCGCGGGCAAGTTCCTCCCGGAGTTCTTTTTCTGTGGGAAGATACAGTTTGTACTTGGATGCGAAAAGTTTTTTGCTATCTTTCAAGACCGAGTACCGAACCACGGTCTCGTCTTTTTCCGAACAGAGAATGATCCCGATCGTGGGGTTATCCTTCGGCCCCCGGACCCGGTCTTCATAAAGCCGGACGTACATGTCCATCTGGCCGATGTCCTGGTGAGTTAAGGCTCCGGCCTTGAGATCGATCAGAACAAAACATTGAAGCGCATAGTTATAGAACACCAGATCGATAAAAAAATCCTTTGTCTCCGTGGAGATCCTGTGCTGCCTGGCCACGAACGAAAAACCCCGGCCGAGCTCCAAAAGAAATCTTTGGATCTGTCCGATCAGAGCCCCCTCGACGTCCTTTTCCAGGAGCGCCGCTCCCTCTTTCAGCCCAAGGAATTCGAGCACATACGGATCTTTCACAAGATCCCGAGGTGCGACCGTTAATTTCCGGGACTTGTTCCGGGCTTCCCGCGCGACGATCCCCCTGTGCCGGCTGGAGAGCAACCGCTCGTAATAATGGCTGTGGATCTGCCGCTCGAGCGCGCGCACGCTCCACCGGGAGGCCAAAGCTTCGTCCCCGTAAAACCGGCGGGCTTGTTCGCTTTCGATGCGAATAAGCAGTTTATAATGAGACCAGCTTAATTCGCTCCACAGCGTGGAGCGTTTTTTGAACAATTCATAGAATTGGCGCATATTCCGCAGACTTTGCTCGGAAAATCCTTCTCCGAAATCACGCGTCAGCCGCTCTGAAAGAGATCTTAAGAGATGGGCCCCGTAGTCCGCCCTTCTTTTCCCTTTTTGTTCTTCTTCGACGATCTCGCGTCCGGTCAACCAATAAGCGCGGACCATCTCGGCATTGACAGCCTGCGCGGCCCTCGATCGCGCCGATCCGAGGATTGTCCTGATCCGGGTATAAAATCCCGCCCCTATCGGCACATGCCTCCGCCGGTCCACACGCGATGATGCTTTTCGTCTTTTTTGCATGCGAAGAGGCTAACACGATTTTGCATATAACGCAACATTAATATGATTTAAAGGAAACCTCATAAAAGAAAGGCCGGATACGCTGAGAGCGTAGCGGCAGGAGGAAGGGCTGAGAGAACAGGGCTTGGTTTTGGCTATCGGCTATAACTTATAAGCTGAAGTCTGCTTGCCACCCCTCCAAACCTCCGGCGGGCAGGCGCAGCGAAGCGGCCACGGGGTGGTCCGTAGTCAAGGGGTACCGTTCTACGCCTGCGGTTTCTTGTAGGCTCCCATCATCAAAAAGAGGCCCAGGAGCAAAGCGACGAGGTTCACGCCCGCGAACTGAAAAGGCACTTCCCCTGCCCGGAAAAAGGCACCCGAACCCGTGTGCCAAACCAAAAAAATATCCCCGCTCGCTTGCTTCCCGATATCCAGGGACAAAAGCAGGAATACCTGGAAGTGAAGACCTTTGAGATAAAGCGCGGGCAGTTGGACCAGCTGGGTCAGC
>Ga0172380_10009937_pt1 | contig 10055 bp, 7 predicted proteins | sample Leawe162metaG_FD_119747 | JGI IMG/M metagenome (GOLD analysis project Ga0172380, IMG submission 119747) | Leachate microbial communities from a municipal landfill in Southern Ontario, Canada - Leachate well 162 metaG | ecosystem: Engineered > Solid waste > Landfill > Unclassified | place...
CCTCGCAAGGAGGAGGGGACCGAGCCCGGACTTTCGCTTCAATGGCAAAGGTTTGTTGCACAGATGCAGCCATGTCCGTCACGACTGACGCAGTCCAATTGCACGGCGGGTACGGTTACATCAAAGACTATCCCGTAGAGCGCATGATGCGGGATGCCAAGATCACCCAAATCTGGGAAGGAACGAACGAGATTCAGAGATTAGTTATCGCGAAATATATGTATCGGGACACAGAGGCATAAATAATTGGAACAGGGCTTCTTATGGCACATATCTTGGGGGCGATGGAGCGGTGCGCAACGAGACTCAGATGTATTGCGAGAAATGCGACATCAAAATTCAAATCGGCACCAAAATAAATCGTCCGCAAACCCGCATGCCTATTGGATTTGCGTCAAACCCGGACTACGTTGACCGGACACTACTGATTTGAACTATTAAGGAAAAAAAGATGTCTTTGAGAGTTAAGAAGGCAGCCGTCATCGGCGCTGGCTCGATGGGATCGGCGATTGCGGCGCAGTTCGCCAACGGTGGCATTCCCGTCGTCTTGCTCGACGTCGTTCCCGCCGGGGCCGCTGATCGCAACGTGTTGGCTCGGTCTGCCGTCCAACGCCAAATCAAGACAGGCGGATTTATGCACCCGGACTGCAGCGAGCTCGTCACCGTAGGCAATATTGAGGATGACCTTCATCTCGTCGGTGATGCCGATTGGATCGTCGAGGCAGTCATAGAAGAGCTGAACGTCAAGCGTGATCTGTTTACGAAGCTCGAAAAGCTTCGCCGCAACGGTTCGGCTGTGACCTCCAACACGTCCACAATCCGTTTGTCAGAACTAACCAAGGGCTTGGGGGCGCGTTTCGAGTCGGATTTCCTCATCACTCATTTTTGCAACCCACCCCGGCATTTGCGTCTCCTGGAAGTAATAGCTGGCCGCAACACTTCGCCGGCGACGCTAGATCTCGTTCGAAACGGCGCCGACGTCGGACTGGGGAAGACGGTTCTAAACTGCCGCGATACCCCTGGATTTGTCGCCAACCGCATAGGTTGCTACTGGATGGCGGCAGCTACGCTCGAAGCGATCAACAATGGATTGACGATTGAGGAGGCTGATGCGGTCATGGGGTCGCCGTTCGGCATTCCTGGAACGGGAATTTTCAAGCTCTGGGACCTTTGCGGAATCGATTTGATTCCGTTGGTCTGGGGCAGTCTCTATGCCGCATTGCCGATTAATGACCCCATGCAGCTCTACGACCTGCCCTCGGCCCCACTGATTCGAAGCATGATTGATAAGGGGCTTCTTGGCCGGAAGGCTGGAGGCGGGTTCTACAGACAGGGGGTGGCCGAGGGACGGAAGACCAAGGAAGCACTTGAGTTGAAGAGTCAAGTTTATCGTCCAATCCAGCCTGCCACTTTGAACCCCTCGCTTTTGGACCCTCGAAATCTGCGTGCCCTATGCGAAAGCGGAGGCAGGGCGGGCAACTATGCCTGGACCGTCCTGTCCAACCTGGTGTCCTACGCCGCGACCGTGAAGTCGGAGATTGTTGACGACATCAGCGGCATCGATCTCGCGATGCGTCTGGGTTATGGCTGGCAAGGCGGGCCCTTTCAAATCGCTGACCGCGTCGGCGCCGCTTGGATCGCTGAGCGGATGGTCGCCGAGGGCCGGACCATTCCCCCATTGCTGGCGCGAGCCGCAGAACGTGGAGGCTTCTACGCAAGCGCAAGGGGCGACAATAGGCCCTTGTCGAGCGATGCCAGTGCACCTACAGACGGCAAGATTTTCCTCCCTACTGTTTCCGACCGAGGGGCACTGCTTCTTGAAAATTCGTCCGCTGTCCTCTGGAACATCGGGGAAGGAATTGCTTGCCTCGAACTCCGAACTAAGATGAACATCTTCGATCTCGATGTGTTCGACCTCATCATCCGCACGGTGGAAAATTTTCCGAAAGGTTTTCGCGGGCTCGTGATCGGGAATGACCACCCGAGGGCCTTCTCGACAGGGGCCGACCTTTCGTTCTTTCTGGATCGAGTCAAGCATGGCGATTGGCAGGCGCTCGCGACTTTTCTCCAACGGGGACAAACCGCCTTCCAAGCCCTGAAATACGCACCCTTTCCGGTGGTCGGGGCGGCGCACGGGCTCGCATTGGGGGGGGGATGTGAAGTGCTCCTGCACTGTGACAGGATTGTCGCCCATGCCGAGCTCTATGCCGGTTTGCCCGAGGTGAAGGTCGGCTTGCTTCCGGGCTGGGGCGGATGCACACAAATGCTGTTGCGAAGCGTGGCGGAGTCGGCAATTGACGCCCAGAGCGTCAAAAGTGTCTTCGATCTCATTCTGAAGGCAAAGGTGTCGAGCTCCGCACTGGAAGCCAGATCCGGGTCCATCCTGCGACCTCAAGACATCATCGTCATGAACCGGGATAGGTTGCTTCACGAAGCGCGTCGCATCGCCGTCTGCCTAGCTGAGGCTGGCTATCGGGCCCCTGCACCAAGAGTATTGGAAACCGGCCCTGAAACGCTGAGGGCTGGATTACTCGGCAGCGTCAGCGCAGACGAAGTGGACATGGAGATTGCTGAGGCCCTAGCCACGATCCTCTCCGGCAATACTTCCATCACCGGTTCGCCGATTTCAGAGTCTTTATTGCTCGAGCTTGAGCGCGAGACGGTCTTGTCGCTCTCAAGGAGGCCTGTGACCGTTCAGCGTATCGAGCGGGTGATCGCACGCAAGCCCTGATCCGGTTGCGCCTCTGGAGGCCCCTGACAGTGCGAAATTCCGGCGCCTCAACGGAAGCTGGCTCGACGGGCGCCGGTTCCGTTTGCCGGGCCCCAGATCAATCCAGAGAGGTTAGGCTAAACCACGAATCAGCGGACATCGTTGAGACCGGCCTGTGCGTTGCGCTCTTGCCGCGTATTGCAATCCCATCGTGTGCAAAGCTGATGGCCGTCAAAATCATCGGACCAGCAGTTAGCCGAACTATCACTGTCCTTACCATACAGGCCTATACGCGCGTCCTCCCGCGGCGGCGTGTTTTGTCGAGCTCTGCAAGCTCCTATTCGACCTCAAGATAGCAGGGTAACTGCCTAGCTGGGGAAGCCCCTTCAATAACTTCAGGATCCACTCTTGGCCAGACCCTGGGGACGCCAAAAAAGAACCGCGACCATCAGCAGAAGGGGAATCAACGAGGCAGCCCAGGGAACGTAGGCAACACCGAGATTGTGCAGCTGGCCGATGACGATCGCTGCAATGAAGGCGCCTAGAAAACTGTTAAGGCCACCGGTCACGACGACGATGAAGCAGTCCATCAAGATCGATGATCCCATGGTAGGCGAGATGGCCAGCAGCGGTGCGGCAACGGTTCCAGACAGGCCGGCCAGGCCCGAACCGATGGCAACAACAAGGACACTGAGGCGCTCCGTGTTGACGCCCTGCATGCCCGTCGTTACACGGTCGATGCTGGATGCGCGCACGAGCAGGCCGATCTGGCTGAGCCGCAGCCACAGATTCAGGCTGACGACGACAGCGACCGCCAGCCCGACAATGGCTAGGCGGTAGACCGGGAAACTGGTTTCGCCGATCTGCACAAGACCGGACAACAGGGCCGGCGCTGGCAATGTATGCAAGTTCTTGCCCCAAATAATGCTGGCCACGTCTTCCAGAATCAGAAGCAAGCCGAATGTGACAAGAACGGTGGCGATCGGATCTTCATCCTGAAGGAGCCTGAAGACGAAACGGTCAAGCAATGCCCCCGCGAGGCTGAGCATTACCACTGATACAACGACTCCGATCCAAAATCCCGCGACGGCCGCCACGGCAAAGCCCACATAGGCACCCATCATGAACAACGAGCCGTGGGCGAAATTAACGACCCGTCGAAGTCCGAAGGTCAGCACGAGGCCCACCGAGAGCACGTACAGCAGGCTGCCATACACCAGCCCATTCAAAATCTGAATCAACACCTTGTCTCCATTTCTTTTTAGTCAGGAGGGAATCGGCCTCCGCTCGGTGAATCGACTAGGCAGGTCGAGATTCTGAACCTGCTCTTCGAAGGCCTGTGCCATGCATTCAGCTTGGACTGTGTCGAGGGAGAAAACTACATCTTGCAGCTGTCGCCTTGCATGGGCGTCGCGACAGCCACGGGAACCGTCGTAGCAATGATCGGCTTCGACTTGCCATCAACTTCGCCCACATAGCCCATGTGGTTCGGGCTGACAAGCTGATGATCTTCCTTGCGCATCAGCAGTCTTCCCAGCGGGGTGTCAAAGGTGGCTCCTTCCATCGCGCGAATGATATCTTTGCTCTTGACACTCCCCGCCTTCTGGACTGCCTGAAATATCACTTGCATGCCGGAGTAGCTCTGCGCTTCGTAACTCGTGGGAGCAGCGTTCTGGTACTTCCGAGCCCAGCCCGCGACGAGCGACTTGTTCATCGGTACGTCGAGGGTCGAACTATAGTTAATGGTTCCCCAGACACCTTTCAGGCTCGGCCCCATCGTGTTGACGATATCGTCGGAGACGATGACCGGTCCAGCGGTAAGCATTTTGTCGAGCAAACCGAATTGCTTGGCTTGCGTCACAAAGTTGACGAGATCTCTGCCCGCCACAGCTACCCATAAGCCCTCGGCGCCGGAACTGGCGACTTTCTGAATGTAGGGTGCAAAGTCTTTGGTGCCCAGACTCGCATAACCATCGGCGACAATGGTCTTGCCATTCGCCATCGCTGCTTTGGTGAAGTTGTCTCCCGAGTCGCGGCCCCACGCGATATCGATGCCAATGATTGCCCATGACTTCTGCTTCTGCGCGGCCAGCCACGGAACCATTGCTGCAGTGTCGGAGTAATCCGGCTGATTTACCCGAAACATGCGCTTGCTGCACGCTTTACCCGTGATGTCGTTTCCCTTGTTTACGGTCGACATATATATCGCGTCCCAACGCTCCAGCATGGGACTTATGGCAAGGGCTTCCCCGGTGGCAACCGCGCCGACTAATACGTTGTATCCAGCCAAAGCCAATTTTTCGGCCTGTTGGCGAGCCAAATCTGCCTTGGCCTGCGTGTCGAGGAACCGCACCTCGATCTTGCGCCCGGAAACTCCGCCCTTGGCATTCGCCTCTTCCACAGCATATTCGACGCCACGCTGAACTTGCTCTCCGAGCGGACCAAAAGGTCCGGTAAGCGCCGTGGGAACTCCAATCTTCAGTGGCTCGAGGTCGGCGGCCAGAACGGGAACAGAATAGGCGAAGCTAGCTGCAACGACGGCAAGTCCGATTTCCCGACGCAGCCGGTAATTGGGAATCCGGGTCAGCGAGGGCATGTCGCTTTTCGCACGACTTACGCGATGATACATTTTCATAATCGTCTCCATTAATAGTCTCCGTTAAAAAAACATCAATTGCCCAATTGCAGATACACCGCATCAGACCATGACGTGCTTATGCAGGTCCTGCATCGAAAGCCCTGTCATGCTGGCCGATTCAATGATCGAGCCCTTGGACAGGACGTAATAGCGCTTGGCGATCAGATGGACAAGGCGTGTGTTCTGCTCGATCAGCAAGATGCTGGTTCCGGCATCCGCCAACTTGTTGAGCGTGTCGCCCAGGCCGTCGACGACCACCGGGGCGAGGCCTTCACTGGGTTCGTCCAGGATCAGAAGGTCAGGATTGGCCATCAAGGCCCGCCCGATCGCCAGCATCTGTTGCTGCCCCCCGCTCATGGCCGTGCCCAATCCGTCGGCGCGCTCACCAAGGATCGGGAACAGGCGAAAAACCGCATCGGCGTTCCAGGGTCCCTGGCGGTCCACCGCCGCGCCCAATGCCAAGTTTTCACGCACCGTCAAAGTGGGAATGATTCGGCGACCTTGTGGCACGACAGCCACTCCCGATCGGGCCGCATTGAAATGGCGGGGTCGCTTGAATGTCTTCCCATTCATTTGAAGCGAGCCGCTCACCAGCCTGGCGAGCCCGAGGCAGGTGTTCACGATGGTGGTCTTGCCGACACCGTTGCGTCCCAGGATCGCGACGCGTTCTCCCCTGTCGACACTCAGGCTGAGGTCGTGCAGCACCTGGGCGCGTCCGTAGAAGGCGTTGACCCGGTCAAGTTTGAGCAAAGTCATGCGCTACTCCCGAGATAAGCTTCGACGACCTGAGGCATCGCGCGAACTTCCTCGGGCGAGCCCTCGGCGAGAATCTTCCCGAGGTGAAGCACCGTCAATTTGCTGCAGATCGAAAAGATCACATCCATGTCGTGCTCAACGATCAGTACTGTGATGCCCCAGGAGACGGCAAGTCGTCGAAGCAGCTCTGCCACGATGATCGACTCCTGCACCGTCAGTCCGGCTGCGGGCTCATCGAGCAATAAAACTTTGGGCTGCCCGGTAAGGGCCAACGCCAGATCCAATCGACGCTGTTCCCCGTAAGACACGTCCGCAGCTCGCCGGTTTCCAAGGTGAGCAAGCGAGAGCTGCTGCATCACTTCAGCGGCGTTGTCGTTCTCGTTTGCCCGGGCGGCAAGGTGAATCTGTTCAGCCACAGTCAAGTCAGGAAAAATGTTGGTCCGCTGGAATGAGCGGGCCATCCCCGCTCGGCGTCGTTGTTGCGCAGTCAGATCGCTCAGATCTTTACCTTCGAGCAACACCTTGCCACTGGTGATACTCCGACCGGACAGGGCATCCATCAAGGTCGACTTTCCGGCGCCGTTGGAGCCGATGAGCCCGCGGATCTCTCCAGCGCGGACCTGGACCGTAACGTTATCCAGTGCGACGAATCCGCCATATCTACGTGTCAACCCGATCCCTTCAAGCAAAAATTTACTGTCGCTCATGTGCTGTTCCCGCAAAGGCGCCGATAGATTATTGAGGGCAGGCCGCATAGGCCACCGGGCAGCAGTACGACCACTAGAATAAGGAGTAAGCCTAGGATAGCGGGCCAGTGTTCCGTCACATCACCGACCCACCCTTTGAGAAAAAAGAAAATTACCGCACCCACTGCGGGACCCCATACCAGCCTTGTGCCGCCGATGATGGCCATGATCAGGATCTCGCCGGACAGGCTCCAGTCAAGCGTTTCGGGCGTCATGAACCCGTTGTATAGGGCAAAAAGGACACCAGATAGCGCCGCAATTGCGGCCGAGATGGCATAGACAAGCGCGCGGGGAATACCGGTTGCGTACCCAATGAACCGCACGCGCTCTTCATTCTCGCGAATCGCCAGAGTAAGCGTTCCGAAGTGGCTCCTCGTCAGAAGCCAAAGACCCACCAAAACACCCATCAGGCAGACCCAGCAAATGACAAACATGGATTCAGGCCGCTGAAACAAATGCAAGTTCATTCCGAAAATCGAAGCAGGCAGGTTTACCGTGATTCCGTCTCCCCCATTTGCAAGCTCTCGCCAGCGAAGAAAGACCTCGTGAAACGCCTGAGTGACGGCGAGCGTCAGCATCGAAAATGCCACTCCAACGAGTCGAAGAAACAGCAGTCCGAGAAGGAATGCAAGCGCGGTGGGAATGAGGATCGCGCCGATCAGCGATATCTCTACCGACGCAATGCCGCGCCCCATCGAGAGTGCAACGATGTATCCGGCGAGTCCATAAAAGGCAGCCTGTCCGAAACTGACCAAACCGTTCTGGCGTACAAGGAAGCCGACGCTTGTTGCAAGAATCGCTGTAATCACAGCCTGGGTAAGCAAGGTAAGCAAGATAGGCGACGGCGATAGCTTGGGCAACAGCAGGCCTCCAAGAGCAAGTGAAACCAGGATGGCGATCGCAAACCATCTATTCTTGGTGGCTGATCCAACATTCACTTGAAGGGGGATCTCGGCAGAAGGTCCGTCGATTGATGAACTCATATGTCAAGCAGGGGCTGTGTGGAGGTAATCAATTGCGCCTCTGTGTGTAGTGTCACTGTAAGGAAATTGTGGTGGTGTTAACGAAGAACTAATCGTAGTGGCACGCCGCCATAATTCAAATCAAATGATCTTATCGATTGTTCAGGTTTTGCGACTGCTTTGGCATGCGGCCCGTCTGGAAGAATCCCAGACGCCGCAATGCGTCCCGATGCCGGAAGTGGAGAGTTCGGATCATTGATTCCGAAAGCAGCGAGGATGTACGACCCGGCACCCAATACCAGATCTGGCGGCCTAACTAGGCAGGTTGAGAACCTGTCGCGCAATGATGTTTCTTTGAATCTCGTTGCTGCCCCCGTAGATGGTCGAAGGCCTGGCCTTGTACCAAAGGCCCAGCACGTTGACATGCTCGTCACCCACAAGTGCTTCGCTCGCAACGCCTCCGGCAGAGCCTGCGGTCTCTACGGCGAGATCAGCAATACGCTGAAATGTTTCTGTGCTGAATATCTTGAGCAAGGAAACATCCTGGCCCAGTGGTTGGCCTGCCGAAACCAGTTCCGCAAAACCGGAATAAGCATCTGCCAGATGCACGACATCCATTTGAAGGGCCGTAAACTTGTCACAGAAAACCGGGTCCTCGCTAACGCCCGCCAAGCGGGCAATGCGAGCGAGCATTTGCAGGCTGTATTCGCAAAACTTGGGACTCCCCAGCGCTATCCGTTCGAATCCCAGTAAAGACTTCGCCAGTGTCCACCCCTTGTTCATTTCACCAACCAGGTTTTCAGCGGGCACGATAGTGTCGTCGAGAAAAACTTCACAGAACTCTTCATGGCCTGCGATGTCGCGTATTGGTCTGATGCGAATGCCCGGAGTCTGCATATCGACGAGAAGGAAGCTTATGCCGTCCTGCTTCTTTGCCAGTGGGTCAGTCCGCACAAGTAGAAAAATATGCGTGGCATCATGCGCTAGGGTTGTCCAAGTCTTCTGTCCGTTCACCCTGAAAGCGCCTCCGGATTCGGTACTGATCAGTTCTGCGCGGGTACTCAACGCAGCGAGATCCGATCCGGCGCCGGGCTCGGAGTAGCCTTGGCACCATATATGTTCACATGCCAAGATTGACGGAAGGAAGCGCGTGCGCTGTTCTTCGGTGCCGAACCTGAAGAGCAATGGACCAACCATGAGCACACCGTGGTCCTGATAACGCGCGATGCCCCATCGTTCCTGCTCTTCCAGATAGGCAAGCTGCTTCGCGGGCGTGAGCCCCATCCCGCCATATTCCGTCGGCCATCCCGGCGCAATCCATCCCTTGGCGGCAAGCCTCAAATACCAATCGCGCAGTTCGCTCCAGCGAAGCCGGTACGGCTGGTTTCTCAATCGCGCGGGGTAGAAGGATTCAAAGTCATTACGCACGATACTGCGGAATTCTTCGTCGCTAAGAGCGTTCCAATCGTGCTCCTGAGGCACGCCGAATCGCGGCTTGCTACCAGTTTCTCGGATCAATTCAGTATTCGACATTCAATGTTCCTGAACAGTAACGATATCGCCGTATCGACTTCGATGAACGGCAGCATTACCCAGCTGGGCAGCCAGCCGCAAGCTGCGATTGGAATAGATGCCGAGTTCGTATTCGTCGGTAAATCCAATTGCTCCGTGCAACTGGATGGCCTGTGCAGTGACAAAAAGCGCCGCTTGTGATGCTCGTGCCTTCGCGCTGCTGGCAGCCGCACGCCTAGTGATCGAAGATACACCCGGATTGCAGAATATCAAGAGAGAAGCTCGTAGCGCAGCCCGCGTTAACTCCTTCTGGATCCACATGTCCACGGCTCGGTGCTGTAGCACCTGAAACGACCCTATGGGTTTGCCAAATTGACGCCTGGTGCCGAGGAATTCGAGAGTAATTTCCAGAGAACGGTCGATGAGCCCCAGAAGTTCTGCCGCTGTTCCAAGCACTCCGAGATCGATCGCTGCATCTAGCGCTTCCCTCGCTTCGGCGCCGCGGGCGAGCACCGCTGCATCAGGAACCGCTACTTTGTTGAAACGAACGATGCCGCAAGTGCCACCGTCAGCCATCTTTTCTTGTTCAATCACCAGATCGCATCGTGGAACCGAACAAAGAACGATCTGATCTCCTGCACGCGCTGCCGCTATGAAAAACGCAGCGCCATGCGCCAGAACGAATCTGGCGCATCCATTCAGTACCATGTCTCCGTCCTGCAGTTCAGCGA
>Ga0172380_10009938_pt1 | contig 10054 bp, 8 predicted proteins | sample Leawe162metaG_FD_119747 | JGI IMG/M metagenome (GOLD analysis project Ga0172380, IMG submission 119747) | Leachate microbial communities from a municipal landfill in Southern Ontario, Canada - Leachate well 162 metaG | ecosystem: Engineered > Solid waste > Landfill > Unclassified | place...
AGCGAGAAGCTCGGGAAGGCGGTGGATTAAATCTTCCGAGCCCGGAGACCGGCCACGGACATCAAAGAGCGGAAACGTCGCGGGGAAGCGATGGCTGGAGCGTCGGTGTTTTTACACTACGCCCCCACGCCTTCATCTCCCTGCGCGCTTTCAAACGCAACCCACCGGCCCGCGGGGACGCAGGCCGAGAATGGAGATTCTCTTCTCATGTCCAAACCCATCCGCATTACCGCGCGCATCACAGCGTTTGTTCTCGCCCTTTGTGCCGTACCCACCGCCTTTGCCGCCAGTGACGATGTCACGGTCGTCGTGACCGCGACCCGCCAGCAGCAGCGCACCAACGAACTTCTGGCCGACGTCAGCGTCATCAGCCGCGACGACATCGATCAGGCAGGCCAATCCACCCTGGCCGAGCTGCTGGCGCGTCAGCCCGGCATCCAGTCGAGCAACAACGGCGGCCCCGGCAAGGCATCCAGCCTTTTCATCCGCGGTACCAACTCCAACCACACCGTCGTTCTGATTGACGGCGTGCGCATCGGCTCGGCCACTCTCGGCACGGCGGCACTCGAACAAATCCCTCTGTCCCAGGTGGAGCGCATCGAAATCCTGCGCGGACCGGGCTCGGCGCTCTACGGTGCGGATGCGATAGGCGGCGTGATCCAGATATTCACCAAGCGGGGCCAAGGGGAGCCGAGGCTGGACGGCTTCGCCGGCGTTGGAAGCTACAACACCCGCGACCTGTCGGGAGGGATTTCCGGCGGCAGCAAGGCCTGGTCCTACAGCCTGCGTGGCAGCAATTACAGCACCGACGGCATCAAGGCTATCGACGACAAAGCAAAGCAGCCCTACAGCTTCGATCCCAGCCACAGCGCGGACGGCTTCCGCAACGCCAGCGTCTCGGGCAGCCTGGCCTTCCGTCCGGCGGACGGCCACGAGATCGGCGCCACCCTGTTCCAGACCGCGGGACGCAACTGGTTTGAGAGCGGTCCGAATTTCGATAGCAGGGCAGACCTTGCCCAGTCCGCCTTGAACCTCTATAGCCGCAATCGCTTTGCCGACATTTGGACCAGCACCGTCAGGCTAGGCCAATCCATCGACGATTCGACGACCTACGCCAGTTATTCGCCGGCGGGCGCCCGCATCAAGACCACGCAGGAGCAGTTTGCCTGGCAAAACGATGTCCGCGTTCCCTCAGGCAATCTGCTGGTCGCGCTGGAATCCCTGAAACAGCAGGCGCTGGTTCAGGGCGGTTTCGACAAGGATCGCAGCATAGATTCGGCGCTGATCGGCTGGAGCGGACACTGGGGCGACAATCGCCTGCAGGCCAATCTGCGCCGCGACGACAACTCGCAGTTTGGCGGCAAGACCACCGCCTATGCCGGATACGGCTACCAGATCAGCGAGGCGCTGCGTGCCCAGGTGTCGGCGGGCAGCGCCTTCCGCGCGCCCAGCTTCAACGAACTCTACTACCCTGGCTTCGGCAATGCTGCGCTCAAGCCGGAAAATTCCCATAACAGGGAGGCCGGGCTGGTCTGGGAGCAGGGAAGCCGGCGCGCCGGCGTGACCGTCTTCGACAACCGGGTGAGCGAACTCATCGTCACCGTCTGCGATGTGTTCTGGAATTGCCTGCCTGCCAACGTGGGCCGGGCCAAGCTTCAGGGCGCGACGTTCAGCTATGCAGGCAAGGTTTACGGCTTCGACTTCGACGGCAGCATCGACCTGTTGTCTGCCCGCGATGCCGATACCAACAAGCGCTTGCCACGCCGCGCGGATCAGCAGGCCAACCTGCGCATGAGCCGCCCCGTCGGGCAGTGGACCGTCGGCGCGGAATGGCAGGGGGTCGGCGATCGCTACGACAGCACCACGGAGACCAACCATATGGGTGGTTACGGCCTGGTGAACGCCTTTGCCCGCTACGCGGTGAGCAGGGGCTTGACCGTCGAAGCCCGTGCCAACAACCTCGGCGACAAGAAGTATGAAACCGCCTGGGGCTTCGCGACGCCCGGTGCCAACCTCTTCGTCGGCCTGCGCTACGCTCCCAAATAGGCAGCCAAGAAGATACCCAACGCCGAACTAGGCAAACTAACCCCCATGTCCAAGCGCCGCCGCGACCTGCTGATATTGTTCCTGCTGGCGCTGGCGGCGTTGACCAGCGTAGCGGTGTCGCTGGCGGTGGGCAGCCTGCCACTCTCCGCGAGCGACCTGCTCGGTGTGATCACGGGCGCGGATACCGGCCTTGCCAGCGAGGTGGTGGGAACGCTGCGTCTGCCGCGCGCACTGGCGGGATTTGCCTGTGGCGGCCTGCTGGCGCTCGCAGGCGCCTTGATGCAGGTGCTGTTGAAGAATCCGTTGGCCGACCCCTACGTGCTCGGCATCTCCGGCGGCGCCTCGGTGGGTGCACTGGCCGCCATGCTGTTCGGCCTGCCCCTTTTCGTGCTGCATTTGGGCGCCTTCGCCGGCGCGCTCATCACCATGCTGTTGGTCTTCGGCCTGGCGCACGGCGATGGCAGTTGGACCCAGACGCGTCTTCTGCTCACAGGGGTCATCGTCGCCGCCGGCTGCGGCGCCCTGGTGGCGTTGATGCTCTCCGTCGCGCCCGAACATCAACTGCGCGGCATGCTGTTCTGGTTGATGGGCGACCTTTCCCAGGCCACCTCGCCCTGGCCGCCTCTGGCGGTTCTGGCGCTCGGCCTAGCCACGGTTCTGCCCTTCGCCCGCGACCTCGGCATGCTCGCGCGCGGCGAACTCCCGGCGCAGGCGCTGGGCGTCCCCGTCGCGCGGCTGCGCCTGCTGATCTACGCACTGGCCTCGATATTCACCGCGGTGGCGGTCAACATCGCCGGCAGCATCGGCTTCATCGGCCTGATCGTGCCGCATCTGGTCCGTCTAGCCATGAGGACCAGTGCCGGCAACGATCAGCGCCTGCTGTTGCCCGCCTCGGTGCTCGCCGGCGGAACGCTGCTGGTGGCGGCGGACACGCTTGCGCGCAATCTCATAGCGCCCCAGCAGTTGCCGGTCGGCGTGCTCACGGCGCTGCTCGGCGTGCCGGCCTTTCTCTACCTTCTGTCGCGCCAACCGAGATGACGACAATCACCCCGACCCTCTTTCCGGCTGCTCCCGCCTTGGGGTCCCGCGGGGACTTCCTTCGGTCGCGGCCCGGCGGCGGGAGCGGCGCATGAGTTCCCCTTTGCTGATGGCTCAGGGCCTCGACGTCGCCATCGCCGGCAAGACGCTGGTGCGCGGCCTCGACATCGCTGTCAACGCCGGCGACAGCCTGGCCATCCTAGGCCGCAACGGCAGCGGCAAGACCACGTTGCTGCACACTCTGGCCGGCCTGCGTCCGCCGGCCAAGGGTAGCATCGAACTGTGCGGCAAAGCCTACTCAGCGCAGGGGCCGCGTGGGGCGGCGCGGCTGCGCGGCCTTCTGGCGCAAACGCAAACCGACGCGTTTCCTGCCAGCGTGCTGGAGACGGCGCTGATCGGCCGCCACCCGCACCTCGGCCGCTGGGCCTGGGAGGGCGCCGCCGACGAGCGGATCGCCAGCGACGCGCTGGCAGCTGTGGGTCTCCAGGGACTGGAGAGCCGCGAGGTGCACACCCTCTCCGGCGGCGAACGGCAGCGCCTAGCGATAGCCACGCTGCTGACGCAGCAGCCATTGCTCTATCTCCTCGACGAGCCACTCGCCCATCTCGATCTCGCCCACCAAATTGCGATGCTGGACCTCACACTGAGCTACTCTGCGAAGGGTCGGGTCGCATTCGCCATCGTCATGCACGACATGAACCTCGCCCTGCGCTACTGCCGCCGCGCCCTGCTGCTGTTCGGCGACGGCCGCTGGATCGAGGGGACGAGCGAGGAGGTGCTCACTACCGAGAGCCTCTCCGAACTCTACGGACATCGGCTGCGCGAACTCTCCGACGGCGAGTCCCGCTATTTCCTCGCCGCGTAATAGCGCCACTTTAGCCGGGTCGCCGGCTGCGCGCCGTTTCCATGTGATTGCAGAAGATCTGGGCGCCGTCTAGCAGACGCGGCGTCTGGCGGTTGATGATGTCGGGGGGAACGAAGAACAGGTTGCCGCGGACAGTCGCGGTGAGATCGCGCCAGCGCTTCCACATGTCCAGCCATTCCGGTCTGGCCTCATCCATGCCGCTGGCGACGATGGCCTCCGGGTCGGCGGCGAGCACCGCTTCCACGGAGACCGTCGGCGCCAGTTGCGTGAGGCCCGCGAAGACATTCTCGGCGCCGCACAGGCGCATCACGTCGCTGATCAGTTGTTTGCCGCCGATGGTAGCCAGCGGCTGGTTCCAGATCTGGTAAAAGGTGCGCACCTTCGGCCGGTTGGCATAGCGGCTCGACAGTTCGGCCTGTCGGGCGAGGATTGCGCGCGCTGCAGCAGTGGCGACGACCGTGCTACCGGCCAACTCGCCGAAGCGCACTATGGTCGTCGCGATGTCTTCTATCTTCTGCGGCTGGCTGATGAACATGGGCAGGCCGAGCGCTCTCAGCTTGGCGAGATGGGCGGCCGGGTTGCCGCTTGCCCAGGCGATCACCAGATCGGGCTTCAAAGCCACGATGGCCTCGAGGTCGAGGCTGGCCGCACTGCCGACACGCGGCAAGCGCTTTGCAGCTTGCGGGTAGTCGCTATAGTCGCTGGCGCCGACGATCCGCCCGCCGGCGCCGGCGGCGTATAGATTCTCCGTGATGTGCGGCGCCAGGCTGACGATGCGCCGCGCCGGCGCCGTGAGGTGAAGCGTCTGGCTGAGATCGTCCTGCACGACGATCTCAGCGTGTGCCGTCGGCGCCACGGCGAGCAGCGATAGCAAGAGGAGGGGCCAACTCGGCATGGGATAATCGCGGCGGCGCAGCCTTACCGGCGCCTGAGTACAAAGGTAAATTTTACTATGCGCAGCGACACCCTGATGGTGCAGGGCACGACTTCCGACGCCGGCAAGACGACGCTAGTGGCCGGCCTGTGCCGCGTGTTGGCGCGGCGCGGGGTGCGCGTCGCACCCTTCAAGCCGCAGAACATGGCGCTGAACAGCGCGGTGACGGTAGACGGCGGCGAGATCGGTCGCGCCCAGGCGCTGCAGGCTATGGCCGCGCGCGTGCCGCCGCACAGCGACTTCAACCCGGTGCTGCTCAAGCCCTCCAGCGATATCGGCGCCCAGATCATCATCCACGGGCGGGCGCGCCTGGACATGGACGCCCGCGCCTACCACGACTACAAGCCGCGGGCGATGGCGGCGGTGATGGAGTCCTTCGCGCGGCTCACAGCGCAATACGAAGCAGTGATGGTCGAGGGCGCCGGCAGCCCGGCCGAGATCAATCTGCGCGACCGCGACATCGCCAACATGGGCTTCGCGGAACTGGCCGATTGCCCGGTGATCCTGATCGCCGACATCGACCGCGGCGGCGTCTTCGCGCACCTGGTGGGCACGCTCGCGCTGCTCTCGGAGAGCGAGCAGAGGCGCGTCGTCGGCTTCGTCATCAACCGCTTTCGCGGCGACATGAGCCTGCTTCAATCTGGGCTGGACTGGCTGGAGAGGCGCACCGGCAAACCGGTGCTCGGCGTCCTGCCCTATCTGCACGGCCTCTATCTCGATGCCGAAGATGCCCTGCCGCGGGGCGCCAGCGGCGATTCGGAATCGCGCCTCTCCGTCATCGCGCCAGCGCTGCCGCGCATCGCCAACGCCACCGATTGCGACCCGCTGCGCCTGCATCCGGAGCTCGCCTTCCGCTTCGTCGGTCCGGGGCAAACGATACCGCCGGCCGACCTGATCGTCTTGCCCGGGAGCAAGGCGGTGCAGGCCGACCTGGCCTGGCTGCGCGCCAATGGTTGGGAACAGGCGATCCAAAGCCACCTGCGCTACGGCGGCAAGCTGATCGGCATCTGCGGCGGCCTGCAGATGTTGGGCCGCGCGCTGCATGACCCCCTGGGGCTGGAAGGCGCGCCGGGCAGCGCGGCCGGGCTCGGCCTGCTCGATTTGGAAACGACGCTCGGCCCCGAGAAGCGACTGCAAAACGTCAGCGGTGCTCTGGCGCTCGAGGGCGGGGCACAAATCACGGGCTACGAGATCCACATGGGCGCGTCGCACGGGCCGGCGCTGGCGCGACCTGCGGCGCATCTCGCCGGCGGGGCCGACGGGGCGCTGTCGGAAGATGGACGGATACTCGCGAGCTATGTGCATGGCCTGTTCGATACGCCGGACGCGCTCTCCGCCCTGCTCGCCTGGGCGAGCCCGAGCGGTGCGGCATCGTTCGCGCATTTCGACGTGACGGCGCGACGCGATGCCGACATCGACCGCTTAGCCGACGCGCTGGAACAGCACCTCGATTGGCAGCGGCTGGCCGAGTGGCTGCCGGCAGCAGCCAGTGGGCGAATGACATTCCCTCGTCTGGGCCGTGCATGACGCGCCGGCCGAGTGCGATCGGGCAGCGAATGACGACATCCGAAAGATCTTGCTGAGTCAGGAAAGGTTTTCGCAATGAAAAATGCAGCAGAAACGCTGGCGGCCTGGGAACGGCGGCATGAGGAGCTGCACGAAACTCTGCGCAACGGCAGTGCGCGGGTCGGCGTCTATACGCCTGAGCAGATCGCCGGCAAGTCCGGCCTGGAGATTATGGCCGGCATAGTGAGCGGAGAACTGCCGCTGCCGCCGATCGGCGAGACGCTGGACTTCTTCCTGGTCGAAGTGGAAAAGGGCCGCGTGGTATTCCAGGGCCGGCCGAGCAAAAGACACTACAACCCGATGGGCAGCGTGCACGGCGGCTGGTTCGCAGCCCTGCTCGACTCGGCCGTGGGCTGCGCCGTGCACACCTGCATGCCGGCGGGCAAGAGTCATACGACCCTGGAGCTGAAGGTGAACATCGTGCGGGCGCTGACCGACAAAGTGCCCCTGGTACGCGCCGAGGGCAACGTGATTCACATGGGCGGCCAGATCGCCACCGCCGACGGCACGCTGTTCGGCGCCGACGGCAAGCTCTACGCCCACGCCTCGACCACCTGCCTGGTGTTCGATTTTCCGCCGGCCAAGCGCTGAGCCGAAGTTCGGATGCGCCTCTGGCACAATGTCGGGATGTCGAGAGCAACGGATGCCTGAGACCGCCCGCGACAGCAGCCGCGAGATCTATCTGCGCCTGCTCGCTTACGTGCGCCCCTACGGCCGCGTGTTCGCCCTGGCCCTGCTCGGCATGGCGCTGACCGCGGCCACCGAGCCGCTGTTTCCGGCGCTGATGAAGAAGCTGCTCGACTCGGGCTTCGTCGCCCAGGAGCAGAAAGATCTTTATCTCGCGCCGATCGCGCTGATCGTGATTTTCACGGTCCGCGGCCTGCTCACCTATTTCACCTCCTACAGCCTCGCCTGGGTGACCAACCGCCTGGTGATGGACCTGCGCCGGCAGATGTTCGCGCGCCTCTTGGGCTTGCCGACCCGCTATTACGACGACCAGTCCGCCGGCGCCCTGATCGCCAAGCTCGCCTATGACGTGAACAACGTCACCGGCGCCGCAACGACGGTGCTGACGGCCCTGGTGCGCGATACCCTGACCATCGCCGGTCTGCTCGCCTTCATGCTCTACTACAATTGGCAGTTGACGCTGATCGCCCTCACCGTGGGACCGCTGATCGTCGGCGTGGTGCGCGTCTTCGGCAAGCGCCTGCGCGCCGCCAACCGCCGCGGCTACCAGGCGATGGGGACGATCGCCCACATCCTCGAGGAAGCGATAGGCGCGCACAAGGTGGTCAAGGTGTTCGGCGGGCAACGCTACGAAGCGCAACGTTTCGACCAAGCCAGCAACGACTTCCGAGTCGCCGCCATGCGCGAATCGATGGCCGCCTCCGCCACCGTGCCGCTGACCCAGATCGCTTCGGCGGCTGCTCTGGCGGTGATCATCTACGTCGCCCTGCTGCAATCCTCCGACACCCACGTCACCGTTGGCGGCTTTGTTTCCTTCATCACGGCGATGCTCCTGCTGCTCGCACCGGTGAAGCGACTGACCGAAGTCAACGCCCCGCTGCAGCGCGGGCTGGCCGCGGCGGAGAGCATCTTCGCTCTGCTCGACCAACCGGCCGAGGCCGACACGGGCAGCCGGGTGCTCGCTAACGTCAAGGGCGCCATCGCTTTCGAGCGGGTCAGTTTTGCCTACAGCGACGCGGCCAAGCCGGCGCTCTCGGAGGTGACGCTGGACATCCGCGCCGGCGAAACGCTGGCGCTGGTCGGCCCCTCGGGCAGCGGCAAGACCACCCTGGTCAGCCTGCTGCCGCGCTTCTACAGCCTGCAGGCGGGCACGATCAGCATCGATGGCGTGAACGTCGAGGCGGTCACCCTGGAGAGCCTGCGCAGAAGCATCGCCCTGGTCAGCCAGGAAGTCGTGTTGTTCAACGACAGCGTCGCCGCCAACATCGCCTACGGCGCCCCCGCCGGTATCGGCGAGAAGGAGATCATCGCTGCCGCCCAGGCGGCGCACGCCTGGGAATTCATCCGCCAGATGCCGCAGGGCTTGCAGACCACGGTGGGCGAGAATGGCGTCAAGCTGTCGGGCGGCCAGCGCCAGCGCCTGGCCATCGCCCGCGCCTTCCTCAAGAACGCGCCCATCCTGATCCTCGACGAGGCTACCTCGGCGCTCGACAGCGACTCCGAACGGCAGATCCAGGCGGCGCTCGACACGCTGATCGTCGGCCGCACCACCCTGGTGATCGCCCATCGACTGTCGACGGTCGAACGTGCCGACCGCATCGTCGTGCTCGACCACGGCCGCATCGTCGAGCAGGGGCGACACGCGGAATTGCTGGCGCACGACGGCATCTACAGCCACCTCTACCGCCTGCAGTTTCAGTCTGCGCGTTCGCCCGCCAAGGTGGACCACGCCTAGACCGCGAGCATCGCCGCGCAAGCGGCGATCACCCGGCTCGCGGGCAGGCTGTCGAGGCAGGCGCTGGCGCTGTCGACCTGGCGCTCGCAGCCTTCGAGCAGGCAGGGGACGCAGCCCCTGGGGTCCTCGCCCTGCAGCAGATAAACGTTGCCCTGACGGCCGCTCGCGCGCATCTTCCAGGGACTGCTGCCCTGGGTCCACCCCAGCGGCCAGGGCCCCCACTTGACGGGATTCGACGGGCCGAAGAGGGCGACGGTCGGCGTCCCGCTGGCGGCGGCGATGTGTGTGGCCACCGTGTCGGGTCCGACATAGAGCGCTGCACCGCGGATCACTTCTGCGGTCTCGGCGAGGTTCAAAGTTCCGGCGCAATCGAGGCCGCCGGAGGCCGCTGCGATGTCGCCGACGTAGGCGAGCTCACCGGCCTCGCCGCCGCCGGTGAACACCAGGGCAATGCCATGCGAGTTCAGCCAGCGCGCCAGCGCCAGCCAAGCTTCCGCCGTCCACATCTTGTAACGGAACTTGGGATAGCAGTGGAGCACCGCGTAGCGCTTGCTCGCCAGCGCGAGCCGCTCGAGCAGCGCGTCGCGCTGCGGCGGCGGAAGCTGCGGCGGCACCACCTCGTGGACCGCTGTGATGCCGAGCAACTCGGCGAGGGTCAGGCCCATCGCCACGCTATGGGTGTCCAGGTCGTCGAAACGGCGCCAGGCGTTGAGCAACAGCCCCTTCGCCCTCTCCTTTGCCTCGCGCCGTAACAGGCCGAGTCGATAGGGTGCCGCGGCCCAGCAGTAGAGTCGGGCTCTGTCGGTGGGCAGCGGGGAGAGGGCGAGATCGTAGCGCCGCCACAGCCCGCGCAGTTCGCGCAGCCGCTCGCTCCAAGCAGCGCGGCGCGGCACGGCGATCACCGTCGCCACGTCGGGGTTGCCCTCGAGGACAGTGACGGTGTCGGCGAACACCAGCATATCGATCTGCGCCTGCGGCCATGCCCGCGCGAGCGAGCGCAACAGGGGTGTGGCGAGCAGCACGTCGCCCAGGCGCTGGGTGCAGGAGAGCAGGATGCGGCGCGGTGGAGCGGAGGGGAAAGTCAAGCGGCGTGAACCTGTCCACTATAATGGCGGCCATTATGCCCAAACTCTACATCGACGAGTTCGTCGGCATTTCCAACCGCTTCGAGACCCTGCCCCTG
>Ga0172380_10009939_pt1 | contig 10054 bp, 7 predicted proteins | sample Leawe162metaG_FD_119747 | JGI IMG/M metagenome (GOLD analysis project Ga0172380, IMG submission 119747) | Leachate microbial communities from a municipal landfill in Southern Ontario, Canada - Leachate well 162 metaG | ecosystem: Engineered > Solid waste > Landfill > Unclassified | place...
CCGAGGAAGCCAAGCGCGTCTATGGCGACACCATTCCGGCAACCGCTGCCGATCGGCGCATCGTCGTCATCAAGCAGCCCATCGGCGTAGTGGCCGCCATCACGCCCTGGAACTTCCCCAATGCCATGATCACCCGCAAGTGCGGGCCGGCGCTCGCCGCCGGCTGCTGCGTCGTCGTCAAGCCGGCCAGCCAGACACCCTACTCGGCCCTGGCCCTGGCCGAACTGGGGATGCGCGCCGGCATCCCGCGCGGCGTCTTCAACGTCGTCACCGGCGCCGCCAGCGCCATCGGCGGTGAACTCAGCACCAATCCTGTCGTACGCAAGCTGACCTTCACCGGTTCGACGGAGATAGGCAAGCTGCTGATGGCGGCCAGCGCCGGCACGGTGAAGAAGGTCTCGCTGGAACTGGGCGGCAACGCACCCTTCATCGTCTTCGACGACGCCGACCTCGACGCTGCGGTGGCCGGCGCAATGGCCTCCAAGTACCGCAACACCGGACAGACCTGCGTCTGCGCCAACCGCCTACTGGTGCAAGACGGGGTCTACGAAGAGTTCTCGCGCCGCCTCGTCGCCGCAGTGGAGAAACTCAAGGTCGCCGACGGTCTCAGCGAGGGGGCTCAGCAGGGGCCGCTGATCGACATGGCGGCGGTGGCCAAGGTCGAGGCCCACATCGCCGACGCCCTGGCCCGCGGCGCCCGCCTGCTGCTGGGGGGCAAGCGTCATCACCTCGGCGGCAGCTTCTTCGAGCCGACCATACTCGCCGACGTCAGCGCCGACATGATGGTGGCGCGCGAAGAGACCTTCGGTCCGGTAGCGCCGCTGTTTCGCTTCAAGTCGGAGGCCGAAGCCATCAGCATGGCCAACGACACCGAGTTCGGCCTCGCCTCCTACTTCTACGCGCGCGACATCGGCCGCATCTGGCGCGTCGCCGAAGCCCTGGAGTACGGCATGGTCGGCATCAACGAAGGCATAATATCCACCGAGGTGGCGCCCTTCGGCGGGGTCAAGGAATCGGGCAACGGTCGCGAGGGTTCGAAGTACGGCATCGAGGATTATCTCGAGATCAAGTACCTGTGCATCGGTGGCATCAATCCGGCGTAAGCCTTCACCAAGGAGAGAGAGAACATGGGCGATATGATCAAATTTTCGCGGCCTAACGGCGAGAAGATCGAGGGATATTTCGCGGCCTCGGGCAAGGGGCGACCCGGTGTCGTCGTCATCCAGGAGTGGTGGGGACTGAATCCGCACATCTGGTCCATCGCCGATCGCCTGGCCGCTGCCGGCTACAACGCTCTGGCACCCGACCTCTACCGCGGCCGAGTGGCGCAGAACCCGGACGAGGCCCAGCACATGATGAGCGGACTCGACTTCCCCGGCGCCACGAATCAGGATATCCGCGGCGCGGTCAATTATCTTGGCGCAAAAGGCGGCAAGGTTGGCGTGATGGGCTTTTGCATGGGGGGCGCCCTGGCGCTGGCGGCGGCGGTGCACGTGCCGGAGATGGCGGCGGCGGTGTGTTTCTACGGCATGCCGGACAAGGGCTTCGCCGATCCGGCCAACATAAGGTGCCCTTTCCAGGGGCACTTCGCCAGCCGGGACCACTGGGTCACGCCACAAGCGGTCGACGCCATGGAGAAGGCGATGATGGCTGCCGGCAAGAAGCCCGAGTTCTATCGCTACGAGGCCGACCACGCCTTCTGCAACAACACCCGGCCCGAGGTCTATGACGCCAAGTGCGCCGACCTCGCCTGGGAGAGAATGATGGCGTTCTGGAACAAGAACCTTTAGAGGGGCACCGGATTGGGCGGTTCGCCGCCGCTGAGGACGGCGATCAGATTGTCGGCGGCGAGATTGGCCATCTTCGTGCGCGTTGCCGAAGAGGCCGAGCCGATGTGCGGCGTCAGCACCACGTTCTCCAGCGCCAGGAAGCGCGGGTCGAGCGCCGGCTCGTTCTCATAGACGTCCAGCCCGGCGCCGGCGATGCGCCCGGCCTGCAGGGCATCGATCAGCGCTGCATCGTCGATGATGCCGCCGCGGGCGATGTTGATGACCAGCGCCGTCGGCTTGAGCAAGGCCAGTTCGCTGCTGCCTATGATGTGGTGCACCGCGCGCGTATAGGGTAGCGCCGGCAGGAGGAAGTCGGCCTCGCGCAGCAGTGTTTCCGGGTCCACCCAGGTGGCGTTGCATTCCTCTTCTATCCTCGGCTCGCAGCGCCTGCGATTGTGATAGAGCACGCGCATCGAGAAGCCCGCCGCGCGCCGGGCGATGGCCTGGCCAATGCGCCCCATGCCGAGGATGGACAGGGTCGCGTGGTGCACGTCGGCGCCCAGCCACTGCTCGAATTTCCAGCCGCGCCACTGCCCGGAGCGCAACCACCGGTCGGCGGCGACGACGTGGCGCGCCGAAGAGAGAATCAGCGCCCAGGCCAGATCGGCGGTGGTGTCGTCGAGCAAGCCTGGCGTGTTGGTGACGACTATGCCGGCGCGCTTGCAGGCGGGCAGGTCGATGTTGTTGTAGCCGACCCCGGCCGAGCAAACAGCGCGCAGGCGCGGCGCCCGTGCGATGACGCTGGCGTCCAGCGGGTCGACCGCCGTTGACAGTACGCCGTCCTTGTCGGCGAGCCGCGCCGCCAGTTCATCGGCCGTCCAGATTACGTCGGCCTGGTTGCTCTCAAGCGCGAAGTGGCGGCCCAGACGCTCGAGCACTGACGCGAACAAGGCGCGGGTTACCAGGATCTTCTGCATCGTCTTTACTTTGGTCTGCCGCCTTCAGCAGGTGTTTTCGGGCATAATTCGCCGATCGTCGCTCGCGACAAGGGCCCACGCCCCGCGGTCCCTGCGTGCACTTTATCATTCGATGGACTAGAACATGACTCGCATTCTCGCCGGCCTCGTCACCTGTGTTGCCGTATTGCTCGCCGGCGCCTGCGGTGGCGGCGACTACAGCCTCGGCAGTTCGGCGCCGGCGCCGACCGACGTGGTCGTGGCCGCGGGCGACTCAAGCGCCACGGTCACTTGGACCATGGCCCCGGGTGTCGATTACTGGGTCATGTTCGCCCCGACGGACAGCATTACCACCGCCAACTGGACCAGCTTCCTCGGTGCACGCAGTGTCATCAAGGCGGTCTCTCCCCAGCTGATAGGTGGTTTGGTGAACGGCGCCACCTACGCATTCACCGTCAACGGCCGTGTCGGCAACGGACCCGGCGGACCCGGCAGTGCGTCCCAGGCCATCGTGCCGAGAATCGCCGGCGCCATCTGGGTCCCGGGTAGCCCGCTCAGCAGCGGCGACCTGCTGGGAGCGGGCCTGGCCACGGCAGTGACGACCGTGGACAACTTCAGCACGGTGACGTATAACTTTTTCGCCGTCGGCGCCGGAGGAAAGATCTTCTCCGGCAGCGACGGCAAGACATGGGCGGCGCAGAACTCCACCGTCAGCGCCGATCTGAGGAGCGCCGTCTTCGGCGGCATCTACGTTGCCGCGGGCGCCAACGGCACCATCGTCGAGAGCGCCGACGCCACCACCTGGTCGACCCGGGCCTCGGGTACCAGCAGCACGCTGAACGGACTCGCCACCAATGGCGCCGGCACCTACGTCGCGGTCGGAGCCGGCGGCAGCATCACCACCACCACAGACGGCGGCGCGACCTGGAAGCTCGCCAGTTCCGGAACGACGCAGGACCTCTTCGCAATCACCTACGGCAGCAGTGGCGGCATCAACGTATTCGTCGCCGTCGGCGCCCAGGGGACGATGCTGATCAGCGCCGACGGGCTCGCCTGGTCGGCAGGCAACATCGCCGCAGCGAACGGCGCGGATCTGAAAGGGATCGCGTTCACCCCGACGACATTCCTATCCGGCTTGCTCACCTCGCTGCCCACCTGGATCGCGGTTGGCAGCGGCGGCACCATCATCAGCAGCAACGACGCCTCCACCTGGACGCTGCGTGCTTCGGGCAGCAGCAACACCCTCAACGCCGTCAACTACAATACGCGCTTCGTCGCCGTCGGCGACGCCGGCACCGTTGTCACCAGTGACGACGACGGCCTGAGCTGGCAGGCCCAGGCCTCGAAGACCAGCGCCAACCTGACGGCCATCACGCACAATCCCTACGGTTACGTCGTCGTCGGCGCAGCAGGCACCAATCTGACGGCTTTCTGAGCTGCGGCGACAGCGGCCAGTTCCCGCCGGACCGAGGGATCAGCGCCGGCGCGCTGTCACTACAATCTCCTCACGGCACAGGTCAGGGCGAGGCTGTGGCTGGCGCCGGGGGCCAGGTTCAGCGCGTTGTCCAACGCGTTGGCGCTCTCCACGCAGACCATTTGCCGCCAGGCATCTGCGCCGACGTCGGCCATCTTGCCGGCCTTCTCGGCCCCCGGCGACCACAGCACCGTTGTCGCGCTACCCGACTTGTCGATCTGGATCACCCGGGCCAGACGCGCATCCTCTATCAGGCAGGTCGCCTTCGTGTCGATATAGACCCGGTCGAGCTCGCCATGGAAGCTGACGGGGCCCGACTCTCGGCGCCGCGCTTCGTTATCCACCTTGTCTACGTATAGGCCATCCGCGAGGCCGAATACGCGGATGTCGGCGATATCGCCGATCTGAAAATAGCTATGCAGCGCCTCGCTGATCTGGCAGGCGCGTTCGCCCTCGTTGCGCGAGGTCAATTCGACCTGGAGCAAGGCGCCTATGGTGAGCTTCAGCGATGCGCGAACCGGGTGTGGCCACAGGGCGCGAAGCTGCTCGCTGACGACCAGGTCCAGCGCAATTTCCGTTTCGCCGCCGTCCCGTTGCCGCGTGGCGCTGAGCTGCCAGGACGAAACGCGGGCAAGCCCATGCGCGGGACAGGCGGGATTCTCCGGGTGAGCGCCGAACCAAGGCCAGCAAATCGGCATGCCGCCGCGTATGGCTGTGCGCGGCGCAAAGCGGGCATGTGGCGAGAGCCAGATCACCGGTTGCGCCTGATCCTTGGGTTGCCAGGCGAGCAGTTGTCCGCCTTGCAGGCTGATCCTGGCGCTGGCCTGGGCGTTGTCGACGACCGCCACGACAAGCCCGCCCGGTCCGGCCGCGAAGGATAGCTGGGAGCCGAGGCCGAAGCGCCGGTTGAGCGCGCTCAGTGCACCCCTGAGTTCGTCCATGACTCCATACCGCGCACCGCGCGACCCCCTGCCAGCGACTCCGAGGCGGTGTTCATCGTCAGCATCAAATCAGCAGATAGCGGGTGGATTGCTCGAAGGCTTGCAGCGCCTGCATCACCTCTTCCCGTCGTATGCGCACCAGCACCAGGATCCAGCGCCGTCTGTCCCTGGCGATCAACTCCGGGAAGCTGATGGTTTCCACCTCGCTCACGAGCTCCTGAGCCGGGTTGACCAGCACCCCGAGGCGGTCCACCGTCACTGTCACCGGGTCCAGCCGCAATACCGAGGCGGGGCTAGCCATCCAGGCGCGGTAGGCTCCGAGCACCTTCTCCGGACTCAGCCGTTCGCTCGCCTCAGCCAGGCGCAACTCCAGATCGCGCAAGGCCTGGGCCCGCTGTTGCGGGTCGCCCCGGGCCGCCCTGGCCAATTCCCATTGGACGTGCAGGTCCTGCTGTTCCTGGCGCAGTTGCGCGAGCGTTCCGGCAAAGCTTTTCGCCAGGCTGTCAAAGCCCAGTTCGCCGATGCGAGACCGGGTCTGCGCCAATTCAACGCTCAACTCCATCAGTGTGTGGTCGGAGAAATAGAGCAGGGTTTGGGGAACCTCCCGGCGCACCCGGTCGCCGTGGAGCCCCGCCCCCATGACCTTCCTTTCATGGCGGCGCATGCCGAGCAGGCCAAAGAACTCCTCGCTCCGGGGAGCCGACGGATCGGCCAGGAAATCGCGCACAGCCTGGCTTCTGCCGAGCATTTCCCTGATCTGCTCCGGCCCGGAAAAGAAAGCGTGAATCAGCGGACTCTCGGCAAACACCCGGCCATTGATGTCGATCGGTCCGGGTATCTCGGCGGCCAGCTTGAAGCAATAGTTCAAAGCCTCGCGCGCCGTCGGCGCCAATTTCTGCTTGTAGCGAGGCACGCTCTTGATCAGGGGGTCGGCGATGGCCACCCCGCGGGCTATGGCGCGACGCAGACCCTTGTCCAGGGGAGCAGCAGGCGCACCCAACAACGACCTCAGTTGTTCAAGCAGCTCCATATCAATCCGCTGGTTTCCTTCAGACCAAAGCGAAGTATCGCCGGATTCATGATCTAGCGCCACCGATTCGCTCGCCGCTCGAGCCGGTGCTAGCATTCGCCAAATCCCATGCGTATCGAACAACTCCGAAGCCGCTGGCGCACCCTGGGCGCCAAACCCTGCCATGAGCAAAGGCTGCTCCGCGCCTGGACGCAGGCGCTGCCCCTGGATGACGACCGCGCACCGCATCCTCCCCTGCAGCTGCGCGACGCCCTGCCGGCCGTGGCGACGGAACTGCAGGGACTGGCGCGCCTGCGCTCCGAACATGCTGCAGAGGATGGCTCCTCGCGCCTGCTGATCGCCTTGGCCGACGGACATGCCGTGGAGAGCGTTCTGCTCCCGCGCGACGGCCTGTGCGTGTCGACCCAGGTTGGCTGTGCGGTGGGATGCGTCTTCTGCATGACGGGGCGAGAAGGCCTGCTGCGCCAGCTCGGCAGCGCCGAGATCGTGGCCCAGGTGGTGCTCGCCCGCTCGCGGCGGGTAGTGAGAAAAGTGGTGTTCATGGGCATGGGCGAGCCGGCCCACAACATGGACAACGTGCTCGAGGCGATCGAACTGCTGGGCACGGAAGGCGCGATCGGGCATAAGAATCTGGTCTTCTCCACAGTCGGCGACAGGCGCGTGTTCGAACGACTGCCGGCGGGCCGCGTCAAGCCCGCGCTGGCGCTGTCCCTGCATTCGACCCGCCGCGACCTGCGCGCGCGCCTCCTGCCCCGCGCCGCGCGCATCGCGCCGCAGGAGCTGGTTGAACTCGGCGAGCGCTACGCACGGGCCACGGGCTATCCGATCCAGTATCAGTGGACCCTGCTCGCCGGCGTCAATGACGGCGATGAGGAAGTGGACGGCATCGTCAGGCTGCTCTCGGGCAAGTACGCGGTGATGAACTTCATTCCCTACAACAGCGTTGCCGGGCTGATCTTCGAGCGACCGGCTTGGGAGCGCGCGGTAGACATGACACGCCATCTGCTCCAGCGCGGCATTCTCACCAAGCTTCGCGATTCGGCAGGACAAGACATCGAAGCCGGCTGCGGCCAGTTGCGCGCGCGAGCCGCCAGCTACGCTACAGGCGCCAGCAACACGCGGGGCCTTGTGCAGCGACAGCCGCAAAGTCTATAGTTGGTCAGCTCCAGCGCAGCGAGCCATCGCCACGGAGAAGGCGCCCGGTCATGCCGCGTCCTGTGCCCGGACCAGCGCCGGCTCGCAAACTGGCAGATCGAAAAAGAAGGTAGCACCTTCCCCTTCCACCGATTCGAAGCCGGCCTTGCCGCCCATGCGTTCCACCAATTCCCGGGTGATGGCCAGTCCCAGCCCCGTACCGCCCCTTTGTCGCGTCGCGGAGGAATCGGCCTGGAAAAATTTTTCGAAGATGCGAGCGCGAAACTTGGCTGGGACCCCCGGGCCGAAATCCCGCACCGACACCCGCGCTTGCTCTCCGATCTGGCGCACGCCTATTTCGACGTTTGCCTGTTGCGGCGAGAACTTGGCGGCGTTGGACAAATAGTTTGAAAGCGCTTGACCGACGCGTTCTCTGTCTACCCTCACCTTGACGCCGTCCACCCGCTCCGTAAGGACGAAGTGCACCTGATGCTCCGCAGCATATCCGTGGTTGGCGATCAATGCCTCCTCGACCAGCGGCATCAGCTCCTGTTCCTCCATGACGATCTGGAGCTTACCCGCAGCCATTTTCTCCATATCGAGGATATCGTTGATCAAGGTCGCCAAGCGCTGGCTGTTGCGATTGGCGGTCTCCAGAAGTTGACGCGCACTGTCGGGCATGGCGTCGGCGAATTTGCCGGTCACCAGGCCCAAGGCGCCGCGAATCGACGTCAGCGGAGTACGCAATTCGTGGCTGATCGTCGAAACAAACTCGCTCTTCAGGCGCTCTGCCTCCTTGCGCTCGCTGATGTCGCGCGCGATCTTCGAGGCCCCGACGATGGTCCCGGATCTGTCCTTGATCGGGGAAACCGTGATCGAAACGGGAATGATGTTCCCGTCCTTCCTCCGGCGCACCGTTTCAAACTGTTCGACGCGCTCACCGCGCCGGATCTTGTCGAGAATCTGCTGTTCTTCGTCCACATGATCCGGCATTATCAGCAACGCCATCGGTCGCCCGAGAATCTCGTGCTTCTTATAGCCGAATATTCTTTCGGCGGCGAGGTTCCAACTCGTGACTATCCCGTCCAGCGTCTTGGCCATGATGGCATCATTGGAAGACTCAACGATTTCGGCGTACTCCGCCTGAACCGCTTCTGCATGCTTGCGCTCGCTGATGTCGCGCACTGAGCCGATGAACAAGCGTCGACCTTCATGACTAAATTCAGTTACCGACAGGTCCATCGGAAAAGCTTCACCATTCTTCCGCTGCCCGATCACCTCGCGGGTCGTACCCAGGACGCGGCGCGCCCCGGATGACACATAGCGGTGAAGGTAGTCGTCATGCTGGCCATGGTATGGCTCGGGCATCAACATCTTGATGTTGCGTCCGACCACTTCCTTCATAGCAAATCCGAAGACCCGCTCGGCCCCGCCATTGAATGAGACGACAATTCCCTGTTCGTCGATGGTGATGATGCCATCCAAGGCGTTGTCCAGAATGGCCTGCGTGTGCTGGGCCACATCGCGTACCCGGTTCACGAGTTCAGGGATTGGAAGCAGCATAAGCGACATGGCGAAGGCGCCAATCAGCCAGGTCGTCAGCGGCGGGCCCGGAAAATAGGGCGGCGGCGCAAGCTCCATCGCATCCAGCACGTTATAGCCCAGCCAGGCAGCGAGATAGGTGCCGCCGAACAGCCATCCGATGCGCAAATCGACGACGATCGCCAGCATTACCGCCACAGCGACGCAAAACGCCGAGGTTATCGGTGGCAAGCCAGCATAGACGAGGCCGACCAGCACGAACCAGGTGACGGAGGAGAAGAGCAGCAATGATTTCTCCGGCGCGCCACGCCTGCTGATGCGCCGGGCCAGGAAGACCGAAACGAGCAGAGACAAACAGAGGACTGCCGATACGAGCTTGCGCTCGAAGACAAACGGAACACCGATGAGCAGAAAGCCCGTCAGGAGTACCAGGAAGACGCCATAAAACCGATTCAACAAACGAATGTTCAGGCGTTGCCTGTCCATGCTGCTGCTGACTTCCACCGGCGTATTCACGGTACCTCCCACGGCTATGGCAAGTCGGCTACGGATATTGGTCCTGGCTTTCGCAGCGGTGTGCCCTTGCCCGGTCGCGCAACCCGGACAATGCGGCTCGGTAGCCACCGACCGATGATTGTATCGCCTGACGAGGCTCGCGGCAGCATGTCGAGCCGTGCACGCTGAGCAGGGTTCTGCGCCGCGCGAGATGATCGTAGCTAGGTGCTGGCGCGTGGCGTTTGCCGCCTATGCTCGCCCAGCACGCGGAACCACCGTCGCACCCGGCGGCGCGTCGATCCGACGTCCCGCCCGGGAAGCTGCCAAGTCTGCTAGACGATCCGCACCGAATTGGCGATGGGCTCGCGACTGGTGCGAAAGCGATTGGCCGCGTGAGCTTCGTCGCTATAGCCGAATGAGATGCCGCAAACGATGCGGCGACTGCCAGGCAGATTGAAATAGCTGCGGAGAAAATCGGGCCGCTGTGCCAGCGCTGCTTGAGCGATGCTGGCAACGCCGTGCGCCGCCGCCGCCAGCATGAAATTGCCGACCCAGGCGCCGCAGTCGATGGCACCATAGACGCCGAGATCTTGGTCGGTCGTGACGATGGCCACGTGCGGTGCGCCAAATAGACGGAAGTTCTCGGCGCTCTGCTTCGCGGCCGCCGCAGCGTCCCCGCGCGGAATGCCGACTGCGTTGTAGAGGCCAAAGCC
>Ga0172380_10009940_pt1 | contig 10053 bp, 4 predicted proteins | sample Leawe162metaG_FD_119747 | JGI IMG/M metagenome (GOLD analysis project Ga0172380, IMG submission 119747) | Leachate microbial communities from a municipal landfill in Southern Ontario, Canada - Leachate well 162 metaG | ecosystem: Engineered > Solid waste > Landfill > Unclassified | place...
ATAGTTACTTTTGGTAAAATGTAACTATGTTTTTGGCGAAAATCAAGCCGGGATTTTAAAATAATCGATTAATTCTCAAAGAGTTACGAAAAGTCCTAGTTACACATTAACGGGAATTGAGGTTATATCTAAGCGTTGATTATTCACTTTCTGGTTTGCCCACGATTCCGGCTAAACTTACGAGCATAAAATATCCATCAAAGACCATTGAGGCGTTAGACTCATATTGTCCTACATACCCGGATTTTCGCGGACGTTATTACGCGCAGCCAATGATACCGGCGGCTTCCAGCGGCACTGGAGGTGCGTACAATCGGCATGGATTTGATTGTAATGTTCTTTGGGTGGACGGGCATGTAACTTCTGTCCGGGCAACGTCAAGCAATCCCGGCAGTCTGTATGATGCTGTAGTTCTTGGCAACAAAAATATTACCCCCAACCTTTGGGACCGAAAATAAAAAATCATTTTCACGTAGAACAATTATAATATTTATTAAATTTGCAAAGGACGACGATATGTGTCAAAGGATAATTTTTTTATTAGGAGTATTTGTTACTGGGATGTTGTATGCCGAGGATGTGAGTTTTTACGCTTCCTTTGATAAAACTACAGAGCCGGTATTTGCATCAGGCTCTAAAACATCCAGATGTGATGGAAATATTGAATATACAAACGGCATAGATGGACAAGCTGTTATTGTGGGAAAAGAAGATCGTATTCATTTTGATGCCGTAAAAAATATTGACGGCAGGCAGGGTACATGTTCTTTATGGGTATCTTCGTTTAACTGGCTTCCTCAAACTGAAAATTTCGTGTTTTTTATAAGTCTTGTTACAAAACAAAGTCCGCAGCCCACCGACGCGCTGCTGTACAAGCTTAACAAAACCACGACCCTTGCCCTTTTGGAACGTAACTCCAGCATTAAAAAAGCCTCATTAATAAAATCTCAGATTCCATTCTGGCAGAAAAATCAGTGGCACAATCTCGTTATTTCGTGGAATGAAAAACAGATAAACCTGTATATCGATGGTGAAAAAGCAGAATCTAAAAAAAGAGCTGGAACTCCTGTAGAAGATCAATATAGAGAAATAATTCTTGGAGTTCCGTATACTACTTGGGGGTATCTTGGCAACGAAAAAACAGCCATAGATGAATTGAAAATATTCAACAGGTGTTTATCAGAAAAGGAAATAATTTTGGAATACAATAAAGCATGTCCTGACAAGAATAAAATTATGAATCAAGAAGAAAAACCGAACTCGTTACCTATGGTAAAAAATAATAATCTGGCGTTAAAAGAGAACGGGGCGTGGATAATAACCTCTTCGTTTGATAATTACGATAAACTTTATGAAGATAATCTTATAGATGGAAATCATAATACATTGTGGCAACCCAGGGAAAATGAATACCCTCAATATTTAGAGTTGAGATGGAAATATCCAATAAAAGCGAATGCTATATTCTTCAGTAGCACAAAGTATCGGCAAGGAGATAAGATAGTTGCCGCTCATGTAAATGCGTGGAACAGAGTAACCGGAGAATGGGAAAAAGTCAATGAGCTCTCTCATAAAGAGATAGACGAAGGGAGAGTATCTTTCCCGACACAAAAGACAGATCGGATAAGGTTTGTAATTGACAAAGTCGCGGGCCCTAAAATAACGTTTTCGGAACTGGAAGTGTCCGGGCCGGAACAGTTTTCCGTAGGGAAGAATATGCCGTACTGGGATTCGTGGTACATATGGTATCCAGAAGCGGATAAGGTGCATAAAGGATACCAACCACGTTATTTTAGAAAAACTTTTGAGATTAAAGATATGTCATTTAAATCTGCGAACATACAGGCTCGCTCAAATGATTACTATAAAATATGGATAAACGGGCAAGAGGTTTGTTCAGGATCGACAGAAATTGTTCCTGTGAATGTAGCAAAGTTTCTTAAACAAGGTGAAAATGTTATTGCCGCAGAAACTAATCTTGTCCGTAATCCGGGATTTTGGGGTTGGGGCGAATTTATTGCTGAGTTAAATATAAACTACCTGGGTCAAAACCATCGTGTCGGTACCGGCGCTGACTGGAAAAGTTACGATAAAGAGGAGAAAAATTGGCAAAATATAAATTTTGATGACTCAAAGTGGCAAGGGGTAGCATGTTTTAAAAAACCTCCGGATGGTCCGTGGGGCAAGATTGCTTATCATGATACCAGTGTGACGGAAAGCGTAAAACTGCAAAATATAAAATTAGAGCCTGAAAAACCTGCGCCAGCCTCTAATTTAAATATAGAAGTTGTTGTAACATCATTAGCTCCCATAAAACGTGATTATTCTTTTATCTTTGAGCTTGGAGAGAAATCTATTGATGCTAGTCGCACGGGAGATTATATCGTTTCACGCGAGACGGTGGATATGGATTCCGTGAAGAAACTTAGCGACACGACTTGGTCGATAAAATGTAAAATGCCAATTCCTCCCTATACGCCTTCAGGCAAGATTCCTTTACGTTTGAAAGGCTATGATGTAGAAAACGGCATAGAAATTACATTCGAAAATCTTAATGGGAATGTGGCTGGTTATGTAGATATACCCGCGCGAAAAGAGTTGCAGGAAGCAGATGGCAATGCGAAAATAGCATATACGAAGGGGCAGGCATCCTTTATTATTGACGGAGAAATTACAACTCCATTTTTCTGGCATTATACAGATAGAATTGAACCTGAACGTTTTTATTCCGCCGAAAAATATGGCAACATAAATATTTACCATTTACTCTGCTATGCTCAGCATCTTGATGCTCCTGAAAAAGAGCTTGAAGGTATAACGCAGAGGATTCGCACTGTATTGTCGATATTGCCGGACGCGCGCATTGTCTTGTCTGTGAACTTAAAACCGAATATACATTGGCTTCAAAAAAATCCCGAAGAGCGTCTCGTTACCGCCTTCGGGGAAAAAGACGTAGTGTCTTACGCTTCAAAAAAGTATCGTCAAGCTTGCATTAACTATCTTGAGAAAGTGATTGCTCATCTAAAAGCCGGTCCATACTGGAAAAAAATAGTTGGATTTCAGCCGTGGACATGTGGAACGCCAGATTCAATGATGGGCGGCGCTGGCAGTAATGAGTGGCAGAAAGACAGAAGCAAAATAACGGCGGGTGATTTTAATCCGCAAGCTATAGCCATGTTTCGTGAGTTCCTGCAAAAAAAATATGGCAACAATGTGGAAGCGCTTAAGAAAGCATGGAAAAAAACTGATGTGACTTTTGAAAACGCAATGCCCGAGATAAAAGAACTTGTGGCGGAGGGGAAAAATGGCAACGTTTTCCGTGACCCGATGGACGGTTGTATGACTTTTGATTATGCCGAATTTTTGCCGACGCTGCTTGGCGGAACCACGCGTGAATTGGCTCGCTTCATAAAAGAAAAAACAAACTGGGAGAAAATGGTATTCGTTCACTATGGCTATACAATTATTCAGATACAAGGCTATAATAGCCCCGGCGCACAACTTAACAACAATAATTTTGATTTGGCAGACGTGCTTAAAGACCCGGCTATTGATGGCTATATAGGAGCTCCGTCTTATGGATTCCGACTGGCGGGAACACCAATGGTGACATATTTCCCGTGGAGCAGCTTTCGTTTGAGCGGACGTATGTATTTGCCTGATGATGACCATCGGTATTATGTGGCCAGCGTAAAAAAATATGGAAGATGTCATAGCTTGCGTGAAACAAAAGCCATAATCCGGCGGAATATTGGAGCTGATATTTGCCGGAATTACGGGGCGTGGTTTGCTGATATGAGTATGGGGGATGGACGTTCTGGAACCTCATGGACAGGCGAGAAAGAAGTTGCAGAAAGCATAGGCGAGATGAATAAAGTCTATAAGAAAGCCATTGAAACTGGATATAAGTCAGCTTCCGAAATAGCGGTAATATTCAGCGCCGAAAGCAATAAATATCTTGATGTCTATTACGGGCCTACTTTAAATAACAATCTGATAAACTGGATGTGGTATAGTGAATTTTTTAAGCTTGGCGCACCGTTTGATGTATATCTCACCAGCGACTTGCTTAATCCTGATTTCCCGGCCAAGCAATATAAACTTATCGTCATGATGAATACTTTCTATCTTTCTAATGCAGATAAGCAGGCCATTGATTCCTTGAAAAATAATAATCGCACCATTTTGTGGTTTTACGCTCCAGGATATGTGGATAAGACTAGTGGATTGCAAGTTTCAGGCATCAAAGCGCAGACAGGAATAGACGTGATTGAACTTGCTGGCAAGGAACAAATGAAAGCTGAGTTATCAAATGACAGTCATCCTTTAAGCAATGGATTGCCGGCAAAACACCATTTTATGGCGGCAGGATTCAGTAATCCGGCAACCAAAGAAATGCACCCCACTGAGTTTGGACCTCGTTTTCGTATTACGGATAAAAAAGCTGATATTATAGCGAGATTTTCCGATGAAAAAGGCGCTGTTGCAGCAAGAGATTTTGGTAACTGGAAGTCTGTATATTCGGTAATACCGCGGCTTGACCGGGCTGTCTTAAGAAATATCTGCCGATGGGCTGGCGTACACATTTATACCAATGAGGATGTTGTATTCGATGCCAATCGGAATTTCATCGTGCTTCATAACGGATATTCCAAGGAAAAAACGATAAATATTAAATTGCCTGAAAAAAGAAATATTTATGATGCAATTACCAATAAACTCATAGTTGCTAACGCTGAAAGTGTTAATGTAAAACTTGAAGAATGTGAGACAAAAATAATATTCTTAAAGTAAAGCCTGTCACTAAAAATATGACAGGACGTAGAATTAATGTGCGGTGTTGCATTCATGAAAATTTCAAATAACAAGAAGGCTCCTGGAAATGCAGGGCAGTTCAATGCTGGAATTTAACCGGCGTTTCCGGAACTTCTGACGCGAAGCGTCTTTAGGCAGCAACGCTCATGTGCCGCGTCGTTTTCAATTTTTCTTGAATTACTGCTTAATCTCAGGTTACATGGATTAATACAGTTGCATCAGGGAAACGGTATTGGCGAATCCCGCCGTCGCGGGCATACACTCCAGAACTTAATCTCCAAGTCTGTAACAATGTTAGCATTTAACAGCATTGTTATGAAACTAAAGGATTAAATACCGTCGGTCATTTTTTCTGTTCGGGCGGATTGTTTTTGTGGTAATATTCCGAAAGTCTGGCGTCAGCGGTGGCGACGTGCCGCGCAAACCATTCGCTAACCTGTTCGGCAAAATTTTCAGCAAACTTTGAGATATTTTCAGTCTTGGCGAGCTCTTCTGCATATTTTTCCATATCCGCGCGCAATTTGTCATGTTGTTCAACATGGCTGTCATAATACGGGTAATCAATCGAACGCATAAAGAATTCTTCTGAATCGAAATGGTCAACCACATACTCAACGGCTTCCGAGAAAAATTTTGCGGCTTCGGTATTGTCAACCTTGTGATCTTGACAGATAACCGCGAATTCATTAATCATTTTGTGAAAATGTTCATGTTGCATATCAAGCGCAATAATGCCGGTTGCAATTGGAACATACAGTTTTTGCATAACAATTAAGCTTTCATATAAAGAGTCATAAAATTACCGTCAAGGTTATTATTATACCTATAAAAACGTGGATTGTCAAGCAGGATAGCAAACAAAGGGAAAGCCGCAAGGTAAAGGTTACGGCTGTTTGGAGAGTGCGTCATTCTGCAATTTTCTGGCATAATCCTGCGCCTGCCGTGCCTGGCTTTCGGCAGACGGTTGATTATTTATTATGCTAATCGTTTGTCTGGCGATTTCACTGCCGCTTGTATCGTCAATTTCAAATATCCAGTCCTGCAAACCGATGTCGCGCCACATTTGTCCTTTGCAAGTGTCGGTCGGTTGACGTAAATAAATGGCCGGAGTGCCGACGGACAAGGCGATAATCGGGGAATGCATTTCAAAACTGACCACCAGGCGGGAGGCGGAATAAACCGAGGCGGCTTCATCCGGACGCCAGTAACAGTCGCGCCAGACGACCCGCGACAAATATTTTTCCGGCAGCCGGTCATAAATCATGGTTTTGCCCAGCTCGACTTCATAAGTCATTTCTGCGCAGATTAAAACTTTCATGTCGGTATTTTCGAGTGCATCGATAACCGTCTGACGCAATTTTTCATGGTCAATTTCGGCGAATTCACTATTGACCGCGTCCCGGCGCAAATCTTCTTCTGTTGGTTGGGTGTTGTGTATTTTATAATACGGCGTGTAACGCAAGCGCGGGATTACGCAGAAAAAGTTTCCCGGTTTCAGGTTATGTTTATCCAGAAAGTTTTTTGCGGCGCTGTCATCGCGCAGATTGATGGCGAAAGTCGCGTCCGGGCCGAATTCCATAACTGGACATTTTACGCCCGAATTGCGGATGAAATTTACTGAAACGGTATCGCGACAATAGATGAAATCCGCGTGGTCGAGCAAATCTTTAAGTTCAGCGTCAAGCCGTTCAATAGTTACGCCAAAAATACCATAAGGTTTGCCGGTTCTGCTGCGCCATTTTTGAAGGTCTCCAGCACAGACAACGCTCGGGCCGGAGCCGTGCAACATAAAATCATGTTCGGCAAACGCCTGTTTTACCGCAATCGATTCTGCGTTGCCTTCAACAATTTTCACTTTTGGGAATTCGCGCATCAACATTTCTTTCACGCCGTGACCGACTTCGCACGGCCACAAGGTCAATTCCAGTTCCGGCCTGACCTGTTGCAAAATCGACAATAAGCCGGGCGTGTGCCCGATGTCGCCAATATTAACGCTTTGCCAGGAGGAACGAATCAGTATTTTTTTTGGTTTGGTCATTTTAAATCCTTTGTCATATCAAATTTATATATTCAACTTCAAAAATCAGGGACGCTTTGCCGTTAAGTTTTTTTACGGTAATATAGATGGTCATGCCGTTGAAAATTTCCGGAATGCCAAAGCGTTTGTTTTCTTTCGCCCGTTTCGGAGCGTATTGTCCGTCATCGCGCAGGTCAAAAGATTTAACCAGCCAGTCGTCGGCAGTTTGTATTTTAACGTAGTCTTTGCACGTTTTCCCTTCAGTATCTTCATAGGAATAGCCGACAAGCAACTGAATGCCGGGAACTGAACTTTTTATTTTCACTTGCATTCTGGTTTTGTCTCCGACCGGAATGCCGGTCATATTTTTCAGCGCTAAAATTATCCGGTCTGCGGTATCAGGAGCGGTGACGCAGTCCGCAGTAATAATTAGTTTGCCGTCTTTTATTGTGTAAGCAATATTTTCCGGCAGGTATTTCTCTTTTGCTATGAAAGCTCCCGTTGCAGTTTTTTCTTTAAAACGATGCAGATACTGGCAGCTTTGCAGTTTTGTTTCAGGAGAATCAAAACTTTCTGCAAAATATGGTTTATTGCCTTTCGTGAGTGTCCCGATGGCTTCGGTGCGATGGAAACTGCCAGAAGTTGGAACCCACTGTGAGGCTTCGTGATCTTCGCCCAGACCGCTTTTTTTATTGCGACAGAGGTTGAATCCAATTTTTGCGTTGCAGTCAAACTGTTTTATTCCCAAGTCCTGAAGCGGAACCGCTATTTCCATCTGCCAGCCGCCGGGCATTTGCTTGGTCGCAGTTTTCAGGTCGGCCTGCCATTTGGTATCGGTAATTTTATTTTTTTTGTCATATCGCGCATCGTATATAACATTGTTAAGATTGATGGCAATTTGACAATATTTTCCGGGATCTTTTTGATCAGGCACAAAAAACAGTTCAACGGAATCATCCATATAAACGGCGCCATCGCGTTTGGTTGCATTCTTTTTCTGACCGGCAGAATGCGGATCGGCGGCTTTGATGGCGATATAAAGAATATTATCTTTAACCGTGGCCTGGAATGACGTTGGACAGGCAGGCGTTACCGGCCCGGAGGCGCTTAGTAAATCATATTTTTCAACGTTTTGCCAGGCTTTATCATCAATGTTTCCGTCAATTACTGGCGCGGTATCGCTTTCTGTGACCGTCAGTTCGCGATTGTTGTTGTCTTTGAAGTATGCTTCGCTTAGTTTGTAGAAAGGTTCGTGCAGTTCTTTGATAAACCAGTCAACGCGTTTGCGGTAAATTGTTCCGTCCGGACTTGCATTACGTGCTGCTTTGATATGCTTGTCGAGTTTTTTGACGGTTTCAAATGGATATATTTCTTTGAAAATTACGGTCCCGGAAATATTGCCGGAAACGGCATTGCCGCCTTTCAGGCTAATTTCGTTAAGATGTTCCCATTTTTCGAGAATCGCGCCGTAGTATTTTTTCATTTCCCCTGCCGACGGGCCGAAGAACAGAGAATAGAATTTGTCGAGTTCGGCATCCGCATTGTAATCCGGATTCCACAGTGAGCGCATTGTGAAAGACAGATTAATCATTTCGCGAGGCAGGTTTTTAATAACGGTTGTTGACTTTTCTTTTGAATGAATCATGCCGGGCTGAAAGAATGCGGCAGATGCGTTCTGCTGGTAACGCCGGTAGAAATCATTGATAATGTGTGGCACGTCCAGCGGATAAATGGTTGTTTCGCCAAAATTGTTGTGATACTGCCAGAATGAAATATCTTTAACTCTTTTGCTCCATTCATCAATAATCCGGCTCGATTTGTTCTTGTAATCCGGAACTCCGAAATAAATTATTGGCGGGCGGACGCAGATTTTTACTGAGACATTGTCGGGAATAACGATTTGTTTATCGGGGGCTTCAACATAACGGTTATAGGCCAGAGTTGAGATTACTTTCCCCGGCTGGTCAACTTTCATCCTGGCGGCGATGTTCGCTACAAAGCTCCATACCAGATTGCTGAATCCGTTAGGCATGGACAGAACTTTTGAACATTCGGCGCAGTGGCACGGATTTAACCCGAAATTGTCCGGCAGTCCGAGATAAATATAGTTTTCATCATGCGGCGTGCGGTCAAATGTTCCCCGGCGTTTTTCTGTTCCGCCGGCATACCAGTTGTTAATCGCTTGCTCCAGCAGGTCGGCAAGCCTGGGAGCGGAAAGACAGAACTGCGGATATTCTGACCATTGGTAAGTCGCTTTTTCGCCGTTCATAGCTACCGTGCATTGTCCGAAAATACGTTTCCCGTGAGCGTCAAGCGCGAAAATTTCCGGAGTGTCCCGGTGTTCGTAGGAAAATGCTTCGAGACTGTGATTGAGCGCATTTGCCTTGCTGCCGAATACTTTGAGCCGCCGCAGCCAGGCGAGTGTTTCTGTCCGGGGCGCTATTTCAGAATCAGTCGGCCAGAGAGAACGATAGGTGAAAGACGGTTGATATTCAATCGGCAGACCGCTGATGGTGATACTTGCTTTTTTATCTACGCATTCTCCGAGTTCACCTGGCGCATACCATCTGACGCCGAGAAAATTTTCAATAAAATCATATACGCCGTAAAGCAGACCGAAGTTGGCCGCACCGGGTGTTGCCGGATCATCCTCAGGCTCTCCGCCCATGATTACCAGATTGCCGTTCCAGTTGAGAATGGCGTATCGTTCGTTTTGGTAGTTGCGTGAATCAAAACGCGCTTCTGCGGGAAGTGCGGAATTGTTGCCGAGAAAAATATTCTTACCGGTTGCCGCCGGTTGATTTATTACCGGAAGATTCGCCACGGAAGTTTTGCTGAGGTAATTTTGTAATTCCTGCGCCGCCAGTAATGTACACTTCGGCGCGGCTTTGCTGATAACAATACTGAAATCACTTTTGCCGTCCGTAACCAGATTTATGGCGGGTTGATTCAGAATCGGCTGTTTTTCTGCTGCATAGCCATAAACAAGCAACAGTACAAAACAAATTGTCAAAAATGATTTCTTCATTGATTATATTTACCTTATTTTTTTTAATTTAGCACTTCTTTGGAGTTTTTAAAATGAAGTTCAGCTCACTATATAACCTTTAATTGCCGTTTCTCCTTTGTTGATAAGTTATTTTGAACACCAATAAAAAGTCAACTAATCTATTTATTTTCTTGCCATGCGACAGCATATTGCTATTATAGTGATTTCTCGA
>Ga0172380_10009941_pt1 | contig 10053 bp, 6 predicted proteins | sample Leawe162metaG_FD_119747 | JGI IMG/M metagenome (GOLD analysis project Ga0172380, IMG submission 119747) | Leachate microbial communities from a municipal landfill in Southern Ontario, Canada - Leachate well 162 metaG | ecosystem: Engineered > Solid waste > Landfill > Unclassified | place...
AGCGATTCACCTGCAATATACCTGAAGAAAGAGTGTCACGCACCAGCACGATTCGTTTCGCCATCCCGCCTGACCGTGTACGCTACCTGGGCGAGATTGCCGAGACGGTGCGCGATTACAAGAAAAGCGTGAATAAACAGGCGGAGATCGCGCGGCGCATCCAGGAGCTGCGCTCTGCACTGGTGGAAATTGAAGATGAGCACGCGCGGGAAGTTATTGAAAAGAAAATGGCGTCGCTGCACGATAAGCTCAAACCGGAATGCCGCAAACTGCTGTCAGGCTGGGACGAGCTGCGCAGGACCTACAGTGGCGACTATTTCCGCTATAGTGTACGCGGACAAGAATACAAAGTGGAACTGATTGATACCACGCTGGCCGGCACTAATATTCCCCGTGTTATCGTGCCGGACCTGAAAGACCATGGCGAGAGACTGAGGTATCTGATGCTTGAAAACGTGCCGGGGCACTACCCCTATACGGCGGGCGTGTTCCCCTTCAGGCGCAAGGGAGAGGATCCTAAACGCCAGTTCGCCGGAGAGGGAGGGCCGGTGCGCACCAATACGCGCTTTCATTTCCTTTCACAGAACGACGATGCCAAGCGCCTGTCCACCGCCTTCGATGCCGTCACGCTCTTCGGTGAAGACCCTCAGGCAAGCCCCGATATAATGGGCAAGATTGGCGAGTCCGGCGTATCTATATGCACACTGGAAGATATCAAGAAACTTTATGCCGGTTTCGACCTGTGCTCACCCAATACATCGGTCTCCATGACAATAAACGGCCCGGCTCCCGTGATGCTGGCATTCTTCCTCAACGCAGCCATCGACCAGCAGATTGACAGATTCACGGAACAACACGGGCGGCTGCCCACACCCGATGAGCACGCAAGGATTAAAGCGCAAACGCTGTCCATCGTCCGCGGCACTGTCCAGGCCGATATTCTCAAGGAGGACCAGGGACAGAACAGTTGCATCTTTTCCATTGAGTTCGCGCTCAAGATGATGGGAGATATCCAGGAGTTCTTCATCAATCATAACGTGCGCAATTACTACTCGGTCTCCATCTCGGGCTACCATATCGCCGAGGCGGGCGCCAACCCTATCACCCAGGTGGCATTCACGCTGGCGAACGGGTTCACCTACGTAGAGTATTACCTTTCAAGGGGATTCCCCATCGATTCATTCGCGCCCAACCTGTCCTTCTTTTTCTCCAATGGTATGGACGCCGAATACACGGTAATCGGCCGGGTGGCTCGCCGCATCTGGGCGGTGGCAATGCGTGAAAAATACAGCGGCAACGAACGCAGCCAGCAGCTCAAATACCATATACAGACCTCGGGCAGGTCTCTGCACGCGCAGGAGATACAGTTCAACGATATCCGCACCACACTCCAGGCGGTGCTGGCCTTCTATGACAACTGCAATTCCCTCCACACGAACTCTTATGATGAAGCCATTACCACTCCCACCGAAGAATCTGTCAGGCGTGCAATGGCCATTCAGCTTATTATCACGCGCGAGTTCGGGCTAACCAAAAACGAGAATGCCTGGCAGGGCTCTTACATACTGGAGCAATTGACCGACCTGGTAGAGGAGGCCATACTGGATGAGTTCGAACGCATCTCCAAGCGAGGCGGAGTGCTGGGCGGTATGGAGTTGCAGTACCAGCGCGGCAAGATCCAGGATGAGTCGATGCTCTACGAGCAACGCAAACATTCAGGCGAGCTGCCCATCATCGGTGTCAACACTTTTTTGAATCCCAGGGAGGGCAACCTGATTCCGTTTGATATACCTCTCAGCCGCTCGACCACAGAGGAGAAGCAGGAACAAATCGACAATTTGCGCGCCTTCCAGAAAACCAACTCTGCCGGGGCTAGAGAATCACTTAAGAAACTGCAGCAGGTGGCCCGAGAAGGCGGCAATATCTTCGAGCAGATGATGGAAACAGCGCGTTACGCCTCGCTGGGACAGATAACAGGCGCTCTCTACGAGGTTGGCGGCAAATACCGGCGCAACATGTGACGCCGCATCGGTTATTTCATCGCCCTCAATGATATCGCGTTGAGCACATTATGTGGTCTGAGCCTGACTGCAATCGAGTGCATCAACCAGTTTATCGTGCCGGCGAATATCAGATCAGTCTTCCTGGCGCCGGTCCCGCAGAAAGTCCTCGATATCCTTGATGATCTGCGCCGATCCCTCGGGCTCGACGCCTGTAGCGTTTCCATCGAGATCGTACTGCTCCTCCAGCGATCGCAGGAAAATGCGCATCTGCTCGTTTTCGGAGATCAGCCTATCCAGTATTCCGCACAGGCTGTCGGCTGATCTCTTCAAATCTCCGAGGTCAAGATCAAAGGCCAACAGAGCAGCGATTTTCTTTATGGTTTCAAAGCATACCATGGGGTTGCTCTCGGCGCGTATATAGAAGGGCACATGCCCCCATATGCTGATAGCGGGTATCCGGCGCATAGCACAGACGCTCAATAACGGCCCGTGGATACTGCTGGGCCCCGTGTAACTGATAGGTTCGATCCCTGCCTGCTCGAGCAGCTCGATCATGGTCTGGTCATTGACCAGCCCGCTGATACGTGTCTCTCGCGTATGTGGGATCCTGTCGTACAGCCCTCCGACCGCATACACACGGTGCGCATTGTAATAGCCCGCCACGTCAGCAATCACTTCAGCATACGCCTGCCATCTCATCTGCGGCTCGATGCCACTGAAAATAATGAGGTCGCGGGGCCCGATAGGATTATGCCAGTAGTAAAGGCTGTTGGCCGGCATAAGGATGGGCCACAGCATCCCGTTCTCGACATTAATGGAGGGCCTTATCTTGTCGAAATCGTAGTAGTCGTCCGATTTCATCTCGGCAAACTTTACGGCAGGCAGCTTTTTTATCATGTAAGATACAGCGCCTGTTGAAACCTGTGCGGCGTCGGGCCAGCCGATAAAAGCCGCTACCAGATCGGGCTGGCGCAGCGCCGGCTGTTCAAGAAAAACAATGTTGCTTGGTTCCATCTTTATTCAGTGCTGCAGCAGAAAACCTCGAAATTCACACTGCCTTTGGCCTCATTGCCAACGGCATCGGTCACGACGACATCGACCCTGAAATCACCGCCGACACCTGGGGCTATCCAGTTTACTTTACTGGCAGTGCCGTCGCCCAGATTCATACCGGCGGCCGCCTGCAGTTTGCCGCTGGTTGCCGACCATTTGAATCTCAAATTATTGGCTTCCCCGTCATTGACAACGCACTCTACGGGCGTCGCCGTCCAGATGCGCATCCGCTTGGACCCCGTCACAACTTCACGGGAGGGAAGGTACATTTTCAACACGACAGGCGCATCCGCGCTGGCGCTGCCATCCGCATTTATAACAACTTTAACTTCCTGAACAGCGGTAGCCTGCCCGCCTTTGTCATCACTGACTGTTACCGTGATATTGTACTTGCCCATGGCGGCCGGTGACGTCCATGTCACAGTCGCCCCCTTGCCGGTGATGGTACCGTTGTCGGCGATCCATTTATAATCAAGCAAGTCGCCATCCTCATCGAGCGCGACGCAGGTCAACTGCCCCCCCGCCTGCGGTGCCCATTCAGAAGTCCCGATAATCTGCTGGATGACCGGCGCACGGTTCACCTGCGGGGGTGGTGCAGGCGCGGCGCAGGAAGCAGTTATGCACGGCACCGCAACAAGTGCGGCAGTCAAAACCGTGGCTGATATTATATTTTTAGCAACTATCATGATGATCTTCCCTCGTAAATCACGTGACCTTATTAATTTGGGCCCCTCCCGCAGCAGAGCACTTCCAGGTTCACTTCACCTGCAGCCTTATTCCCTGCCTTGTCGACAACCATTACATTCACTGTGTATTTACCCGCCTGATTGGGTGCAATCCACCCCACCCTGCTTGCTTTCCCCTCTTCAAGGCCATCTGCCATCAGCTTGCCGGCATTTGCCGCCCAGGTGAAGGTATATTCCGAAGGGTCACCGGGAACAACGCACTGGATTTCCGGTGTCGACAGACCTTTGACCTGTCTAAATTCTGTGGCGGCATTGGTTGCGGGCGGGGTCAGCTTCAAATATACGGTTGTATCCACCGGCGGGGGCGGAGGAGCAACCACCGTAAACTTTTTACTGTATATAGCCTCTCCGCCTTTGTCGTTGGTCACCTTCAATGTTATCTCATATTCCCCCAATTCCTCCGGCGGCACCCAGCTGACTCTCTGTCCTTCTCCCTTGATAATCCCTTTTTCGGCTGTCCAGTAATATGTAATCGGATTCCCCTCGGGATCTGAGCAGGCACAAATCAGAGTGCCTTCCTCATTGGGATGCCATTCCTCTGCTCCCGCAATATCCCCGATCACAGGCTGTGCAATAGAGGGCTGAGCAGGAGTCGACGGTGTATTAACTACCAGCGCAGGTGCGGCGCATGCGCTAAGCATCATGGCAGCAGCGACAAACGCTATAAAAAGGAACGACGAATGGGGTATCCGTAATTCCGTCATTTGACCTCCAAGTTCATGTTATATTATAACCGGTTAAGACTCGCGTATTATTGAGCCGATACGCCAAATGATCCGGTTTAAATATTATATAATTTTGAACTGCTTAATTCGAAACCGCGCATATTTTAACGGCGCCCGGAGAAGAACTCGTTTATTTCTGCAGACAATGCTTCGCTAAAGGAGGATCCGTACATGAAACAATCGATGTATGCTGAACTGGACGGCATTTTTCACCCCAGCAAAGTTGCCATCATAGGAGCCTCTCCGGTTGCCGACATAGCTACCCTGGCCCTGATGAAGACGAAGATCAAAGACAATGTGTATTTCGTTAATCCCAAGTACGATGAGATCTTCGGCCGCAAGTGCTATGCCAGCGTCCTCGACATCAAAGAGCCGATCGACTATGCCATCATCGGTGTCAACGCTAAGCTGGTTCCGAGGATAGTAGGCGAATGCATTCGGAGGGGGATCAGGGCGGCCCATATCTTTACCTCCGGCTTCAGCGAAACAGGGCTGCCTGAAGGAAACGACCTGGAAAAAGAACTGGGGGAAATTGCTTCGGGAAAAATAAGAATTATCGGCCCCAATTGCTTCGGCATCTACTGCCCCCGCTCGGGATTGGCCATCGTTCCGGAATCCAGCGAGATCGAGGGTAACGTGGGCGTGATTGCTCAGAGCGGCAGCGTGGCAGAGTCGTTTTCGTATTTCGGCAAGACCAAGAACCTGCATTTCAGCAAAGTAGTCAGCTACGGAAATGCCACGGATCTCGACTGTCCCGATTTCCTGGAATATATGGCGGACGACCCGCAAACTAAGGTGATTGCCCTTTATATCGAGGGGTCGAAGAACGGGAAACGGCTTCACGAGGCGCTGCGGTATGCGGCCTGCAGAAAGCCGGTGGTAGCAGTCAAAGGAGGGCTGACCGACAACGGCAACCGCGTGGCGAGGTCGCACACCGGACAACTGACAGGCACGCCCGAATTGTGGAAAACGCTGTTCAGACAGTGCGGCGTGATACAGGTCAGCAATCACGATGAACTGGTAAACACTGTAGCCGCTTTCAGTCACTCTCCTCTGCCCGCCGGCAACCGGGTTTCACTGGTGAGCAATTCGGGAGGTTTCAGCGTCATCCAGACCGACCTTTGCGCAGCCGAGGGAATGGTCGTGCCTCCCTTCGGCGAGAAAACGCTGGACAGACTGCGTCACCTGGTGCCCCGCGCCGGCACGAGCATCGGCAATCCTCTCGATGCCTGGCCCATCTTCTATAAAGTCTTCCAGAAGGAGGGCAGCCTGAGCGCTATTATCAAAGTCGTGGCGGAAGACGATAACATCGACTCGCTGGTTTTCATGTTCGACCAGTTCAGATATATACGACGGGCGCGCAAACATGAGGCTGTGGATCATATGAACCTAATCATAGAGATGATGCTGGAGGGCAGCCGCTATTGCCGGGACGAATTAAGCAAACCCGTGCTTTTAAGCGTATCATTGGATCCTTTTCTGGAAGATGACGAGGACAGGAAGGGCAACCTTTTGCTGAAAAGCGCCTTTGAGCAGAACGGCTTCCCGGTCTATCCCGCCAGCGACATTACCATCAGGGCTCTGGCTAGGCTGTATAAATATGCGGCACAGACCGGGAAAGCCCTGTGAGAGGCCTTAAAGGCTGTTGCATATAGCCGAAGAATAGTATTTAATAATACTGTATATAGACACGTGACCTTCGTCACTTACACATCGTATATATTCTGTAAAACTGTGTGGAATGTTGCATAAGAGGAGGATTTATTATGGGCAAATCACTTAAAGGCACTAAAACCGAGCAGAACCTGCTGAAGGCTTTTGCCGGGGAATCTCAGGCCAGGAACAGATATACCTATTTCGCCAGCCGGGCGCGCAAGGACGGATTCATGCAGATCGCCAATATCTTCGAGGAAACGGCCTTCAATGAAAAAGAGCATGCCAAGATCTTTTTCGAGTACCTGGAGGGAGGCGATGTGGAGATTGTAGCTGCCTATCCGGCAGGTATGATCAAAGACACCAGGACGAATCTGGAAGAGGCTGCAGCGGGCGAGAAGATGGAGTGGACGGCGCTATATCAGGAGTTCTCCAAGGTAGCCAGGGATGAGGGTTTCCCGGAGGTTGCCAACTCCTTCGATCAGATAGCTTCGGTGGAGAAGTTCCACGAAGCCAGATACAGGAAATTAATCAGCAGTGTGGCAGAGGTCCAGGTTTTCAAGAAAAAAGAGAAGGTTAAGTGGCACTGCACGAATTGCGGATATATATACGAAGGCGACGAAGCTCCAAAGAAGTGCCCTGCCTGCCTGCATCCTCAGTCATATTACGAAGTGCTGGCCGAGAACTATTAAACGATTAAGGTTTTCAATTACCAGATCAACAGCCACCGTACTGTAATACAGCGCGGTGGCTGTTATTTTTTGTAATCGTCAAAGGAACACTAAATAAACTTGCATAAATTCTATTCCAACGGCTGATAAATTCCTCTTTTGTTCACAATTTATATTTAGCTTGACTGGGTAGCTGCAGAAAGGTAATATGGGGCGTTATCGCCGCGCCTATTAACGCACCTTAATCAGCCGCCGGGGGCGACATCTATACAAACTAATTAAATAAGAAGGAGGTATGTAGTGGCAAAGGACACTGGCGATTCCAAGCAATACAAGGCCGGCAAGGGAGCATCCCTCTACATCCTGATCATCTGCACGCTGCTCTACATGGTCAACTACATGGACAGGCAGGTGGTTGCCGCAGTGGTTGAACCGATGAAAGCCGCCCTGAGCCTGAACGACGGTGACGTGGGGATTTTAGGTTCAGTCTTCCTCCTCAGCATCGCACTTTTCTCCTTCCCGGTAGCATATATGATCGACCGTTGGAGCAGGCGCAAGTCCATCGCCATTATGGCAATCCTGTGGAGCGGCTTCACTTTCCTCACCGGCAAGGCCTGGAATTTCTGGTCGCTGTTTGTGCCGCGCAGCCTGGTCGGCGTGGGTGAGGCCGGTTTCTCGGCCGGCGGAACAGCCATGGTCGGCGCCGCTTACTCGCATAAGGCACGCGGCGCAGCTATGGGAGTTTTTAACATGGCAGTCCCCCTGGGTATCGCGCTGGGATCCGTGCTGGCCGGCGCTATAGCCAAGAGCCAGGGCTGGCAGGCCCCCTTCCTGTACTTCGCCATACCCGGCGTAATACTGGGTATACTGGCCTTGTTTATGAAGGATTATAAGAGCGTAACAGAAACACAGGTTACGGGTGTTAAGGTCACTTTCGGGCAATCGATAAAAACCCTTTTCAAGATACCCTCATTGGTATGGGTACTGGTCGGTTACGGCCTTGCCAATATCATGTCCATGTCGTTCCTGTTCTGGACCCCGGCCTATGTGGGCAGGGCATGGGGAGTGGATGTCGCGGCCGCCAATGCCGTGATGGTGCCGATCGTCCTGGCCGCCATAGTTGGCTCGCCTGTGGGCGGAATCCTGGCGGACGTCTGGTTTAAAAAGGACCCCAGGGGCAGGCTGTATATACCTGCTATCACTATATTCCTCAGCGCCATCTGCCTTGCAGGGGCTATCTACTTCCAGATGAAGGGCATAGGCATGGTTTTGGTGATAGCCTATGGTGTACTGAACGTGATGGCAATACCTTGCCTGAGCGCCTTATCACAGGATGTAGCACCGGCGGCTCAGAAAGGGCTCGTCTGGGGCCTGATGGTCTTCTGTATGTATGTCTTCGGCGGAGGCTGGAGCCCTTATTTTGTCGGCGCTATCTCCGATGCACTGGGGCAAGATGCCCAGGCACTGGGCACTGCACTGACCATAGCCTGCGTTGGCGGCATCCTCGGCGGAATCTGTTATCTTATGGCCGCCAAGCCCTTTCCTGCTGATATGGAAAGGGTAAGACATGACCAGCTGATGGCAGAGTAATAATTCATTGAATTTGCAGCAGCAGAGGGGCGGCGGGCATGCCCGCCGCCCCTCTGCTTTCAATCGGTCCCTCCGGTATCCATACATACCTGAAAGCGACAAAAGTGGTTGACAAAACCGGCCAAACTCCTAAAATTACAGTGTTACCTTCAGCATTTCGTTCATTATTGCTGTTTAACAAGGATAGGAGGGCAAGGCTATGACCACCCAGAGCTGTAATTCCCCCCGCTACTCGATCAAGGAACCCCTCAATCTCTCGCCACGCATCAAGTGGCTGCGCGACTACTATTTCCAGGGCAACAATCGAAAGTGGAACAACGAGTTTACCGGCTTCACAACGGGAACACCCTGGGACATTCAGTACCAGGAGGGCAATTTCTATATTGTGCCGGAGACCTATACCTTCTTCCCGACTTTCACAGGCGCCTTCCAGCAGGCATCGTTTAAGGTGGACCTCCCCGAGGGTTTCTGGGAATGGAGTTTGCCGGAGCGTCAGGCCTGGTTTATCAAAGAAGTCATGGTATATTATCTCCCGCACGAGGTGCTGCCGGGCGACCTCTTAGCCGGCGGCCGCTTCAACGTTCAGACTTCCCGGTGCTTTACCGAGAAGGAAGCCAGAGAATATTCCAAGGCCATTTACGGGAAAAAAGGCGCCCGCGCCGCTGAGCTCTGGTTTCATAACCATGGTTACGGCAACGCAGGCGCAACCAGCGGACACCTCGTAGCAGACTATTCAAGAATTCTGAGCGAGGGCTGGAAGAGCGTACACGAGGAATTGAACCGGCGGCTGTCATCCCTTTCACAGCGAGAATACGACGGCAAAAAGGGCCATCAGATTAAAGCGATGCTGGTGGCTGCCACCATGGCTCGAGATGTGGCTTTCGAATATAGCAAGGTCTGCGCGCAACTGGCCGAGAATGAAGCCGACAGCGCCAGAAAAAGCGAGCTTCTCCAGATGTCTGAAATGCTGCGCCGCGTTCCATGGGAGCCGGCACAAAATTTCTGGGAAGCCCTGCAATCGCTGTGGATTACACACATGCTCGTTATGAGCGACGAGAACTATCCCGGCCCGGGTGTCTCTTTCGGACGGGCTGACCAGTACCTCTTCCCGTACTGGAAAAAGTCGCTCGATGAGGGCATGGATCGTGAGTTCGGCAAGGAGCTATTGAAATGCTTCTGGATCCACTGTAATACTGCCTATGATGCCATGATACGTACAGGAGGCAACCAGGGCATTACGGCCGGCTTCGGGCAGCTTATCACCATTTCAGGTATGGGGAAGGGTGGAGTCGACCTCAGCAACGACCTGACCTACGGCATGCTGGAAGTAATCGACGAGTTGAGCCCGTTGCTGGAGCCCAAGCCGAATGTCCGCCTGCACCGGCACAGCCCGGACAGGCTGCTGGAGAAAGTGATCGACATGATCGCCTCGAGCCAGGGATCACCCTTCCTGCTTAACTTCGACGAACGCTCGATCGCCGGAATGCTGCGCGAAGCAAAAATGGCCGGCGTGGAGAAACTGATCAACGCCGATAACGTCTTCGACTATGCGCCGGTCGGGTGCCTTGAAAACACCATGTGCGGAAATGACCGCTCGGGCACGGTCGACATC
>Ga0172380_10009942_pt1 | contig 10050 bp, 7 predicted proteins | sample Leawe162metaG_FD_119747 | JGI IMG/M metagenome (GOLD analysis project Ga0172380, IMG submission 119747) | Leachate microbial communities from a municipal landfill in Southern Ontario, Canada - Leachate well 162 metaG | ecosystem: Engineered > Solid waste > Landfill > Unclassified | place...
CAGGGCATCCCGATCGCCGACGACGTGCAGGCGCCGATCATCAACAAGCGCACCATGACCACGCGGGTGGTGGTGGAGAATGGCCAGACCGCGGTGGTCGGCGGTCTGGTCCACGACAAGCTCACCGAGACGGTGCGCAAGGTGCCGTGGCTCGGCGACATCCCGCTGCTCGGCTGGCTGTTCCGCCGGACCATCCGCACCCAGTCGCAGACCGAACTGCTCGTCTTCCTCACCCCGCAGGTGGTGAACAAGCCCGAGGACCTCGCCGACCTCGGCCGGCAGCTGCGCTCGGAGATGCAGCGGCTCGACGCCGCGGTCGAGGCCGGCATGCTGCAGCGGCACCTCGACCAGCTGATGAACCTGCCCACCGGCACGCCGATCCCGGCGAAGAAGGCGGAATGATGCGCCTGACCGTCCTCGCCCTCGTCCTGCTGCTCGCCGCCGGCTGCATCGACGAGTCGCGCCAGCGCACCGGCGCCACCCTGCCATCGCCGTGGCCGGAGGCCGGCGCGCCGGTCGAGCTGCTCGCCCTGTCGGACGACCTCGGCGCCTGCCAGGCCGCCACCGGCAAGCTGCCGCTGCAACTCGCCCAGCTCGACGGCTCGGGCGTCGCCACTGGCGGGCCATATGCTGCGGCGACCTATGCCTACCACCCGACCGGCATCGGCGTGCTACGCGACGGCTGGCGCGTGCTGGCGGCCGACGACCGCGTGCGCACCGCCGAGCAGGTCTGGTGCATCGTCCGCCCACCGGTGCGGGTCAACGGCACGCCAGCGCTGCGGGTCGTGCTGGTACCGGTGATCGAACTGCGCGAGGCGGCGGCAGCGGCCGGCGGGCGCTAGCAGGCTGCTGCCTCAGTAGCGCAGCACGAACGGCAGTGCCATCAGCGCCAGCCCGACGAGGATGGTCACCCACAGGTTCGCGGTGAAGTAGGGGTAGACGCATAGTGCGATCCCGGCCAGCATCGGCACCAGCAACTGCTGCTTCTTGCCGTAGACGAAGTAGCCCATGCCGACGGAACCGGTGACCACCCCGATGACCAGCCAGGTGGTGAGGTCCATGCGTCGATGATCGTTGCCGGTCAGATGCAGACAACCGGCATGGTGCAGCGATGACTCAGCGCGGCTTTGGCGCTGCGAGCAGGCGCAGCGCCTCGTCGAGCGCCTTGCGCTCCTCGCCCTGGCTCTGCGCCGCCAGATTGCGGATGGCTTCGCTGCTGACGGCGTCGCCGCGACGGGCCAGGGCGAGGGCCGCGACGGCGCGGTCTGAGGCCTTTTCGGGCGGGGACCAGGGCTGGGGGCGGAAGACCACCTGGCCGCCCGGGCTCTGCTCTTCGCCCCGTGCCAGCTGACGCGGGGTGATGCCGGCCAGTGCCGTGCGCAGGGCAGCGGTCGCCCAGGCCTCGGTGCAGGCGTCAAGGCCGATCAGCGCCTTGCGCCGGTTGTCGGCGCGGGCATCGGCCAGGGCGTGGGCCGCCAGGCGCGGCCCGATGGCGGTGCGGACCTCGACGGGCAGCGTATCGAGCCGGCGAAGATCGAAACACCAGCGGGCGAGGCCATCGCAGGCATCGGGCAGGTCCAGCGCCCGCTCCGCCACCGCCGACACGGCGGCGGCCGGCAGGTTCGCGTCCTCCTCGACCAGCTGGTCCAGGCCGAAGACCCCCGACCAATCGCGATGGCCGCAGCCGTACAGGCGGAGCAGGCCGAGCGTGCGCTCAGCGGCTTCCGGCCACAGCTTGGCAAGGATCGCCTTGACCTGCTCCGGCTTGTCGGTCTTGGCCAGGTCCTCGGCCGCCGCCCCGAGGATGTCGCGATAGAGCGCCTGCATGCGACCGGTCGCTGCCTCCTGCTCGCGCACCTGGCGCAGCTCCTGCAGCGGCCCATCGGCGCCATGCGCAGCCAGCCAGGCGCAGAGCGCGTCGGATGCCGCTGCCGTCATCCGCGCATCGCCGGGCCAGGGATTGTCATTTCCGCTCCAGCGCAGGCCGAAGCCGTGATGCATGCCGAGCGAGGCGATCAGGGCGCCACCGCTGCGGAACTCCAGCACGCATTCTCCACAGCACATGCAGTGGTGGCCGCTGCCCGCCTCGTCGATGTCGATCATCGCCGCGACCAGGGCGATGGCCTCGCGATCAGCAGTCTGGTGCAGGACCTTCTCCTCGTCCTGGTTGCGATGGCAGGTGCCGCCGGTGCGCAGGGTCAGCTGCTCGGCCCGTGCCGCCATCTCGCGCAGGCAATCGACCCAGCGGTGGCGGATCCTGGTCTGCGGGTTGAGCGCGGCGAAGGCACCGACGTCAGCCGGTGTGAGCCGTGTGCCGACCACGTCGAGATTGCGCAGGGAGGGGCAGGCGCGGGCCGGCAGCATGGCGGCACTGGTCGAGCTGGCATGCAGCGAGACCAGGCGAGGCAGGCCGACGAAGGGGGCCAGGCTGGCGACGTCGCAGCGCGACAGGGCGACCGACTCCAGGCCGTGCAGACCGCTGGCGAAGGCCAGATCGAGCGGCTGGTCGAGCCAGCCGAGCTGCAGATGACGCAGATCGCGCAGGGCGGCGAGGGCGGCGGGATCGGTGAGGCTGCCGCCGCGGATGGCGAGGTGGCGCAGCTGGCGGTGGCTGGCCAGCCAGGCACCGCTGAGCGGGGCGGCGCCGCCGGCTTCGAGATCAGCGAAGATCAGCGTTCCGCCGCTCGCGAGATTGGCGAGGTCGAAGCTGAAGCCCCCGCCGGAGGAACCGCAGTCCACCGCCAGGAAGCGGACCCGGCTCGCCGCCACCGCCGGCAACGGCACGGCTCGCTCACCGCACTCCACGCGCAGTTCGAGCACCAGGCGCGACCAGTCGAGCACCTCGGGATCGAGCAGCTCCGGCGTCCAGATCGCCTTGCCGTCGCGCAGCGTCGCCGTGAAGCGGAGGCTGCGCAATCCGGCGAGTTCGGCGCGACTCAGCCCGGCGAGGGGGTTGACCAGCTGCGTCGCATCATCCTTCCAAGTGCTGCTGATCGCCGCCGCCGCCAGCACCGGCGGAGCGCCATCGATCGACAGGCGCAGGAGGTGCTCGCCGCTGGTGAAGGCGTAGGCGCCCGGGCCATCGACCGGGATGCGCCAACCCCGCACCCACAGCAGGTCGCCCGGCCCGGGATGCGGCCCATCGCCCAGGCTGATCCAGGAACCGGTCCACGGCTTGCCGTCGACGGTGACGTGGTAGCCCTCGGCAGCGGAAAGCAGGCCGACGAGCAGCAGCAGGATGGGGCGCAGGTCGAACATCGGTCCTCCGATCCGCTGGCTGTAGCCGGCGCGGACCTCGAGGTCAACGTGCCGGGGTACCGGTGGTTCGGTCAGGGTCGGGGCGGTGGCGCTTGCCTGCAGACGGTTCCGCCCGACAACCCCGCCCTCATAACTGGACCAGCAGGCGGCTCATCCGAGGCCCGTCAGCACCAGCGCCTACGGATCGACATGCAGTTCACCGACTTCGGGCTCGCCGAGCCCATCCTCCGCGCCGTCGGCGCCGAGGGCTATACCACCCCCACGCCCATCCAGGAGAAGGCCATCCCGCCGGTGATGCTCGGCCGCGACCTGGTCGGCATCGCCCAGACCGGCACCGGCAAGACCGCCGCCTTCGCCCTGCCCGTGCTGCACCGCCTGTCGCAGACCCCGCCGCGGCACAACCGCCAGGTCCGCTGCCTGGTCCTGGCGCCGACCCGCGAACTCGCGGCCCAGGTCGCCGAGAGCTTCAAGACCTACGGCCATGGCCAGCACCTGCGCTCGACGGTGATCTTCGGCGGCGTCGGCCAGAACCCCCAGGCCCAGGCCCTGCGTACCGGGGTCGACATCTGCATCGCCTGCCCCGGCCGCCTGCTCGACCTCATCCAGCAGGGCCTGTGCCGGCTGGACCAGGTCGAGATCCTCATCCTCGATGAGGCCGACCGCATGCTCGACATGGGCTTCCTGCCCGACATCCGGCGCATCGTCCAGAAGGTGCCGGTGAAGCGCCAGACCCTGCTGTTCTCGGCGACCATGCCGCGCGAGATCCGCGAGCTGGCCTCGTCGATGCTGCACGATCCGGTCGAGGTCGCGGTGACCCCGGTCAGCGTCGCCGCCGACACCGTCGAGCAGAGCGTCTACCACGTGCCCAAGGCACTGAAGCAGGCCCTGCTGACGCAGATCCTCTCGCGGCCCGGGGTCGAGCGCGTGCTGGTCTTCACCCGCACCAAGCACGGCGCCGACAAGGTGGTGAAGAAGCTGGAGTCGGCCGGCATCCGCGCCGAGGCGATCCACGGCAACAAGAGCCAGAACCAGCGCATCCGCGCGCTGGAAGGCTTCAAGAAGGGCCAGATCCGCGTGCTCGTCGCCAGCGACATCGCCGCCCGCGGCCTCGACGTCGACGGCATCACCCACGTGATCAACTTCGAGATCCCCAACGAGCCGGAGACCTACGTGCACCGCATCGGCCGCACCGGCCGGGCCGGCGCCAGCGGTGCCGCGGTCAGCCTGTGTGACCACGAGGAGCGCGGCTTCCTCCGCGACATCGAGCGCATCATCCGCCGGCCGGTGCCGGTGCTGTCGCTGCCCACCGACCTGCCGGTGCTGCCGCCCGAACCGCCGCATGAGTTCCAGCAGCGCCGCTTCGGTGGCGGCGGTGGCGGTCGGCGCTTCGGCGGCGGCGGGCACGCGCCGAACCGCCCGCAGGACCCGCATCGCAGCGGCCACGGCAACCCCGGCCGGCGCAACAGCGGCGGCCCCCGTCCGCCGCGCAGCAATCCGTGGTGACATGCCGATACTCCTCTCCTGCCGCGGCCTGAGCAAAGCCTTCGACGCGCACCCGCTGTTCGAGGATCTCGCCTTCGGCATCGATGCCGGGGCGCGCACCGGCATCATCGGGCCGAACGGCTCCGGCAAGTCGACGCTGGTACGCATCCTCGCTGGACTCGAGATCCCGGATTCCGGCGAGGTCGCGCTGGCCAGCGGCACGCATCTGGTCTACCTGCCGCAGCGCGACGAGTTCGCCGCCGGGGCGACGCCGTTGGGCGAGCTGCTCGCGATCATCACCGACGGCGAGGACCACGAGCGCGAGCATCGCGCCACGCGCATCCTCAGCGAGGCCGGATTCGGTCTGCCGGGCAATCCACGCCTTGACCAGAGCGTGACGGAACTGTCCGGCGGCTGGCGCAAGCGCCTGGCCATCCTCCGGGCGGTGTCGCGCTCGCCCGACCTGCTGCTCGCCGACGAGCCGACCAACCATCTCGATCTCGAGGGCATCTGGTGGCTCGAGCGCCTGATCGCCGCTGCACGCTTCACCGTCTGCGTGGTCAGCCACGACCGCTTCTTCCTCGAACGGGTGTGCAGCCGGGTGATCGAGATCAACAAGCTCTATCCCGGCGGCATGTTCGCCTCCAACGGCGGCTACGGCACCTTCCTCGAGAAGCGCGCCGAGCTGGTCGCCAACCAGAAGAAGCAGCAGGAGGTGCTCGACAACGTCATGCGCCGCGAGGTCGCCTGGCTGCGCAGCAATCCGGCGGCGCAGATGATCAAGTCGAAGGCGCGCATCGACCGCGCCGGCGACCTCGGCGACAAGTTGAATCAGCTCAAGTGGCGCAACGGTCAGACCCGCACCGTCGACATCGACTTCACCGCCACCGGCCGGCGCACCAACGACCTGGTCGTGATCGACGGCGTGACCAAGAAGCTCGGCGGCAAGGCGCTGTTCGCCGAGGTCGAGCTGACCCTCTCGCCCGGCACCCGCCTCGGCGTCATGGGACTCAACGGCAGCGGCAAGACCACCTTCCTCAGGGTGCTGTGCGGCCAGCTCGCCCCAGATGCCGGCCGGGTCAAGCTGGCGACCAACCTCAAGGTGGTCTACTTCGACCAGCGGCGCGAGGCCCTCGATCCGCGCATGCTGTTGCGCAAGGCGCTGTGCCACAGTGGCGACACCGTGGTCTACCGCGGGCGCAACCTGCACATCAACGCCTGGGCCAAACGCTTCCTCTTCACCCCGGCGCAGCTCGACCTCGAGGTCGGCAAGCTCTCGGGCGGCGAGCAGGCGCGCGTGCTGATCGCCGACCTGATGCGCAAGGACGCCGACCTGCTCATCCTCGACGAGCCGACCAACGACCTCGACATCCCGTCGCTGGAAGTGCTCGAGCAGAGCCTGCTGGAGTTCCCTGGCGCCGTCGTGCTGGTGACGCATGACCGCTGGCTGCTCGAACGGGTCTCCAACGTCCTGCTCGCCCTCGACGGCCAGGGGGGCGCCTTCCGCGTCGCCGACACCGCGCAGTGGGAGGACCTCGCCTCGCGGCTCGCCGCCAGCCGCGAACCGGTCGAGGCTGCACCGCCGCCCAAACCGGCCACCCGCACCGTCGTCTCGGCCAACCTGAGCAAGCAGGAGCGCCGCGAACTGGAGCGCATCGAGGACAAGATATCCGAGGCCGACGCTGCGATCACCGCCGCCGAGGCCGCGGTCGCCAGCGCCGGCAGCGACGCCGTGCTCCTGGAGAAGGCGTGCAACGCCCTCGCCGCAGCGCACGCCGAGTCGGAGCGGCTCTACGCGCGCTGGGCCGAGTTGGAAGCCAAGGCTCGCGGGGACTCCGCTCGGCCTGTGGCCGGATCATAGCGTCGCCCCGCGAGCCTAGCTTTTGCTGCAGGGGCTGCGCCCCCGCACCCCCACGGCCTGACGTCCCGCCGCCAGCAGACGGCGGATGATGGGCCTGCCCCGGCCAGCGGCGATGCGCAGCTTATCCGCGCGCGGCAGCCGCTTGATGCGTGCTTCCATGCTGAGCGCCAGCCGCTTCGGCAGGGGGGATGATCTCCAGGCCAGTTCCACCGCTCGGTGGGCCCGGGTGTAGCGCGCGCCGCGCCCGCTGCGGTGCCTGTCCAGCCGCGCGGCGACATCGTTGCTGGCTCCGCAATACAGGCTGCCATCGGCGCAGCGCACGAGATAGGCCCGCCAACCCTCAGCCACGGGCGTCCCGGTAGACCCAGGCGCCGCCGTCACGGACGAAGCGCGATCGTTCCACGTGCTCGACCTCGCGGCCATCTCTGGTACGGCAACGGGCGCGGAAATGCACCATGCCCTCGCTGTCGTCGGCTCCACCGCGCTCGTGGGCGATGACCTCCAGGCCGAGCCAGGTGAGGGCGAACGAGGCGCGCAGGCCGGTCATGTCGAATCTGGCCCGATCCAGCGGGGTGCTGGTGCGGATGAGGAAGGCGGCGTCCCGGCGCACGAAGGCGCAGTAGCGTGCGCGCATCAGTTGCAGCGCGGTAGGCGGGTCGGCGCCGCCATGGAAGGGGCCGCAGCAGTCGACGTAGGCGGCTCCGCTACCGCAGGGGCAGGCATCCATGCCGGCATGTTGACGCCTCCGCTGGCTTCGGCCACCCCTCGACGCCGAGCGCGCGCCCGGCATGATGTCCGGCATGGCCGATGGCGACGAGATAGCGGACAAGGGCGCAGCCATCGAGGCCACCGTGGCCGAGGACAGCCGCGCCCCGGCGGTGGGCGCACCAGCTGGATTCCCAGCCGGTACGCAGGTCGCCGGCCGCTTCGTCGTCAACGGCGCGCTTGGCCGCGGCTCGTCCGGCGAGGTCCTGGCGGTCCAGGACCTGGCGCTCGACCGCGAGGTGGCGATGAAGGTGCTGCGCGGGGCCGGTGGCCCGGCCCTCGCCCGCTTCATGCGCGAGGCGCGCATCACCGCCCGCCTCGACCACCCGAGTGTGCCGCCGGTGCACACCCTCGAGTTCCTGCCCGATGGCGGCCTGCTCTTCACCATGCGCCGACTCGATGGCATGACCCTCGGCGAGGCCATCCGCCGGGCCGCAGCCGGCGAAGCCATCGCGGTCCTCGCTTCGACCAACGCCATCGTCAGCCTGGGTCTGCGCATCTGCGAGGCGCTGTCGCGCGCCCACTTCCTCGGCATCGTCCATCGCGACGTCAAACCGGACAACATCATGCTCGGGGCGCATGGCGAGGTGGCGCTGGTCGACTGGGGCGAATGCCGCCTGCTCGATCAGCCCGACAGCGGACCGAGCGGCAGCACCGTCGGCACGCCCGCCTACATGAGTCCAGAGCAGGCGCGCGGCGAACCAGCGGACCAGCGCAGCGACGTCTACGCCCTCGGCGCCACCCTGTGGCACGCCCTGACCCGCTGCCATCCCACCTGGCACGAGGATCCGGCGCGCTTCTGGGACAAGAAGCGGACCGGCGTGATCGATCCGCTGCCGCCGGCGGTGGCAGCGCGTGTGCCGCGGCAGCTGCTCGCCGTCCTGCGCCGGGCGCTGGTCGCCACCCCGGAAGGACGCTACGCCACCGCCGCCGCGTTCGCCGACGACCTCGAACGCTTCCAGGCCGGCCAGGCGGTGGCCGCCTACCACGAGGGCGGCATCGAGCGCCTCCTGCGCTGGCTGCAACGGCATCGCCGTGCCGTGCTCGCGGCTGCCGCCATGCTGGCGGTGTGCCTGGCTGCCGGCGGTGTGCTCTGGCGCGAGCACCTGCGCACCCTGGCCGACTGGGGGCCGCCGATCCAGGTGGAGGACTTCGCTGACGAATCGTGGCGTGACCGCTGGTTCGAAGAGCGTCAGGGGCTATGGACGCTGCGCGACGGTCGCATCGTCGGCAATGGCGTGGCACGATCAGCGTTGATCTTCGACAAGGTGCTGGCGGGCGCGGTGGCGATCGAATACGAGGGCGAGATGCTGCCCGGTGCGCCGTCCGGCGACCTCTCGATCGTCTGGACCGAGGATCCGGACATCGCGCCAGGGCGCTGGGTTACCCCCGGCCGCCGTGGCTTCATGGTCCAGGCCGGCGCCTACGACAACTACTTCTGCGCCATCTACCGCTGGCCGGATGGTGCCCGTCTCGACCAGCGCCCCTTCCGCCTCAAGCCGGGGGTGCGCTACCGCTTCCGCGTCGAGTTGGACGGACGGCGCATCGGCATGTGGATCGATGGCGAACGCATCCTCGAGGCCGAGGCCGACCTGCCCATCACCACCGGCCACCTCAGCTTCTACGCCTGGTACCCGGGCAAGGCCTTCGACGACGTGCGCGTCTACCAGAAGCGCCTGCCCGAGGTCGCCTCGGTCCTGGCGATCGGCGAGTCGTATCTGCGCGATCGCGATCCCGCGCGGGCCGCTGCCGCCTTCCGCGAGGTCGCGGAATCGCAGCCCGGCACGTCCTTGGCGGTCGAGGCGCGCTATCGCCAGGGCCTCGCCCTGCGCGCCGCCGGCGATCTGCCGGCGGCGCTCACGGCTTGGGCCGAGCTGCCGCCGGGCGAGCAGGCCGACCGGGTCGCCGCCCATCGTCTCGACCAGGACGTCGCCGGCGGCCGCATCGTCGCGGCCTGCGCGGCTTTCAGCGGCATCTACCAGCGCAATCCGGCGGTGCGCATGCAACTGCGCGCGCAGTGGCAGCGCTGGGCCCTCGACGCGCACAATGCCGGCCTGTTCGTCCGCGATGCGCCCGGCGTCGAAGCCCTGGTCGCGGCCAAGCTCGCATTGTTCCCCGAACATAGCGGCAGCGACCTCGAATGCGGCAACCTGCTCAACCAGCTCAGGCGTTTTTCCGAGGTGGTGGAGCTGTTCCCGCTCGAGGTGGTGCCGACGGCCATCGCCCTCAGCCGCATCGGTCGCGCCGAGGAGTGCCTGCAGCGCTTCGCCGATGCCCCGCCGGCGGTGCACGGGGCGCGCATGGCTCTCGGCCGATTCGCCGACGAACTGGTCGATCCGCGCGCCGAGCCCTGGCGCATCCATAAGACGCTGTGCCAGATGGGCCGATCCGCCGAGTTGGCCGCCGCCGATCCGCCGGTGGCGCTCGCCCTGTTGTGGACCGGTGAGCCGGCACGGGTGCCGGATCTGACCACCGATGCAGCGCGTCGTACGTCCGCCTTCGCCGCCCTCGGCCGTTGGGACGAGGCGCTGGCCCAGCCGGTGAACATGAACACGGAATCCGCCGCCATGCTGTCCGGCCGTCTCGACCCCCGGGCCGGTGGCGATAACGCCCTGGTGCACAGCCTGGGTTGGCGGTTGGCCCGTCTTGTGGCCACCGGCGAGACCGCCCTGGTCGGAAGACTG
>Ga0172380_10009943_pt1 | contig 10048 bp, 12 predicted proteins | sample Leawe162metaG_FD_119747 | JGI IMG/M metagenome (GOLD analysis project Ga0172380, IMG submission 119747) | Leachate microbial communities from a municipal landfill in Southern Ontario, Canada - Leachate well 162 metaG | ecosystem: Engineered > Solid waste > Landfill > Unclassified | place...
CCCGATCCTGTCCCAGCGCACCCGCCATGAATCCTGATCCCACGACCAGTACTTGATGAACGCCTTGCCGACGATATCGCTCTCCTTGACAAAGCCCCAGAAGCGGCTGTCATAGGAGCGGTCCCGGTTGTCCCCCATCATGAAGTAGGAGCCGGCCGGCACCCGAACCGGTCCGAAATTGTCGCGCGGGCTCTGTTCGCCGGACGGCAGGTCGGTTTCCTTGTGTACCTCGTGAGGATTTCGGTAGGGTGCGCCGTTCACGTAGACCACCTTGTTTTGCACCTGGATCTCATCGCCGGGAACGCCGATCACCCTTTTGATGAAATCCTTGGAGCGATCCATCGGATATTCAAATACCATCACGTCCCCCCTGCGCGGATCGCGCAGCTTCAGCAGCCGCTGGTTGGTGAAAGGAAGCTTGATGCCATAGATGAACTTGTTCACGAAAATGTGATCGCCGATGGCCAGGGTGTCCTCCATGGAGCCTGACGGGATCTTGAAGGCCTGCACCACGCAGGACCTGATGATGAAGGCCAGCACGAGTGCCCAGATAATGGATTCGGCGTACTCGCGGATTTTCGACTTTTCCTTGCTGATGGTCTGGTTCTCCGCTACGGTTGCGGTTGTTTGGGACATGCGGTTAATCCTTTCTTCTTGATGGTTAAATAAATGCCTCACGGGTTGTCAAAAGACCGGCGCTGCCTTGAGGATGCCGAAGATGGTGCCGCCCCCGGCCAGCGCGTAGCGTATCGGCCTGGACCAGACAAGGCGTTCGACGAGCGGGACCTTGCGGGCCTCAAAGGCCTGCACCCGCCGCATGACCTTGGCAACGAAATCGGGAGAAGGCTTATATTCGTTCATGGCCGTTACCTCCGAAATGCCCTTTCCATAAGAGCTTGAGTTTTTCCCTGGCACGAAACAACCTGGTCTTTACCGTGGCCTGCGCTACGCCGCACCTGCGGGCGATTTCTTCCAGCGTGGCTCCCTGCAGGCTCATGAGGATGGTGGAGCGGAACGGTTCGGGAAGCTCCTCCAGCGTGGCTCGCAACGCCTCGATTTCTTCCTGCCTGATCAGGGCCGCTTCCGCGGTTTCGCCCTTGTCTGCGATCCTCTGCAGATGCTCCTCGGAAACGAACTCGGTGCGGCCCATCCTGCGCAATTCACTGATGCACTGGTTGCGGGCAACGATATAGAGCCAAGCCGCAAAAGGGGTGCCGCGTCCGGGATCGAAGCGCGGCAGCTCCTTGTACACATTCAGAAAAACCTCCTGGCCGATATCCTCCGCCAGATCCGCATCCCTGACGATCCGGAAGATAAACGCCAGCAGGTTGCGGTGATGCTTCCGGACAAGCTGGGCATAGGCATCAACATCTCCGCTCAACACTTGCTTGATGATGATCTCGTCGTCCATCCGCTCTCCGCTGTTTGTCTGTCATAAGATATACGCCGGGACCGGGCCAAGGTTCCCGAAAAAATACAATTGTAGCACTGGACACAAAAAAAGGGATGCCACACCAGCATCCCCTGAAGCACTCCGGTTCCCCGGCGGGTTCACGCTCCCACCAGCTCCCTCCAGCGAAAACAGTCCACGGTATGGTCGTTGACCATGCCGATTGCCTGCATGTGGGCGTAGCAGATGGTGCTGCCCACGAAGCGGAAACCGCGCTGTTTCAGGTCGCGGCTCAGTGTGTCCGACAACGGTGTGCTGGCCGGGATCTCCCGGATCGTGTTCCAGGCGTTCAGGATCGGCCGGTTATCCACAAAGCGCCACAGGTAGGCGTCGAAAGAGCCGAATTCCTCCTGCACCCTCAGATAGGCGCGGGCATTGGAAATTGCCGAAGCTACCTTGAGGCGGTTGCGGACAATGCCGGGGTTTTGCAACAATTCGGCAACCTTGGTATCATCGAAGGCCGCGACTGTTTCCGGATCGAACCCGGCAAAGGCGTCCCGGTAGGCAGCGCGCTTGCGCAGGATGGTGATCCAGGAAAGCCCGGCCTGGGCTCCCTCCAGGGTCAGGAACTCGAACAGCAGCCGATCGTCGTGCACCGGGACGCCCCATTCCCGGTCGTGGTACTCCAGGTAGAGCGGGTCGCTACCGGCCCAAGCACAGCGGGTCAAGGTCATTGCCATGTCCTGCTCCCTTCTGCTTTCGTTTGCAATCCCATCAGGCAAACCCCTGCTTCCTACCTTGTCGGATGAAGTTCCGGAAAAAGCGGAACAGAGGCGTCAAGCAAACGGTTTTACACGATATCCATTAGTCTGCTCCCGGTGAAGGTGAGCAATCCATGGCGTTAGTGGCCTATTTGACATGGGCATGCCCCAGCAGGATGCCGACGGCCAGGGCGCACAACACGACCAGGCAAAACAAGGCAAAGAGCCAATCCCTTTCCCGCACGAAGATAAGGCCCGCTGTCAGCACCCGCATGATGGGCGTTGCCATAAGCGCCACCAGACCGATAGTTACCAACCGCGTTGCGACAGCTCCGTGCCCCAGCAGCATGGCCCCGATACCTATCGCCAGCAGGATGGCGGCGATGACGGAACCGACGAACAACAGGCGGGCCAGGACCATCTCTATCGGTTCGTGCTTCGATGGGGTTTCCCGGTGTGTTTCTTCCGTCATCAGCGTATCCCCCGATAGATCATCTCGATGGCCGTATATATGATCAGTGGGATGAAGAACTTGCGGATGGTAGTGGTTTTCATCCTGACCATCAGTCTGGCGCCCACAACTGCTCCCAGCAGCACACCCAGCACCACCGGGCCCGCCACCAGCGGCTTGACGTCGCCCCGGGCGAAATAGACCACGGCGCCGGATGCCGCTGTCACCCCGATCATGAAGTTGGAGGTTGCGGTGGAGGCCTTGAACGGCATGTGCATGACCTGGTCCATGGCCGACACCTTGAAGATCCCGGCGCCGATGCCCAGAAGGCCGGCCGCGGCCCCGGAAAAATACATGATGATCAATCCGGGAATGGTTCCGGTCACCTGGTACTCGATCCGTTTGCCCAGCAACCGGTCGTAGTAGGAGCCGCCCAGGTTCAGTTTCCGCGACACGCGGTCGGGCACGACCTCGCCTGGCAGTTCGGCCTTGCGGGTCTTGAACATGTTGTAGCCCGAATAAGCAAGAAGAACCCCAAAGAGAATGAACAGGAAGCGCTGGTTGAGGTAACCGGCGAGTATGGCCCCGGTCAGGGCCCCGGTGGAGGTCCCCATCTCCAGCCACATGGCCACCCTGGTGTTGGTCAGGCGGTCGTGCAGAAAGGCCACCGCAGCTCCGGTGGAGGTCGCAATGATGGAGATCGTGGATGCTGCCACGGCCGTACGCATCGGCACACCGAACAAAAGCGTCAGGGTCGGCACAATGATGATGCCGCCCCCAAGCCCCAGGATCGAGCCGACGATCCCGGCTCCGATGGCGATGCAGAAGATTTCGATTGTTGTCGTGAGCAGAGGAAAGCTCCTTTTTACAAGGTGTTGCTGAATCCGTGACGGCTTCAGTGTCGTTTTTGTCGGTAAGACCTCAATCCCGGTGTCTCCGGGTCTTGTTGGCGGTTGTTCCTGCTGATTGTGCGTCCAGGTTTATTTTTGCGCTACATCAATCCCCGTTCGACGAAACTCAAGTACTCGCCATCCCCGACAATGATGTGGTCCAGCACGCGAATCCCCATGATCTCGCCCGCCTCGCGCAGCCGTCTGGTGATGGCGATATCCTCCGAACTGGGGGTTGGATCGCCAGTGGGATGGTTGTGGACCAGGATCACGGCCGCGGCCGATTCCCTGACCGCCGGACTGAAGACCTCCCTGGGGTGGACGATGCTTTGGTTGAGGGATCCCTCAGAGACCTGCACCCGCCGGATGATGCGGTTTTTGCCGTCCAGGAGCAGGGTCAGGAAATATTCCTTGCGCGAGTCGCGGAATTCGTGGTGGAAGTAGTCGAAGACCTGGCGGGGGGAGGTGAAACGCTCGAAACGCTCCAGTTTACGGGCCTGAAAACGCGCCGCCAGGGTGAAGGCCGCCTTTATGCCGCTGGCCTTGGCCAGCCCCATCCCTTTGATGTCGCAGATTTGGGCGATGTCGGCGCTGCCCAGTTCGCGCAGGTTGCCGTCGAAACGGCGGATGAGTTCGCGCCCCAGGTCAATGGCGCTCTGTTTGGTGCTGGGGTCGCCGCTCCTGATGATCAGTGCCAGCAGTTCGGCATCGGTGAGGCCCCCTGCCCCCTGCTTCAGCATTTTTTCCCGTGGCCGTTCGTCCTCGGGCCAATCCCTGATACCGCCGCTCATATGTCCCCCGTAGTCAAATCCCCGTTACAAAAGGGGATAAAAAAAACCGGAACCTACAACTTGGTGTTCGTCATGATGGCCATGATCAACGCTCCACCGGCCAGCAGCCGGTACCAGACAAAGGGCGTCAGGGTCCGTTTCTGCACAAAACTGAGCAGAAAGGCCACGCTGATGTAACCGGTGACCGCCGATACCGCGATACCCACCAGCATCGGCACCCCTTCTCCGGCCGGGATGCCGTACTTGATGACGTGCAGCGACTTGAGGAATGCCGCGCCCGCGACAATCGGGAGCGACAGCAGGAACGAGAAGCGGGCCGCGCTCTCGCGGGTAAAGCCGGCCATCAGCCCCGCGGTGATGGTGATGCCCGAACGGGACACGCCCGGTATCAGCGCCAGGCATTGCAGCAGGCCGACCAGCAAGGCGCTGCCGGTGGTCATACCGCTCAACCCGCGCCGCTTTTTGCCCCAACGGTCAACAGCGGCAAGCACCAGGCCGAATACGATCATCAGTCCGGCGATCAGGAGCGGCATTTCACGGAAGATATCCTCAACCTGGTGTTCAAACAGTTTCCCCACTATAGCGGCCGGTACCGTGGCTGCCAGGATCTGAAACGGCAGCCGTTTGGCCGGCGTATCCAGCGAACGGGTGGCGATGGCATCGATTGCGGAAAAAGCGATTTCGACTATATCCTGGCGGAAATAGGCGGCCAGGGCAATGAGGGTTCCCAGGTGCAGGGCCACGTCGAAGGTAATCCCGGATTCCGGCCATTTGAGCAGCCAGGGGATCAGGATCAGGTGGGCGGAACTGCTTATGGGGAGCACTTCGGTAAAGCCTTGCAGGGCACCGAGGACGATGGCGTGCAGCAGATTCATTTGGATTCCTTTCTATTTTAAGACTAAATAGAATACTTCATGAAACCGATAAAGGCAATCTTGCAATCCGATCTATTGCAGAACTGTTACGGTTTTGTGTCTTTTCTGTATGAAACAGAGCAATAATGTGATATCTATGCAAGGTTTATATTTCTGACACAGCCGGAACCTGACTGGAGGCACATAAATGTTTGGATTGATCCCCAAAGATGAAAAATTTTTCCAGCTATTCAAGGATATGACCGAAAATATCATTGAAGGCGCCAAACTTCTCAAAGACATGCTCGATAACTTTGAGAATCCGGCCGAGAGCCAGCGCAAAATCAAGGATGCGGAACATAAGGGCGACTCCATAACCCACGAGATCATCCAGAAGCTCAACAAAACATTTGTCACGCCTCTCGATCGCGAGGATATCTATGCCTTGGCATCCAAGCTGGACGACATCCTGGACCTGATCGACGCTTCTGCCCAGCGGGTGATCATGTATAACGTAGACAGCATCACCCCAGAGGCCAAGTCTCTTGGCTTCATCATCCTGCAGTCCTGCATTGCGGTGGACAAGGCTGTTGCCATGCTGGGCAAAAAAACCAATGAAAAGATTTTCGAGTCCTGCGTTGAGATCAATGCCTTGGAGAACGAGGCCGACCGGGTATCCCGCGAGGCCATCAGCCGCTTGTTTGATGAGGAAAAGGATCCGATCCAGTTGATTAAATGGAAAGAGATCTACGAAACCCTGGAGACGACCACCGACAAGTGTGAGGATGCTGCCAACATCCTGGAGAGCGTGGTGGTCAAGAATGCTTGATCCGGTCCTTGTGATGCTCTGCCTGGTGATCCTGGCAGCGCTTCTGTTCGACTACATCAACGGTTTTCACGACACAGCCAATGCCATTGCCACCTGCGTATCGACCAGGGCACTGTCGGTAAGGGCTGCCATTTGCATGGCTGCCGTGCTCAATTTTGCCGGGGCCATGATTTCCACCAAGGTTGCCTCCACCATCGGCAAGGGGATCGTGGATGGCTCCAATGTGACTCAAATGGTGGTGCTGGCCGGCGTGCTTGGCGCCATAGTCTGGGATTTGGTCACCTGGTATTACGGGCTCCCTTCCTCTTCCTCCCACGCCATTATCGGCGGCATCATGGGGGCCGTGTTCGCCCATGCCGGACTCAGTGCCCTCAAGTGGGCTGGGCTCAAAAACATCATACTGGCACTGGTCCTCTCCCCAATCATAGGAACAGCCGTTGGTTTCATCTTCATGATGATTATCTACAGGGCGTTCCACAACAGCGCTCCTGGCGGGCTTAACAAGAACTTTCGCCGGATGCAGATCGTTTCGGCGGCCTTGATGGCCTTCTCCCACGGTACTGCCGATGCCCAGAAATCCATGGGGGTAATCACTTTGGCCCTGGTCAGTTACGGGTTCCTCAAGACTTTCTCAGTCCCCTGGGAGGTAATGGTGGCCTGTGCCACAGCCATGGCATTCGGCACCGCAGCCGGCGGCTGGCGCATCATGAAGACCGTGGGGCGCGATTTCGTCAAGCTCCAGCCGGTACACGGTTTTTGCGTGGAGACCGCCTCGGCCGGCGTGATCCTGGGGGCTTCGGCTCTCGGCATGCCTACCAGCACAACCCATGTCATCACTTCCGCCATCCTTGGTGTTGGCCTTTCCAAGCGACTCACCGCTGTCAACTGGAAGGTGGCCCAGCGCATCGTGGTTGCCTGGGTGCTGACTATCCCTGCCTCAGCGCTGATGGCTTATCTGGCCTATCAGGTCCTCAACCCGCTCCTCGGAAAATAATAAAGGCGGGGTTTTTTGCCCGCCTTTATTCCAGATCATCTCCAAGCTCTTCCATCTCTCTGGTAAGCTGCGCCAAGCCAGCGTCCTTCTTCCTGAAGGCCGTCACCAGCCAATAACAAATGAAATATGCGGCAATCGCCGCAACGAAACCGATCACGGAACTTCCCAACAGCAGGGACTTGGCGTACGGTTTGACATGCTGCCATTCCGACCCCCTGAGGGTTAGTTCGACAACCGGCTTTCCCCGCAGGAATCTGCCGAGCTTGAAGCTGGCCGCCAGGACCGGCAACATGGTAAAAGGGGTATTGATCCAGGCGCCGGTGATGCAGGTAAGCTTGTTCAGGCGGAAGATGAATGCCAGGGCTATGGCCAAGGGGGTGTGCAGCCCGAAGAAGGGTGTAAAGCTGATAAAGACCCCAACGGCAAAGCCGGCCGAGATATGGCCGGGATGGCTGTCCAAGGACAAGATGGCCTTGAACTGCTTTTTGATTTTATTGACATTGATCATAACAGTTCCCAGGTCATGCGAATCTAAAGCCTGTCAGCCTGCTTTGTCAATCAATTAAGGCGGCATTTTACCCTAAAATTCGATTGACATAGCAATAAATAATTCCTATACCTACCGATAGGTAAATAGCTTTAATCAAGGACGAGGCCATGCCAGCCAAGACTCGGACAGAATCCTCCCAGCCTGATGCCCGCGAACGATTGCTGAACGCCGCCCTGGTTCTCTTTACGCAACGCGGCTATGCGGCTTCGTCGGTGCGGGAGATCTGCGCGGCGGCCGGAGTGACCAAGCCGGTGCTGTACTATTATTTCAACAGCAAGGAAGGGCTCTATCTGCACCTGATGGAGGAGAGCTATGCGCTGTTCGTGTCCCTGGTGCCCAAGCTGACGTCGTACACAGGCACGGTTCGCCAGCGGGTGATCCATCTCTGTGAAGGCATATTCGATACAAGTACCCAAAAGCTGGACGTCGTGCGCCTGATCTATTCCATCTACTACGGCACGCCGCAAGGGGCGCCGGCCTACAACTTCGACAGGTGTTACGACCGTTTGCTGGAGATCATTGTCGGTCTGGTGCGGGAAGGGATCGAGCAGGGGGAGTTTAGGGCCGGCGATGTGGGCGACATGACCTGGGCGATCCTGTCCTGTCTCAACGTTGCCATTGGGGGACAGCTCAGTCATTGTCCTCCCCGCATCGACCGGACCGCTATCGCCCGCATACTGACCTTGCTTTTTGACGGGCTCCGGGAGAAATGACCCCATGGATGGAGACGGGTCGTTTGCGTCAAGCCTCTTTTGCAAACAATACCAACAGTGAAAGTCGGTGCTGAAATACGGGTGGTTTCTTTTCAGAGCCGGCAAAGCGTAACATATTGTCTTACGTGGCCTTGATCTGAAGGACCGCGATCCTGTAGTTCCGGTAAAGGTAAAATAGCGCATGGATTTTATCGCAGACCTGCACGTTCACTCCCCATTCTCCCGGGCAACCAGCCCGGGCGGCACTCTGTCCGGTCTCGCCGCCTGGGCGCGCATCAAGGGTATCAATGTGCTCGGCACCGGTGATTTTACTCACCCCGGCTGGTTCAGCTGTCTTAAGGACGAGCTTGAACCGGCCGAGCCCGGGCTGTTCCGCCTGAAGGACGAGGCCAGGATCAAAGCCCCGTTTCCAGGGGCGATAACCGGTAGTGCGCCGGTACGATTCCTGCTCTCGGCCGAGGTGAGCAGCATCTACAAACGCCACGGCAAGGTCAGAAAGGTGCACAATCTGCTCTATCTGCCGGATTTCGCGTCGGCGGAACGGCTCAATACCCGCCTGGCCGCCATCGGCAACATCGCCTCCGACGGGCGCCCCATCCTGGGGCTGGACAGCCGGGACCTGCTGGAGATCCTCCTCGAAGAGGCGCCGGATGGCTTCCTGGTGCCGGCCCATATCTGGACGCCCTGGTTTTCCCTGTTCGGCTCTCGCTCCGGTTTCGACAGCATTGAGGAGTGTTTCGGCGATCTCACCCCCCATGTCTTTGCCCTGGAGACCGGGCTTTCGTCGGACCCGGCCATGAACCGGCTGATCAGCGCCCTGGACCGGTTTGCCCTGATTTCCAACTCTGACTGCCATTCCCCCTCCAAGCTGGGCCGGGAGGCCAATCTCTTTTCAACCGGCCTGGATTATTTTTCGCTACGGGACGCCATCCGGGGCAATCAACGGGACAGCTTCCGGGCGACCGTCGAATTTTTCCCCGAGGAGGGCAAATACCATTCCGACGGCCACCGGGCCTGCAAGGTCTGCCTTGATCCCCTTGAAACCCGCCTGCTCGGTGCGCGTTGCCCGGTCTGCGGCAAGCCGCTCACCGTGGGGGTGCAGCACCGGGTGATGGATCTGGCCGACCGGGTACAGCCGGTCTACGGACCGGATGCGCCCGAGGTCTACAGTCTGATCCCGTTGCCCGAGCTGCTGGGCGAGATCCTGGGGGTCGGGGCGGCCTCCAAGGCGGTCATGGAGGCCTACAGCCGGGTCATCGCCCGGTTCGGATCGGAGTTCGAACTCCTGCTGCAGACCCCGCTGGAGGAGATCAGCGGCCAGGCGCCAATTCTGGGTGAGGCAATCGGCCGCATTCGCAGCGGCCGGGTCATCAGGTCGCCGGGCTATGACGGCGAGTTCGGCGTGATCCGGGTCTTTGGGGACGGGGAGCTGGCAAAATCGGATATGCAGCGGAGTATCTTCGGAGAGGAGCAAAGCCGCCGGGGAAGGAAGCGCTGAGCCCACCTAAAACCTCGCCACAGCCGGTTTTCATCCTTGTAATCCGTTAAATCTGGTGTCATTGTTGGATGCCATGGCCGAAAAGGTAGTGGCCATCGACAAAAATGGCATCAAGAGGGCGCGCATCGGCGGCAATCCAGGTTTTCTGCGCATCGTGTTTTAATGTAACCCATGCAAGTAGGCAAGTGTTTGTCATGAAAATAGTCTAAGGAGCTGTAAATGAATAACATGATCATCTTGCATCTCATCTTCAGGCCATCTTTAACCGAACTTTAATCACCAAATCCTCAACGTAGCCCTGCTACGTCTGCGGTTTGTCTCAATCAG
>Ga0172380_10009944_pt1 | contig 10047 bp, 7 predicted proteins | sample Leawe162metaG_FD_119747 | JGI IMG/M metagenome (GOLD analysis project Ga0172380, IMG submission 119747) | Leachate microbial communities from a municipal landfill in Southern Ontario, Canada - Leachate well 162 metaG | ecosystem: Engineered > Solid waste > Landfill > Unclassified | place...
AGTGGGGTCTTTAAAGGGCGCTGAATTATTAGGTAAATATGCACCAAATATAGCGGCAAAGGCAGCTGGCATGACTAAACTAATAGATGATGGGTTTCAGGGAGCTGTAAATAGTGGGGCTGCACAAGCAATTATGAATTCCAAAGTTGCAGCGCGAATCACAGCTTTAACGAAAGGCATGGGAAAGAGCGGTATGTTTGGTGAAACGTTATATGACCCCGAAAATAATAACCAGATATCAAGTTTTGTTTCGGGGGCGCTAACACATTTGATTCTTCCATTCGCCGCATCATCATTTATGAAATCTCAATTGCCTATGACGCAAGCTATTGTCGATATTTCTAATAAATACGGAATAAACCTTCCCGTTAAACCGGGATTGGAACAAATAACCAGATATATACCGATTAGTAATTTTAAAAATTTAATGCAAAGACGCGCTGCACAAATAAATGATGCTGCGGGGACGTTGTATCGTGGAGTAACCGATCCTGCTGTTGCTGCAATGTCTGGTATTTTATCTGATAAGGAAGTCACACTTAAATCTCAACTCGAGACTATGAAAGTTGATCCATCCGTTCCCCCGGCGCAAATCCGGCACATGGAATCAAGGATATCTAACGCGCAGGATCTGCAGAAATCTTTGGCTGAAGGGAAAATGTCTGCTCATAACACATATGATAGATTTTTAGTTGGTAGACTCGCAGATTCATATGCGCAGGGAAATAAAATAGTTAGCGACTTAAATAACGAATTAGATTCTAAAGCGCCAGCCGATGCTAAATTCGCATTGCCTGCATCGCAAAAAGTTGCGCAAGATATAAGTAACACTGAGGGAACGGTTTTTGAGCCATTAAGGAAAAATCCTTTATTAGCAATTAGTAATAGTATATTGGGCGAAGGTTCACAAAATGAAGAATTAAGCAAAGCTATTAAAGGCGCTGGCATTACAGATCCTAACCAGTTGGCATCAATATTAGATAATATGATGAAGGGTAGGAGCGGGAGCGCCGAAATATCTAGGTTAATTCGTCCAATATTGCCCGAAATATCAGATATCATGCAAGATTTAAGCGCAAATGGGGGAAGGACAGAAATAGAGCAGGTGGCGCAGAATATATTAGGGAGTAAGGGCAATCAAATATCTTATAGCGGGCTTAGGGACAGTTTAACAAGAATAGGCAGGAAAGTAGGCACTGTCGCTGATGTAGATGGCTCATATTCAAGATTTTATGGATCTTTATCATCTGATTTAAGGCAAGGGCTTGTTGATATGGGGAATCCAGAACTATTATCTCTATATGATAAACAGGCGGAAGTATATAGCAATAGGGTCGCCCCATTTAAAAGTGGACCATTTAATAGCTTTAGAACCGATTTAGCTAATGCAGATAATTTTTCTGCGGCATTTTTAACTGGAGATAATCGCCAGGGAGCATTAGATATTTTAAATCAAATGCCTATTGGCGACGAGTCGTCTAAACTAGCGGCAAGAGCATCTGTAGTAGATCATGCTTTTAGAAAAGCGTGGAATCCTGGTGTCGGTTTAAATCCTGTGAAGTTTATAAATGAAATAACTGACAAAGATGGAATAGCTGCAACGAACAATATCACATTCGAGCCAGAACAGATTGATGCATTGGAATCATATAAGAAACTCATTAATGTCACGGCGCAAATTAGTCCACAAGCGTTAAAAGCTGGCAAAGCCGCAGGATTTTCCGGAGAACAGGCTGATATTGCGAAACCTGTGTGGCATGAAAGGGCTCTAGTAAGAGGTATTGGTTTAGTTGGCGGTGCGGCATTAGCGACTAAGTTTACTACATTAGCGCTTCCGTTATTGTTATCAGGAGCCGTGTTTTCCAGAATGATTAATTCTGAAGCTGCCAGGAAGTTTTTAATTAAACTCAATTCTGTTGACGAGGCAACAATTGCGAATAATTACAATTCTATTATAAAAAAGGTTTATGACCATATAGGATTACCCACGCTAGCGATTGGTGCGGCTGGCGCAGAACATGCTATCGCTGAAACAGGAAAGCCATTGGAGAATAAAGGAGAATAAATATGGCTACATTATTTAAAGTTATACAATTTTTTGACAATGACGGAGAAGTATTGTCCGGTGGCAGGGTTTACTGGTATGACGCCGGGACCTCTACACCTAAGCTGACATGGAAAGACGAGGCAGAAGCTACTCCACATGTTTTGGCATATATAACTCTAGAAGCAGATGGTAGACCGCCTGGTGGTGCTATATTTATTCGCGGTTCATATAAATTAGTAATTACAACATCAGATGGTGGAGTAATTCTTCAGACTATCGATAATATTAATGAATATAATCAATATGATTTTACAGGATTAACCGCTACCATTGCAGATTTAAACTCTACTACTACAACATCAGTATCGGTGAGCGGTACTTACAATGTTGTTATTACTGATCGCGGCAAAACCTTAATGGCTAATGCCTCTACCGGCAATGTTACTATAAATCTTCTCGCTGCAGTAACCGCAGGCAATAAGTTCAAAATATGGATAAAGAAAGTAGACAATACTACAAATACCATAACTATTGTTCCTAGCGGTATTCAGACAATTGACGGTTCTCCAAATAAAACTCTTTATGATTATAATGATTTTTGCGAACTACATTGCGACGGCTCTAATTGGAAAGTTGGTGGATCGCTATGGCGTGGTACTGTTTCTACTGTTACCACTGATCAAACGCCAGTGTTGTCTGATATTGGCAAACTTTATAATTGTAATACAACTGCTGGATCTATAATTATCACTCTTCCTGCATGTGCAACAATAGGAAGAGGATATAGTCTTGCATTTAAGAAAACCGATAGTTCTGCTAATGAAGTGCAGATAAATCCTAATGGTAGCGAAACTATAGATGGTAAAAGCAAGTATTTCTTGCCAGTTCATAATCATTATCTGATGATAAAGACGGATGGATCTAATTGGTTCATTATGGATGAATCCGGTACTGAAGTAGAGGCAGTAACTGGAGATACAAAGGAAAGCTATCAAACCAATCAACCTGGTTGGATTTTAATGAATGATGGTACTATTGGCAATGCAGCATCGCTTGCAACGACACGCGCTAATGCCGATACTGAAGATTTATTTATTTTATGGTGGAATACTGTTACTGACACATATGCTCCAATTTATGATAAAACTGGTGCAAAAGTGCCAAGATCACTTGTTAGCGCAAAAACTGATTACGATAAAGACCGAAGGATTGGTATACCAAGAATGGCGGGAAGATCAAGTATTAATCTTGGATCGCCAAATGTTACCGGTATAAATACTTTTGTTTCCGGCATGTATTTTGGCGAAGAAGTTCATGGATTAAGTGCAGACGAATTGGCTAAGCATGTCCATGGCAATGATAGAGCTTGTTTTAATAATTCTAGCGATCTTTGCCATGGCGGTGGCGCAGTACAAGTAAGTTCGGCGGGTAGTGCAGCTGTAAACAATAACAACTCAAAAGAAAATAAATTTAATATATTCCATCCGGTTGGTTGTATACCAAGATTAGTTAAATTATAAGGTGAATTATGCCAAATTTTAGACATACTCCAGATGATACAATACTTTTTGATAACGACTCAATGCCATTAGCATTTTTCCAGACACTTGAGCCGCTATATTCATTACCTGTCGGGATGACGAGTCGTGTTTACGAGCAGGGTAGTTACCATATTTTATCTGATGGTAATACACAAATTAGTGGCGATATGCCATATACGGATGGAGATAGTTATATAACTAATAAAGCCGTTTATTTAGCTGCTTATGCGGCATCGCTTTTGATACCTCCAACTTTAGCTTCTGCGAAAACGGATAAATTAGCGGATTTATCTGATTATTATGCGTCAATCACAGGTGGTGACGTTATTACCACTTCAGGGCAATTTACTTCCAGAGAAAATTTCGCGTTATATCAGCAATATTATATTTATAATGCCATAGGGGCGTTGCCTATAGGGTATTCGGTTATAGATACAACTGGTGCAGCCATAGCGGTTGCCGCATTAGCCGACTTGTTTAATATTATTACGGCATTCACAGATTTGGGATATTACGCTAATATAACTAAATATGTACATACGCAAATAATAAATTCATTACCAACCATCCCGGATATTGATGCTTACGATTATGAAGTTGGCTGGGCAATAGTACCATACACTTATGGGATATCTTTTTATGCCGCTTATTATAATAGCATTAACGGAACCAGTGGACTGGGAGTTCTCACCGGTACCGCTGCTGGTGGTGCAGCAATAGTTGATTACGCTTTAGATTTAAATCATAGCGATGCCCGTTATGTGGATTATGATGCTAATTTAAATGCCGATGCTCAACAAATAGGAACCGTTAAGTTTGTTGTTATTCCTAATTATACGGGAACCCCAGCCGCAGATCATTATTTATTTTCTATATGTCAGGCTGATGCCGATATAACCAATCTTCTATCGTTACATCATTCAAGCGCCGATGGTAAATTATATTTAACCGCTTATGATCAGGCTGACGCTCCGATAAGCTTAGCTGGATTTGACGTTTGGTCGCCTACTTCTGGTACACAATACGAGTTTATCCTCCATTATGACTTTACCGCCGGAGCAACGGCTTTATATATTGATGGCGCACAGCTTGGTATCACAAATACGGCGACTGGAGTTCGTGGTGCAGCAATAGGATTATTACGTGTTGGAAGTTCTTATAATAGTGGCGCGGCTGCTGTTTCTAATTTTGGTATCAGATTTTTTATGGTAACAAATAACTAATTTTATATAGATAAAAAATCATGGAGTGATTTTATGTCAAATGTTAATTCTCCTTCTGGTGGTAAGCCATTTAGCACATTAATAGCTACGGATTTTTCCGGTAAGACAAATTTATATGTTTCTTCCACGCTGGATGCGACTCCTATATATGTAGGAGACGCTGTAAAGGAATATGGCGGCGCTAATTCTACCGGGATTCCCTATGTTTCTCAGGCTACCAGCGCAGATGATTTAATTGGATTTGTTGTAGCTGTAAAAAATATATATCGCGATGAGCAATACTCATATCGAAAGGCTGGTACTGAGCTTGGGATTTATGTGATAGATGACCCATTCGCTGAATTTGAGATACAGGCTAATGGCGTCGTATCTGCTTCAGATATTGGCAAAGAGGCAAATATAATTGTTGCGAGCGGTAATACTATCACTGGATTATCCGGAACCCAATTAGACGTATCGAGCATAAATGACGAACCCGGACAGTTAAAGATTCTTGGTATTATAGACAGGGAAGGGAACCAACTGGGGGGATATGCAAAACTTAGGGTTATGATAAGCAAGCACGCCCTTAAAGATAAATCAGAAGATATATTTGATCGTGACCCGGCTACGGGTAATATAACCACTCATTCCGCTGGAGATAATTTAATTATTGATGGTAAATTAACAGTTGGCGGTCTTATCGATCCTACCGGGGTAGTAGTTACTCCACAAGCAGCCCCGCCCGCATATACTAACGGCACATATTATTATAATAGCGTATCAGCATCTTTCCAATTTATGGCTGATGGGAAATGGGTATCATTACCACAGTCAATACCAGTAATAAATATTCCAACTGATTTTCCTCTTGCTTTAGATGCTTATGTCGGGCAAACCTTTAGGATAGGCACAAATGTTACCGATAATGATGCAACTAGAACTAACACTGGACAATCGTTCCTTGCCGGGGAAGAGATATTTTGGAATGGTACTAATTGGACGATATTTGGTGATACGGCATTATGGGGGGATGATTTAACTAATCTTTACCCTATAACTAATGGTAGACATGTAAATCTACGTAATGGAGGTTTAAAGGACACAAATGTAACTACTGCTGTAAAATTAGGAGACGTGTCAAATACTGCGTTTTTAACTACTAATAAAACAATTATTGGCGCACTGAATGAAGCATATCAGTGGGCTAGAACGGGGACTACTTTATCCCCTGTAAATTCAGGAGATATCGTTTCTATACCGGGAAGCGGGAATTTATTGACCATTGGAACAGCTACAAACTTGGCTACTCCGGCTGTAACTCTCGTATCAAACAATAGTGGCTTTGCCGCCCCATCAAATGTAGGAGCCTCATCATTAGGAGATAAATGGGTATTTTGGAATAACACCGGTGATTACAAGGCGGCTATAGGTTTTAACGCTAATTACAAACAAATGTGGTTTCAGTCTACTGATGCTGGCGCGACAGAAAATAGATTCATGTGGTTCGGGGGCGTTGTTGGTTCTCCAGTAGAATGGATGTGTCTTAGTAGCGTCAATGGTTTTGTTTGGAATGAAACTGGTTTGGCATTAGATTTTAGATGTGAGGGAGACGCAGATGCCAACTTGCTATATCTGAAAGGATCAACAGATGAGGCATGTATTGGTACTGCTACACCGATAACAGGAGCTAAGTTAACTATTAATGGAACCCTGGGGGCGAGTTCATTAAATACCGCCGGCGGCATAGTGCAGACTTCTGCTACCGGGTTATTTAGCTCAAGCACGGCGTTACCTAATGGAACGACCGCTACGACGCAAGCGGCGTCAGATAACAGCGCGAAAATAGCAACAACTGCGTATGTTGATGCTGCTGTGTTGGTCGAAAATTTATGGGATAGAACGTTAATATCTGGGTCTGATTATAGATTGTCGCCTCATACCGCCACCGATGTAATAAATGTGCCAACAGGAACGGCGTCATCCTTGATTGGTTTAAATGCAAGCAAAGACATTGTAACAATTACTGCATTGCCTAACGGTACAACGGCTACGACGCAGGCAGCATCAGATAATAGTACTAAAGTAGCAACGACAGCTTACGTTGATTCAGCTGTCTTAGTTGAAAACTTATGGAATAGAGTTGATTTAGGTGCAGGAGATTTTGTCTTAACACCTACAACCGCCACAGATGAAATACAAGTTCCGACTTCAGGAGCCGCTGGACAATTGCTATTTACTGATTTGAGTAGCACAAAAAAGATAACAGGTGATGATACTCTGAAATGGGATGGAAGCGGTATTATTAATAATGCTGCCGCGCCTTATTTTAGGGCAATATCTAACTTGGCTGCCAGTCAATTAAGTGGGTTAAAACTATACAATACTAACGATGGTTCGAGCTCGATTTATCATAATAATGAAGTTGGCGATTCAATATTAGATATTGATGCTTTAACTGGCACAAATGGAATATCAACGATTAGGTTTGGGTACAACACTACAGCGACGACATATAGATATTTATTTTATACTGGACCGGCATCCTATAGCGCTCATCCGACATTTGCTTCGGATAATCAAATTATAGATAAGAAATATGCAGACGACGCTATAAGCACCGCAAATTTATGGGCTAGGACAGTTATTCCAACGTTTTATACTGTAGTGACTCCCAAAACTGCAACCGATAGAATCCAAGTCCCAACAACCGGAGCAGGTGGACAAATTCTTTATACCGATCTTGACGGGAATAAAACCCTTGTTGGAAATAATTCTTTAATGTTTTCCGGTTCTGGAGTGATTTTAAGAACAGGTGCGGCATATTTAAAAGTTTCTGACACAGCGGGAGATGAGCATAGTGGCGTTGTTATGCAGTCTATTGGCAATGCGAGCGGCGTTTTGTATCATACGAGTTACGTAGGCGCATCCACATTAGATATTGATGCGAAACCGGCATCAGCTTCTTATGCATCCATTATTCGGTATGGATATAACACTACCGCTTTAAGCAGAACACATGCGTTTTATGGAGAAATTACCGGAAATGGATCTATAAGTATAACCAAAGCAAGTGGCAGCGCTACATCTTTATTGTCTTTAACGGCGTCGAGCGGTTCTGATGTAATGATCGAACACAATCAGGATAACGGCACAAGATATTATTCTGGGACTCGATACAAAAGAAATAGTATAGAGTATTGGTTAGTCGGCATGACCGATGCTGATGATAATTATCACATCAAAGATTCTGTTTCTGGCGTTGATGCTATAAAGATAACAACCAGTACTGATGCAGTAAATTTTGCCGGCAGTCTTACTATGCCCAGCGCATCTATGACACAGGCTGGAACACTCAAGGATGTTACAAATTTCTTAACATTAAATAATACTGCTGGTGCAGCAGATAATGATGGGACAGGAACGGCAATTTATGTTAAACAAGCTGCTTCTGATTTAAATTTATATGATTGCGGCAGAATGTATTGGGTTACTGAAGGAGATTGGACTTCTACGGCAGCAGATCGCGATAGTAGTTTGCTATTCCAGGTTGCACTTAACGGTACGTTGACTACTAAGTTAACATTAAGTTCTTCTCTAGCTACTTTTGCCAATGGCATAACTGTAACAAGTGGTAGTTTAATTTTATCAAGTGGCAGTATAACCGTCTCGAGCGGTTCATTTAATATTACCGGTAGTATATATGTTGATAAAGCTAGTGCGTTGTATTGGTCTAATACGGGGGGTGTAACTGATGGAGATTTTAGGATACTCATTTCTGGAGGAGCGGCATACCTGCAAAAAAGAGTCTCTGGTACTTATTCAACTGCCGCCTGGGGGACTTAATCTAAAAGGTTAAATCGTATATGACCAAGTCGACAATATCAGCGTAATCAGATAAAATTATTTTTTATTAACATTACAACGAGGGCAAAATGATAAAACTAGATTTAAATTTCCCAGTATCAAATCTTGATGGGTCTCCAGTTATTGAAAATGGCAAGACAATGTTTTTGCATCAATTTTTCGCGAATATTATGGTTGGTCCTGTTTTGAAAAACGTAGGAGATTTTATGCGCAAAAACAGTTTGGCAGAGCAATTATATCAAACTGGCGTGCTTGAATTGGATGAGGCTAATTTAAAACTTATCAAGGATATTGTTGCTGATAAAGAAGCTGTAGCCCCGAGGATACAATGCTTAATAACTAGAGTTATCTTGGCTGCTGAATCAAAAAAGCAAGCGGAAAATGAAAAAGTATCGGCATAAAGTATGTGTTAAATGTAACGCGGTGCGCGCCAGCGTGGCGCGCTCTGCGATAAAATAAATACCATGAGTGATAATGATGTTATCAGAAAAACAGGCTGAATTTGCTTTGAATGTTGCTAAGTTGATATTTTATATAAATCATGCTGGTTATCATTGTACGCTAGGAGAGGGATACAGGACAAAGGAGCAGGCGGAAATATATGCCGAGGATGGTAGAGGTATCAAAGATAGTTTACATTGTAAGAAATTAGCCCAAGATTTAAATTTATTTGATCCCAGCTGGAATTATTTGAATGATACGGTGCAGTATCAATGGTTAGGGGATTATTGGAAGACACTTAATCAATCTAATAGATGGGGAGGCGATTTTGAAAGAAAGGATGGGAATCATTTCGAGATGAGTGATAAAGAATAAAACGTTGATATCTAATGCAAAAAATAAAAGAAATTAGTAAAAGTAGTTTAAAGCGTCGTTGGGGCAATATAATTTTGGGCATGGCTTGCACAAAATGTTCTGTATTGTTTTTATTTAGTCTGTGGTATTCGGTGCCTGGGCATGATAGTGCAACATGGGTAATCGGCTTTGAATTTTCTGTAGGGCTATTATTATTAGGGATGAATATGTATCAGGCAATGAAACAACCAGGGGATAGTAAATGAGTTTGAAAACCATATTAGGGTCTATATGCGCTTTCTTTGCTGTAATTTTTACTATTGTTTTCAGCAGTTACAGGCGCGGAAAGGAAACGCAACGGCAAGATAGTAACGATAAAGCAATAAAAGAAGCATTGGAGATTAAAAAAAATGAAACAATTAACGCTAGTGACGATATTTCTAACGTGCGTGATAGGCTGCGCAAACACGCGCGGGATTGAATATGATAGTTTTTGTTTGTGGGCTAATCCAATATCTCTTACGCGAACTGAAATTAATACTATGACCGAATATTCTTTGCGACAAATTGATAATTACAATCTAATTTACGATAG
>Ga0172380_10009945_pt1 | contig 10045 bp, 8 predicted proteins | sample Leawe162metaG_FD_119747 | JGI IMG/M metagenome (GOLD analysis project Ga0172380, IMG submission 119747) | Leachate microbial communities from a municipal landfill in Southern Ontario, Canada - Leachate well 162 metaG | ecosystem: Engineered > Solid waste > Landfill > Unclassified | place...
GGGAAGATCTCGGGCGTGGTGCTCCTCCAGGGAGAAGAAGCCGTTCAGGCCGTAGCCGCCTTTGTGCAGGATAAATGTGGCCAGCAGGCGGGCGGTTCTGCCGTTGCCGTCGTAGTAGGGGTGGATGGTGACAAACTGGTAGTGGACCAGGCCGGCTATGAGTGGAGCAGGCAGCCCGGACCTTTCCGCCTCGTCTGCCCAGGCCACCAGGGATGCTATGAGGACCGGGACGTCCTTTGCCTCCGGGGGCAGGTAGATCAAAGAGCCCGTAGCGCTGTTCTTGATGGCATTCTGGCCTTCCCGGTAGGGCGTGGGCTTCGCACGGGGACCGACCTCGACCAGAGCATGAAGCCTCTTGATCAGCTCCTCAGTGAGCGGCTTTTTCTTCTGTGCCCAATCCTCGACCCTGAGGAGAGCGTTCCAGTAATTTCGCACCTCGGAGACATCTCTCTCCCGGCCGGCGATTTGCAGATTGGCGTCGGCGATTGCCGCCTTTGCCTGGGACATGGTGAGGCGGTTTCCTTCAATGAAAGTGGAGTAGTGCACCGCCCGCACGCGAGCATGCGCCCGAAGCTCGGCCTCGGCGGCGGGCGGGATGGTCGTATGCTCCACTAAGGCACGGGCTGCCTCGATCTGCATCAGGCCGCGGGCGATGGCGGGGGTGAGGGTGAAACGGGGGGACCAACTTGGATCTTTCATTATTTCCTTCTGTTGTATGTCATTGACTTTTTGCATTCATGATTTTCAGGGATAAGTCTCAGAAAGCCTGAACGCCATCCGAGGAGAAGTTTCCACGTGTGATGAAGATGCCTGTTACAGCTGTAATAGCCGCTCCGCTGGATCGGCTCTTACCTTGCTCTCTCCCTTGAGGCAAGTTAAAATAATAAAAATAATTCAATGGAGTAGCCATATCTTGCCGGATAAGGTTGGAAAAGCGGGCCCTTTCGAGAAGGTAAAGAACGCCTTTGCCCTGATAGCACAGCTTGCCAATGGGCCACCAATCGCACCATTTTCCCTTAAGCTCCTGCACCACCTGGCGGAACTTGAAATCGGCATACTTGAGAAAGATCAAGCCGAGAACCGGCAGAGAGTACTCTGAAGCCATCAATTTGGAGTCGGCACGCAGTTCATCCGCCGCAATCCAGAGACGCTTTTCGATACCATTGTGGTTTCCCTGCACTGCAACCCCTCTTGAGCTTTTTTAGTATCGTTTTTATCAAACCGCTTAACATTTATACCGTTTGCCCTCCTTCATCCTCACCATCTTCTAGAACCACTCTATAAACTGATGCAGCCAGTGACACAGCCTGCAGAAATCCATCACCATCTCCTCGTTGAATGCCTATTAGGCTGAGTAGATCTAACTCCTAAGGCATCATGCTGGCTTCATGGCCCGCTCGATCTTCGGCATCGATCCTGGACTACCGCTCAAGTAAAGCCTTCAAACAGCCTAACACTTTCGATGCGGTCAGTAGATGCAAGCGAATCGCCAAGCTTCTTGGGGAAAAAATCCCGCGGGATCCGCAAACCACAAGAATTATATTCCCTCGTCCATAGGGACAGATCATACTCTGATGTATAAGAATGTGCATAAAAGATCAATATAAACCAGCGAAAAATCCCATAACGAGTAATTTCAGGCGAAGGTGAAAAGGATTTGAGAAGATTGCTCTCCGGCAATGAGGCCATAGCCCGTGGGGCCTACGAGGCCGGCGTCACTGTTGGCACGGGCTACCCCGGGACTCCCTCCACCGAGATCCTGGAGAACCTGGCCCGGTACAGTCCGGAGGTCTACTGCGAGTGGTCACCCAATGAGAAGGTGGCTTTTGAGGTCGCAGCCGGAGCCTCCCTTGCCGGGGCGCGCTCCATTGTGACCATGAAGCATGTGGGGCTGAATGTGGCCGCAGATCCGCTCATGACATTGAGCTACATCAGCGTGGAGGGTGGATTTGTGGCCTGCGTGGCAGACGACCCGGGGATGCACTCCTCCCAGAACGAGCAGGACACTCGCAATTATGCCCGCTTTGCCCGGGTCCCCCTTTTTGAGCCGGCGGACAGCCAGGAGGCCAAGGATCTCCTCATGCTCGCCCTCTCCGTCTCGGAGGAGTTCAAGACCCCGGCCATACTGCGCTCAACGACGAGGGTCAGCCACTCTCGCAGCCTGGTCGAGCTGGGGGAAAGAGCTGGCGGGAATAAGATCGGATTTGTCAAAAACCCGCCCCGGTTCGTTCCCATACCGGTATGGGGCCGGCCCATGCGCCAGAGGGTGGAAGATAGGCTGAAAGAGCTGCAGGCGCTCTCGGAGAAGTCGCCAGCAAACCGCATCGAGTGGAGGTCAAAAGGCCTGGGAATCATCACCTCCTCCATCGCCTACCAGTATGCCCGCGAGGTCTGGCCGGACGCCTCGGTTCTGAAGCTGGGATTCTCCTATCCCTTCCCGGACGCATTGATCCGCCAGTTTGCCGAAGGTGTGGACAGATTGCTGGTGGTCGAAGAACTGGATCCATTCATAGAAGAGCACGTAAAAGCCCTTGGGATAGCCTGCCAGGGGAGAGATTTCGTGCCGGGGATCATGGAGCTGTCCGTAGACCGACTGCTCCAGTCCAGAAGGCTGATGGATGGAGGAGAGGCCACCCGAAAGGAAGAGGATCCATATAGAGAGCTCCTTCCTCCCCGCCCGCCGGTGCTCTGCCCCGGCTGCCCTCACCGGGGGATCTTCTATGCCCTGTCCAGGGAGGATGTGGTGGTCACCGGGGACATAGGATGCTACAGCCTGGGCGCTTTTCAGCCCCTGGACCGGATGGACAGCATTCTCTGCATGGGAGCAGGAGTCTCCATGGCCCACGGCATGGAGAAAGCAGGGGAGAAGAGAAAGGTGGTGGGCGTGGTTGGAGACTCCACCTTCTTTCACTCCGGGATCACGGGGCTCTTAGATATCGTCTACAATAAGGGCCACTCCACCATAATCGTGCTGGACAACCGCACCACTGCCATGACCGGCCACCAGGACCATCCGGGAACCGGCAGGACCATTAGCGGCGAGCCGACGGTCGCAGTCTCCATCGAGGATATCGGCCGGGCCTGCGGGATCAATCGGGTCCGGACGATAGATCCCTACCAGCTGGATGACGCCAGAGAGGCGATCAAAGAGGAGCTGGCGGCTCTTGAGCCCTCTCTTATTGTATCCCGCGCTCCCTGCCCCCTGCGGGAGAGGAGACGGGTGGGGGCGATGAGAACCATCCTGACAGAGGAGTGCCGGGCTTGCGAGCTGTGCCTCTCTTTGGGCTGCCCGGCGATAGAGGGAGTGGATGGGGTGATGAAGATCAATCAGACCCTCTGTGCGGGCTGCGGCCTATGCGAACAGATCTGCCCTGCCAGGGCGATTGTCAGCCGGGAGGGAGTATGATCGAGAGGCTAGTGGAAGGGACAGAGGGAATGAAAAACCAGGAGAGCTTAAAGAGCAAAAACAGCGCAACAAACTCACCAGACAGGAGCCCGAAAGAGACCAAGAGCATCGTCCTCGTCGGCGTGGGAGGTCAAGGGATACTGCTGGCCAGCGAGATCTTAGCCCAGGCAGCGATGATTCAGGGCTACCAGGTCAAGACCAATGAGGTGCACGGAATGGCCCAGCGGGGGGGCTCGGTGATGGCCCAGATTCGTTATGGAGAAGAGGTCAAGAGCCCCCTGGTCTCCAAGAAGAGCGCTCATATCCTGGGTGCGCTGGAGAAGGTGGAAGCCCTGCGGTACTGGGAGTTTCTCCGGCCGGACGGCCTGGCCGCGGTCAGTAGCCAGGCCATAGTGCCGGTGACCGTCTCCTCCGGTCTTGCTCGCTACCCGGAGAATGTAGAGGAGCTGCTGGCCAGGGCCTTTCCCCGGCTGGTCTATATCGATGCCCCGGAAATGGCGAAGGGACTGGGTGACAGCAGGGCGGCCAACATCATACTGCTGGGAGCAATTTCCCGGGGACTGGACCTCCCCCTGGAATCCTGGGAGGAGGCCATCGGCCTGTGCGTCCGGGAGAGGTTCAGAGATCTCAATTTGAAAGCGTTTTCACTTGGCAGGAGCAAAGCATGACACAGAAGGGCAATTTTCACAATGAATCGATGGAGACGGCATCCAGGGAGAGCATTCATGAGCTGCAATCCCGGCGGCTGAGGGCCATCGTCGGTCACGTCTATGAATCCAATGCCATCTACAGGCGTCTATTCGATGAGAAGGGCATCCGGCCTGAGGATATCAGGACGGCAGAGGATGTGGTCCGGCTGCCATTCACCGGTAAGGATATCCTGAGGGAGAGCTATCCCCTGAAGATGGCCTGCGTTCCCCGCGATCAGATCGTGGAGATGCATATGTCCAGCGGCTCCACCGGCACCCCGGTGGTTATGCCCTATACCCGCTCAGACCTGGATCAGTGGGCGGAATGCATGGCCCGCTGCTATCGCATGTCCGGGGCGAAGCCTGGGGACGCCACCCAGATCACACCCCTTTTCGGCCTTTTCAATGGCGGCTTTGGCATGTATCATGGCGCCCGGGCAGCAGGCCTGTTCGTGATCCCCGCCGGTCCGGGAAACACCGCCCGGCAAATCCGCCTGGCTCGAGATCTGAAGACGAGGGTTTTCACCGGAGTAGTGAGCTATGGCATCCGGCTGATGGAGGTGCTGGCCGAGGAGAAGGAGAGCCTGCCGGAGCTGGAGATAGGCATCTTCGGAGCAGAGGTTTTCTCTGACTCCATGAAAAAGAAGATCTCCTCGGGCCTGGACATCGACGTCTTCGACATATACGGCATGACTGAGTCAGGAGGTGTTGGCACTTTAGGCATGGACTGCCCGGCACACGATGGAATCCACGTCTGGGAGGATCAGTACATCCTGGAGGTCATCGATCCAAAAACGGGAGAGCCAGTGGATGACGGGGAGGAAGGGGAGCTGGTCTTCACCTCTCTCACCCGGCAGGCTCTGCCCATGATCCGTTTCCGGACAGCTGACCTCACCCATGTCATATCCCGGGATAGATGCGAATGCGGCAGAACTCACGTCCGTCTGGCACCGATAACCGGGCGAAGGGATGACATGCTGATTGTGAAAGGGGTGAACTTCTTCCCCAAGCAGATTGAGCAAACCCTCCTGGGAATACCGGGCATCGGCAACAACTATCAGATCATCGTGGAAGAGATAGACGGGGTCAATAGCGTCCGGGTCAACGTCGAAGCCGATCCGGGTGTGACCGGCTATATGGTGGAAAAGGCGCTCAAAGAGGCGCTGGGATTCTCCCCCAAAGGAGACGTCTTCCCCCTGGGAGGCCTGCCCCGCCAGGAAGGAAAGGCAAAGAGAGTGTTTCATAACAGGATAAAATAACTCTTTTTCTCTTCCATGATATTCAGATGAGCCTGATACAAGACTTAAGGCTAAATAGATACAAGTCCAGTCAGTATTCATTGAGGTGCAATAGTTGAGATTCAATTGCCTATGCTTATGTCTCTTGGCCCTGGTCATGGGGTTGGGAGTGGCAGCTGGATATGATGTATCCATATCGCAGTCCATGGAGGTCTCCGAGACTGGCTTCGATGAAGAATTCGTCAAGAGCCTGTTCGGATTCGGCGCCGAAGGTGGGGAGGGTTTCTGGTTTGGCCCGGAGTTCGAGGATGTCAGCACCGCCACCACCTTCTTTTCCGAGTTCTATATGGAGAGCTCTGTCCCAGTGGTCAAGACCTTCGCTCCGGTAAAGATCGATGTGACTCAAAATGTTCCTTCTCGGATATATTTCGGCAGCGGCAAGGAGATCGCATATACCCAGTACCAATCTACAGTGGCCACCAGCAGAGGAAATGAGCTCTGGATTCAGAAAGGAGCTGACTGGTCCCAGTATGCCATTGTTCCTGCGGGATCCGGCATTCAGTTCATCGCCTTTGCCCCCGTGGGCGGCCAGGCGGACTACTATTGGATGCTTCAGAGCAACTCCCTCAATATCACCAGCAAGCGTCTGGACCTCTACCCCGGATACAACAGCCTGAACTTCAAGGCTGATGAGGTGGGCAGGCACATTCTCCTCTTTGTGCTCAATAATCTGCCCAGCAACGCCATCATCATCGATGTGATCAGCCAGGCCCCTCCAGCCCAGCAGACGGCAGTGGCAGCTGATATGCCACCATCCACCAACAATCCTGCAGCCTCTGGAGTGCAGGCCACACAAACCGTACAGCCTACGCAGGCGGTGCAGATGCCCACTGGAGCCACAACCAGCGTCATGCAGACATACAGCGGAACAGCCCAGCAGACTACCTCTGCCAGCAGCACCACCCAATACCCGGCTGCGGTGGCTGCAAAGCCTGCCGTGCCTGCAATTGTTGCGGGAGATACTCCGGTGACCATCCAGACCACCTTGAAGGGCTATGATGTCTATGTGGACGGAGTTCTCATTGGCAAAGAGGGAACAGGTGGCGATCTTCTGGATGGTGTCTTCAAGTTCAAGGTGGTGGGCGGAATGATCCATAACATCAGGGTCTTCGATGGAGAGCACAATTACCCGAAGGATATTTACTTCGAAAGGGGAGTGCAGAAGATCATAAATGTGCCACCAGGAACCACTGTCTATGGAATAGTCACACCATATCATTGACAGATGTCTAATTGTTTATAACCAAATTTTTTTAAAAATTGGGAAGTGAGCATCCCTATTTTCAACCAAGGAGAAGTTATCAATAAATGTTATTTTTTTCATAATTAATATTATTTTCTGATACTATAATTTGGCCTCGAGGGCAGATTATGATCTTGATTTTCGGAGACCAGCGCATAAATGATATATGATACCATAATCATCTATCATGAAATCCATTTACAATGAGATGTTTTTGCGAAATTCCATCCATACACCAACAGCTATTTATCCATAATAGATAGCATGAATTGGGAAATAGATATTAACAAAATCGATCACAGAAGAATATCTAGATGCGTTTCATCTGAGATGTGCGCCGCATCGTCTTCAGATATCCGATATTTAAAGGAGGCAGCCCCTTGGTGGAAATCACGATCAAGAACCTCGTATTCGGCTACAACAGCCATAAGATACTCGATGGAGTAAACATCATTGTGAAGAGCTCAGAGATCTTGAGCCTGGTGGGGCCAAACGGCTCGGGAAAGACCACCCTTATAAAGTGCATGGACCGCATCCTCAAGCCCAAGGGCAGCATCCTCATGGACGGCCAGGAGATAGAAAGGATGAGCCGGCAGGAGGTGGCCAGGCAGATCGGCTATGTGCCCCAATCCAGCTCCACCCCCCTGGCCACAACCGTCTTTGATACCGTCCTCATGGGCAGAAGGCCTCATATCGGCTGGAGGGTACAGGATTCAGACCTGGATAAGGTGGCTGAGGTCTTGGAGAGGCTGCATCTGGAAGACCTGGCCATGCGTGACTTCTCCCAGCTCTCCGGCGGCCAGAAACAGAAGGTGCTCATCGCCCGTGCTCTGGCCCAGGAACCGGCAGTCCTGCTCCTGGACGAGCCCACATCCAACCTGGATATGCTCCATCAGCTAGAGGTGATGGAGACGGTGAGCAGCCTGGTCAAGGAGAAGAAGATCTCCGCGGTGATGGCCATCCATGACCTCAACTTAGCCTCCCGATTCTCAGATAAGCTGGTAATGCTCAAGGACGGAAAGGTCTATGCCGCAGGAGAGCCGAAGGCGCTTCTCAATGAGGTCAATATCGGCCAGGTCTATGGCATAGAGGCCATGGTAATGAACGCTATGGGACGGCCTTATGTGGTGCCACTGCGCTCGCTGACAGAAGCGGCTGTGTGCGATTAGCTGCATCCAGCCGGAAAGGACTTCCACCCATTTTTTTTAGGTTGCAGCCTGCAGACGGGGGAAGCCTGGATGACACAAACCTTTATGTATTGCAGATGTCGAAATTTGCTTAATGGCCTTTCCCTTTGCAGATATTCCTGAGTTCTCCTCCCAATTGACCGGACGAGGTCCTGCAGAGGATATTATATCAATAATAAAATACGTATATATACGTTATATTGGAAGCGCTCTGGCAGAGAACATATGGTACATTATCTCGACCATCATATCCATATCTATAATTATCATCTTAACTATTTTAATCGCCCGGCTGGTCAATGGTCTGCTGGAGAAGCAGATCCCTAAAATTATGGAATCCAGCCGGCTTGGCAAAGAGTTTGATGAGACCTCCCATGCCATGACCCGCAGGCTCATCGTCGCGGCGATATATTCCATCGGCTTTTTAATGACCATACTCCTGATCCCCTCCCTGAACAGAATTGCCATCGCCATGCTGGCAGGCGCTGGTGTGGCAACCCTGGCCATTGGTTTTGCCGCCCAGGACTCCCTGTCCAATATAATATCCGGCATCTTCCTGGCGATCTTCAAGCCCATGCGCATTGGCGACTATGTCGACTTCAAGGGCGAGTACGGCCATATCGAGGATATAACCCTGCGCCATACGATAATATGCACCTGGGATGAGCGGAGGGTAATTGTCCCAAACAAGATTATGGGTTCTGACTCTATTGTGAACTGGAGCATCAACAATCCTGAGATCATCTGGCCGGTGAATTTCGGCATAGGCTACTCTTCAGATATCGATAAGGCCAGGAGCATCATCATAGAGGAAACCAAAAGACATCCCCATGTATTGAAGGATAAAGAGATCAATGTCCGCCTCACTGAGCTGGGAGACTTTGCCGTTAATCTGCGCCTGACCTTTTATGTTCCCAGCAGGGGGATGGCATATGATACCGGGTGCGACATAAGGGAAGCAGTCAAAAAACGGTTTGATGCAGAGGGAATTGAGATTCCGTATCCATATCAGAATGTCATAATCATGAAGCAGCCGGTCGATGCATCATCTTGTCCAGGACCGGAGAATGATCACTCTCAGGAAGAGGAGCAAGCCAATTAATCTAAATATAATGCATAAATAATGCATTTCGCATGAACCGAGTAGTGCATTTTGAGATACAGGCAGAGAATCCCGAGAGAGCAGCGAGCTTCTACCGGGAGGTCTTCGGCTGGCAGATCAATGAATGGCTGATCCCAAAAGTGAAGATCAAGGATGAGAATCGTTACTGGCAGGTGACGACCGGCTCAGAGACCGAGCCAGGCATCAACGGCGGACTCGTCTTCCGCCGCGGTCCCGCTCCGGCAGAGGGACAATCGGTCAACTCATTCGTCTGCACAATAGAAGTTCCTGACCTTGACGAGCATATCGACCGAGTTATTCGGGCAGGGGGAAGGGTTGCAGTCCCTAAAATGGCGATAGCTGGGGTGGGCTGGCTGGCCTACTGCCTGGATAGCGAGAAGAACATCTTCGGCATGATGCAGACGGACGAGAAGGCGCAATAGGACAGAGATATTTTTGAAATATGATAGATACGGACCTCTCCATTATCTTATTCATGCAGGGCCAGGACTGGGCCACCCCCATAATGAGATTGGCCTCCTCATTGGGATCGCTGGAGTTCATGCTCCTTTCCATGCCCTTCCTGTACTGGTGCTGGGATGCAAAGCAAGGCTTTATGATAGGGCTGATGCTGGTCACGAGCCATGGGCTGAATGCCGTCCTGAAGATCGCCCTGCACAGCCCCCGGCCCTACTGGGTCGATCCCAATGTCCAGGCCTGGAGCACTGAACCCTCCTTTGGCATGCCCTCCGGGCACTCCCAGAATGCCGTCTCCATCTGGGGCCTGACCGCTCAGCTCATCCACAAGCGCTGGACATATCTCCTGGCCGCCGTCACCTGCCTTTTCATCGGCCTCTCTCGAGCGTATCTGGGGGTCCACTTCCTGGGAGATGTGCTTGCAGGCTGGGGCGTGGGCGCAGTGCTTCTGGGCTCATCCATCAAGGCAATGCCAGTTATGGAGGAGAAGATCGGAAAAATGGATCTTAAAGGACAGATCCTGCTCGCAACCCTGGCATCTCTTGCTATCATCGCCCTTTATCTCCTGAGCCTGGCCGGCACGGGTGCCTGGCAGATGCCCTCTGCCTGGGAGGCCAATGCTCTGGCCGCAACTGGAGAGCCC
>Ga0172380_10009947_pt1 | contig 10045 bp, 10 predicted proteins | sample Leawe162metaG_FD_119747 | JGI IMG/M metagenome (GOLD analysis project Ga0172380, IMG submission 119747) | Leachate microbial communities from a municipal landfill in Southern Ontario, Canada - Leachate well 162 metaG | ecosystem: Engineered > Solid waste > Landfill > Unclassified | place...
GTTTTAATGTGTTTTATTTGTTGTTATGTTTTAGTTTTAAAAATTTAATACAAATAAAAAAAATAAATTTATGAAAAAAATAATTATTGAACATGTTGATTGTGTTGGAATAACGCTTGGTAAATTTGAAGTCATTCCATCAAAAAAAGGAATGACTGGTAGAAGTAGAATTTTAATTAGAACACAAGAAGGTGAAGTGTTGGGAAGTGAATAGTAATTAATATTTTATACAAACTTACATAAATCTAAACTTTTATTGTTATTATTTTAAATTTTGTGTACTTTTTTAAATTGTTGAAGTATTTATAATAAAAGGATTAAATGATTGGCATTAAAGAAGCTTCTAAATTACTTGGTGTTACCACTAAAACCTTAAGATTATGGGAAAAAGAGGGTAAAATCATTTCTCATAGAACTGAAGGTGGGCATAGGAGATATGAAGTTTCTGAACTTATTGGTAGCCGTACAGACAAGTTATTGACCATTGCTTATGCAAGAGTTTTAAGCCACGATCAAAAAGATGATTTAAAAAGACAAGAAATTGTGTTAGAGAGTTATTGTGCCAATAAAGGTTATGAATTTGAACTAATTTCTGATTTGGGTTCAGGTTTGAACTATAAAAAGAAGGGTTTGATTAGGTTGATTAAATTGATTTGTTCTAATCAAGTGGATAGATTGGTAATTACACATAAAGATAGATTATTGAGGTTTGGAAGTGAATTGATTTTTATGTTATGCGAGATATTTGCTGTTGAAGTTTGTATTATCAATAGGAGTGAAGATAGTACTTTTGAAGAAGATTTGGCCAATGATGTATTAGAAATAATCACAGTATTTTCAGCTAGGTTATATGGAAGTAGAAGCCATAAAAATAAAGAAATTATTGAACAACTTAAAGAAGTGGCAAAAGACTTAAAATGAAATCATTTAAAACCAGGTTGGAACTAAATAACAAGCAAACAACACTTGCCAATAAACATGCGGGTGTTGCCAGATATGCTTATAATTGGTCTGTTAAGGTTTGTGATGATGCTTTTAAATCCAAAGAAAAAATACCATCGGCAATTGATTTACATAAAAAATTTGTTAAAGAGGTCAAATCTGAAAACGTTTGGTTATATGAAGTATCTAAATGCAGTCCACAGCAGTCATTTAGAAATTTAGAAACTTCTTATAAAAATTTTCACAAAAAACAATCTAATTTTGATTATAAAAAAACTAAAAAGATTAAAATTAAAGGTGAAATTAAATATGTTTTAGAAGGTTTACCACAATTTAAAAAGAAGGGGCAACATGATAGTTTTTATTTAGAGGGTAAAATTATCGTAAATAAGGATAAAATCAAAGTACCTAAATTTGGTTGGCTCAAATGTTCAGAAGTCTTGCCAGATTATGAAATAAAAAATGTGGTCATCAGTAAAACCGCAAATCAATGGTTTATTTCATATAAAATACCACATGAAAATGAAATTACAAATAAAACTAAAGGTATTGTTGGTGTTGATTTGGGTATTAAAACATTGGCCACATTATCTGATGGAAAAATATTTGATGCGGTTAAACCGTATAAAAAGAATAAAAGAAAATTAAGAATATTACAAAGGAGATTAAGCAAAAAACAAAAAGGGAGCAATAATCATAAAAAAGCTTGTCAGAAAGTAGCAAAATTACATTATAGGATAGCAAACATAAGAAAAGATAGTACGCATAAATTAACAACCTATTTAAGTAAAAACCACACTGAAATAGTGATTGAAGATTTAAATGTTAAAGGGATGAGTAAAAACCATAAACTTGCATCGGCTATATTAGATGGTGGGTTTTATGAATTTAGGAGACAATTGGAATATAAATGTAAGTGGTATGGAAGTACATTGACAATTGTAGATAGGTTTTATCCTTCATCAAAAACATGTAGCTGTTGTGGCAACATAAAAAGGGATTTAAAGCTATCAGATAGGGTATATGAATGCCATAATTGTGGGTTGGTGATTGATAGGGATTTAAATGCGGCAATTAATTTAAGAAATAAGTCGGTGAGTTACACCGAATCGGCCTGTGGAGTGTCGGAACAATTAAGCCCAAATGGGTTTAAAGATGCGATGAATCAGGAAGCAAATATCAATGTAGAACATTGTATAATTTTTGTATAACGGATACTTTAAGATTTATGATGATGAAACGATTGAGTTTGTTAATGAAACAAATCTATAAAATTTTTAAAATTAAACCTAACGTTTATATATAAATATACGCTTATAATTTACATATAATCAATATTTTATAAGTGTTATTTTTAAAGATTTGATTTAAAACCTAAAAAACAGTGAAATCAAATTTGATAGAATTATAGAGTAATGTTCTATCAAATTAAGTATGTTTTAAATATCAATAGTTCGTTAAATATTACATATTCAGAACTTTAACCCATTTTTTAACGAACTATTAATATATACATTATAAACCTAAAATGTATCAATTATTTCTTGATGGCGACTAAGATTATTTAATCTCAATCAGATTTTTCTTTTTGTCTGTTTTTTGTTTAGGGATTAGAATTTTTAATATACCATTTTCCATAGAAGCATCTATATTATCCAGATCTACATTATTTGGTAAATTAAATGTTTTCTGATAGCATCCATAATAAATTTCTTCTCTATTATATTCAATATCTAATGATTTTTTACGTTCAGCTTTAATATTTAAAAGATTTTTATCATTTTCAATTGAAATATCTTCTTTTTTTATTCCCGCCAACACCATTTCAATAACATATTCTTTGTCATTTTCAATAACATTGTATTGTGGTGTGCAACATACCAATTCATTTTTTTTAGTAGTGATGTCAAAAATTTCATTTAAAATATTTGATAAATCATAATTTAAATAAGCTTGTTTGTAAAAGTACATAATTTTAAAATTTAATATAAGTAATTATTTTTTTGTGGTGAATCATATAGAAAAAATCGTACCATAATATCTCAACTGTCATATTAACAGGTTGTTAAGTAAGTGATATGACATATAGTCCAACTAATGGTCATTTTGGCAAAATAATAATTTTGCTCTTATCGAATAAAACCTTTGTAATTATTTTAAATAATTCATATATTTGTGCAAATTAACTAAACGATAATTTAAATGATTGAGAAAATATGTCATATGGCTGATTTACATTTACGTAAATCTCCTTTAAGAAACGAAGAATATCAACAAGTATTTGATAATTTAATAATTTCACTAAAAGAACAAAAGCCAGATAGAATCGTAATTGTTGGTGATTTGGTGCACGATTATCTTGATTTACAGGGTGAACAATTAATGATGGCATATAATCTATTAAAGTCATTGACAGAAATTGCTTCGGTTAGGATTACCAGAGGAAACCATGATTGTAAAAAGGGGTCGTTAAAGAGGGTTGATAGCATAAAAGCCATAATAGAAACATTACAGGATCATAATATCATATATTATGATAAGACTGGATTTTATGATGATGAGAATGTTACATGGGTTGTTTGGCATCATGGGGATAAAATAGATCCTTGGAAAACAAAAGAAGGAAAACAAGCCTTAATTGATAAAAAAACAAATAATAGGGTTTATATTGATTTATTTCATAATCCTATTAATGGATGTAAGTTATCTACTGGTTTTGAAATGAACAGTAAATCATATTATAGTATAAACGATTTCTTTGGTAGTTTTTCAATGTGTGGAGATATCCATATCTTGCAATATTTAAATAAAGAGAAAACAAAAGCCTATTCATCAAGTTTAATCGAACAGGATTTTTCTGAAGGTGATGATCAATTTCACGGTTATCTTTTATGGAATCTTATAAATAAGAAAGCTGAAGAAATATCCATAAAAAATGATTATTCTTTCAAGAATATAAAAATAACCCCTTACGTGGATTTTGATGATTTGGATTTTGAGATAGAAAACCCCACTAAATTCATGAGGATTAGATTTATTTGGGGAACTTTACCACAAACCAGAAATAAAGATAATGAAAGAAAGGTTATCAATTATATTAAATCAAAATATGAAAATGTTATAATATCCCATAAAAATGAATTTCTGGAATCAGAAAAAATGGATACCAATGATAATATAACATTAGCAAACATTAATGATAAGAGTGTTCAGCATGAAGTTTTTAGAAATTTTTTAAGCAAAATTGGTGTTGAAGAAAAAGTGATTGATGATGTTATTAGTCTTGATGAAGAAATTCTCAGTGAAATTAATCTTACTGATGATATTAACGTTGAATGGGATATTATTAAATTTGGTGGTAAGAATTTTATGTCTTATGAACAAATTGATATTGATTGGCGTGATTTAGATGGGCTATTTCAAATACAAGGAAAAAATGTAGCAGGCAAAACAACCATAATGAAAATCCTGACATATAGCTTGTTCGGAAAAACATTAGAAACCGAAACAAAAATGAAATATGGCGATTCAAGGTTTATTAATAATAGAAATGGTGCCAATTTTTGTGAATCATATATGGTCATCAAAGCAAACGGGGAATATTTTGGAATTAAAAAAAGAACGGATATTACAAAATCTAAGGATGGAAATATTAATGGAGCACCGACAACATTAAACTATTATATACTTTCCAATCCAGATGAGCCAATGACTGAAGAAACATCTTTGAATAATTTGGATGAAAGTAGGAAAGCATCCACCCAAAAAAAACTGGAACAAATTATATGCACTTATGATAATTTCATGCGTATTGTGATGACCACATCAGATACATTAAACAGGATATTATCAAACGATATGGCCGTATTTATTGATTCAATTTTATTTGATAGTGGTTTGGATGTTTTTGATAAAAAGCTTGAAGGTTTGAAATCTTATCAGAAGCGATTAAACGAAAAAGTTAAGATTACTTGTAATGTTGAATTAAAAGAGGGTGAAAATACTTTATTGCTACAAGAAATCACACAACTTGAAAATGAAATAAAAGAAATTAAAGAGAATGTGTTGCCCGATATTCAAAATAGGATATTAACTGGTAGAAGTTATGTGGAGACATTAACAAAGAAATTATATAAAATAGATCCTGAAATATATTCGTTAGATATTAATGATGTAAAAAAAGAAATTGGAATACATGAAAACAACATCAAAGATTTTAATTTAAGAAGTGAGATTTTAAACAAAAATATTTCCACTTTAAAAGAATCTTACGATGATAAGAGACTTCAAGAGTTGGTAGATAAAAAAGAGGCACATAAAAATGGAGAATATCAAGAAAGATTAAAAATCAAAACTATTGAACAGACCATTACTGATTATACCCATAAAATAGAAATTATTAATGGTGAGATTTTTAGATTAAAACAAGACGGCACAAAATTAAAAAAAGAAATATTAGAATTAAAAGAAAGTAAAACCTGTCCCACTTGTGGTCAACCCTTATTAGCGGAACATCAACATAATATCGATGATAAGGTTAAGATTAAAGAAAAAGACATGTTTGAAATTGTCGAAAAAATAAAATCCAAAGAAAATAAGGATATTGTTGAAATTAAGAAATTAATTGAAGATGAAAAGTTAAAAATTGAAAAAATTCAAGAAAAAATAGCTGCCGATTCATTAAATATGGAAAAAATATTAATTGAGGTAGGGGCGTTAAATAATGATAAAAATGAGGTTGATAAACGTAAAGATTTTCAAAATGAGATAAACCTTATTGGCGTAAAAATTCAAAACGAAAATTTAAAACTTAAAAATTTAAATCAGAAGATTGAAAATTATGAAAATAGTTTAAAGCAAATAGAAGAAAATCAGAAGATAGATAAAACTATTGAGGCATCAAAAACAAAAATAACCTTATTAGAATCAACCGAAACGAACGAAAAACAAAAAATTTTCATAAAGAATAATGAAATTAGTAATAAAAATACCAAAATTAACGATAACCTTAAATTGATTAAAGATTTTAAAGAGCAAGAATACCATGATATGATTATGAATCTATATAAAAAATGTGTTCATAGAGATGGCATTCCCAAACAAATGTTGATTAATTATATTATCCCTAAAATAAATCTAACGTTAGAAAAGATATTATCAATAGCCCCATTTAAAGTTTGGCTCGATTTGAACGATTTAAGGCTTAAATTAGCATATAACGATAGACCTAACGCTATTATTGATTGTATTGGTGCAAGTGGTAAAGAAAGAACCTTTTCAAGCGTAGTGTTGAAATTTGCATTGAATCAGATTAATGTTAAAGCAAAGCCAACAATGTTTTTATTGGATGAAATTATGGGTAAGTTGGATGAAGAAAGTATTGAAGAATTTGTTGAAATATTAAAATTAATAAAAAATGGTATGAAAAAGGTTATAATTATTGAACATAGGGTGAATCTTGAACCCGATTATAATATTAACGTTGAACTGGATGAAGATGGAATTTCTTCATTAACCATTAACTAAATTAGTAACTATTTATTTAAAAAATAAAATGGATTTAAGAAAATATGAAAATTTAAGGAATAAAATCAATGCGAAGGATTTCGAAGGCCAGTACAGTGCCATTGATAAATGGTTATATAGAACATCCTTTATAGGGAACGCTGGATCGATATTCTTCGCATATTTTTTAATACACCCGGCTTTATATAAAGCGATATCCATCCACATGATTGATGGTTTAATCGGAAATGCTTTTGCGGTAATAATAACCATAGGTTTATTAACCATATTTGAATTTATTAAAAGATATTTAATTAGAAATTTTTCAACAGATTACGTTGCAAGTGACAAGAAAATTAAAATTTCTAATATTGGGTGGCTAATTATTACCTTATTGTTAGTATCGTTAAGTTTTTTCTTTTCAATGTCAGGTTCAAAGAATTTTGCATCAACCAGTGTGGTGAAAAATGAAATTATTGAAACAAATGTGTCAAAAGATATTGGCAATTTAAAAAAAGAATATGAAAATAAGAAAAATATCAATTATGATAGAATAGTCACACTTGAAGCGCAAAACAAAAATTTGGAAAATGAAAGATCGTTAGTTCCGGTAAATTATTTCTCAAGAAAAGGTGAAATTCAAAATAGTATTGCCGATAATAATACTAAAATTGAAACAAATTTAGCCCAGATAAACATAATAGACAATAATTTGAAAATTGAAATAGAAAAAATTGAAAAGAAGGGTAATGAACAACGGAATCAAAATAGTGCTGAAGATGATTATAATGTAGTAATATTTGTAATAATAGTTGCTTTTATAGAATCATTGATTATTGGGGGTGTATATTTTAGAGAAAAATTTGAATTCGATTTATATAGACTTAACAAACAAAAATTTGAAAATGTTTATCAAAAAAAAAGTAGATATAAAATATTATTAACGTTTATATATGGCAATGGGAAAGCAAATGTGGGGGATAAGGTTATTAGTGGGTTAGATTTAAAGGAACTTGTATCGGATAAGATAAACTCTAATAAATTGGTAAATGATTTTCTAAAAGAAATGGATAATTTGGGTGTTTTTAAAATAGAGGGCAAAAGAAGATTTATAGTCATGACTTATTCAGATGCAATGAATTTAATTGATAATTATGATGATAATTTAAGAATACTTGATAATTTAAAATAAAATGAAGGCAACATTAGAAATAGATAACAAAACATATTCTGTTAATAGTGGTAATTACTATCAAACAGTAATAGCCAAGAATCAGATAGTTTTATCTTCCAGTTATAGAAAAGATAACTATTTTACCAAAAGATTGTTACATAAGGATTTTGGAAAATCAAAAAAATGGAACAATTATACAGTAACCAGAGAAGGAAATATTTATCAACACTATGATGATAAATACCATAGTGATTTCATTGGTGTTAAGGAAGGAGATAAACAATGTATTTCAATTGTCCTCGAAAATATGGGATGTTTATTTAAAACTGAAGATAATGAATATTTAAACTCCTTAAACGAAAAATGCAATGAAAAGTATATTGGTGCTAAAAATTGGCTTGGATGTTATTATTGGGAAACTTATAGTGATAAACAATTGAAAAGCCTTGCAACCCTATGTAAAGGATTGTGTAAAAAATATAACATTCCTGCAATTTGTATAGAATTTGGCCATTATCATAAGGATATTTCAAAATTTAGGGGGATTGTATTTAAAAGTAACTACGTTGAAAATAGTGTAAACTTTAACCCTCTTTTTGATATCGATAAATTCAATAAGATGCTCAAAAGAAAATAGTTAGTATTTATATGAAAAATTAAAAAATGAATAATAAGACAATACCAATACAGATGAGAGAATTAATTGCGAGGGTTCGTGATGGCAATTATGTTGTAAATGAAGAACATAACAAAACGGGTAAAAACTTAAATATGCGTGACATGTTAAAAATAACACGTATGTTGAACGAAGAACTCGAAAATAAAAAAAATGCATACGATCAGGATATTGAAGAAGAAAAATTCAGAAATAATTTTAAAGATATTAACGTAAATATTAAATATATCCCTTTGGAAGTATATAATGATTATGTTTTTTGGGGTGGGACAGTTGACGGTATTATTCAATTTGCATATAAAGTTACGGATAATGAAGCGACAAGTGGGGTTGAATTTAATTATTTACCAGATTTTTCCCCTGATAATGCAGAAAATGATGAAATAATAAAAAGAATAGAATCTTATTATAATACTTTTTATAAATATTGGCAAAATAATTTATTACAAAAATAATGAAAAAAATATATTTAATCCTTGGAGGTATAATAGTTGCCTTATTGGTAACTTGTTATTTTCTCTTTACCAGAGTAAATACTTTAAATGAAAAATATTCAGATGAAGTTAAATTAAGGAATGCTCTTTTAGATACAACTACCATGTATAAAAATAAGCATAATGAATGGACTGCTGAAAAATTAACAATGCAGGCAACCTTAAAACAACTTCAAGATAATAATTTAAATTTAAACACAAATCAGAAGGAATTAATTAAAAGGATTGGAGAAATAGAAAAAACCAATTCAATTATTGCTGCCGCATTGATTGAAACTAATGTTAAAATTGATAGTTTAAGACAGGGTGAAGTAACAATCAATAACGATTCATCTTTAACATTCAACGACAGTACAAAAAATTTAAAATATAATATAAATGTGGGATTTGTAATACCTGCATATAGAAATATAAAACCAACTTTGACGTTTAAATCCTTTGAACTTCCCAATAAACAAATTATTGATTTTCATTGGAAAGATGATGCTAAAAAAGATGATTACCCAATTGCGTTTAGTGTGAGTAATTCTAATGATTATTTTAAAACAGTTAATATTGAAAGTTATGCAATACCTGGTTTAGATAAAAAAGAATTAAATCCTACCTTTTGGCAAAAATTTGGCAAATGGACAGTTAAAAATGGTAAAATAATTACAACTGTTGGAGTTTCAGGAGCTGTTGGACTTGGGGTTGGGATGTTTTTATTAAAATAAGATTATAAGTAAAAATTATTATTCTAATGATGATAAAAATAATAATGAATTGTAAATAAATTAAAAAAGTTGCAATGAATAAAATAATTTATATATTTGTATCAGTTTTTTATAACCAATTTCATTTTCAAATGGCTAAGAAAGAATCTAGTAAACAAAAAGAAGTTAATGTTTCGCGAGAATTTATCGAGGCTTATCATAAAGCTAAACAAGGAACATCAAAAGAAAATAATTTGGAAGTTAAAGTTGGTAAAACAAAGTATTTTGTAAGACAACTAGGATAAGGTGAACTACCCAACCACAGCTAAACTGATGGTTGGGCTTTGGGTTTTACGCTCTATTTTATAAAAAATTATGTCAAAAATTTTAGATGAACAAAATGAAAAATAAATAAAAATGTTTTTACGAGAAAATTGATTATTATGTAAACCCTTAGTATTTATCTTCGGATGAATACTATCTTTCGGACATATAAATTTGAATTACAGCCAACACAAGAACAAAAAGTGTTATTAGATAAGCATTTTGGGTGTGTCAGATA
>Ga0172380_10009948_pt1 | contig 10044 bp, 6 predicted proteins | sample Leawe162metaG_FD_119747 | JGI IMG/M metagenome (GOLD analysis project Ga0172380, IMG submission 119747) | Leachate microbial communities from a municipal landfill in Southern Ontario, Canada - Leachate well 162 metaG | ecosystem: Engineered > Solid waste > Landfill > Unclassified | place...
CCGAACAGCGGTGGAAGCACGATGAGCAACGCGGCGCCCACCAGCACCACGGGGACGAAGATGCGCTCGAAGCGGTCGGTGAAGCGTTGCGTGGGCGATTTCTGCGTCTGCGCTTCGCCCACCATCTGCACCATGCGTGCCAGCGTGCTCTCGCGCGCCAGCTTGGTGACTTCGACGACCAGCGCGCCCTCGCCGTTGACCGTAGCGGCGAATACCTTGTCGCCAGCCTGCTTGTCCACCGGCATGGATTCGCCGGTGACCGGGGATTGATCCACCGCCGAGTTGCCGGACGCCACCTGGCCGTCGGCTGGGACGCGCTGGCCGGGCTTGACGATCACCCGGTCGCCGCGCTGCAATTCCTCCACCCGTACCTCGACTTCCACACCATTCCGCTGCACCATGGCAGTCTTCGGCGCCAGTTCCGCCAGCGCCTCGATCGCCTTGCGCGCCCGGTCCATAGCCATGTGTTCCAGCGCATGACCCAGGCTGAACAGGAACAGCAGCAGCGCGCCTTCTTCCCAGGCGCCGAGCGCCGCCGCCCCGGCCGCCGCGACGATCATCAGGGTATCGATGTCGAAGCGGCGAGCCTTCACGCTTTGCCAGGCATCGCGCAGGGTATAGAAACCGCCCGCCGCGTAGGCGCCCAACAACAGGCCGAGCGACAGGCCGCGCGGGGCGTCGGCGAGACCTGTAAGCCAGCCGGCCAGCAACAGCGAACCGGCAACGCCGCTCAAAATAAGCTCGCGATGTTCGGCGAACCATCCGGCCTCATGGCCTTCCTCCATGACGGAATAACCGAGTGCCTGGATGCGCCGGAGAATTGCCGGACGCTCAATTTTCTCGCCGTCGAATTCCAGGCGCAAACGTTCCGCGGTGTAGCTCACGGAAGCTTCCAGCACGCCGTCCGTGCGTTGCAACGCGTGTTCGATCACCGTGGCGCAGGTAGGGCAATCCATGCCGTCGATGCGCAGGGTCTCGTGACGATAGCGATTGGCGATCCTGGCGCCGGCGGTTTGCGCCAGCTCACGCACCCGACTCACGCTGAACCGCTGCGGGTCGTAGTGCAGGCACAGGCGGGCGCTATCGTCTTCGCGAACCAGGTGTACCTTTTCCAATCCTTCGGCCTGCAGCAGCGCGATCAAACGTGCTACACAAGCATCGCGCTCGCTCGGAATATCCGGCAAGACCAGGGACAAGTCCAGCTTAAGTTTTTCGGCCATGAGGCTACTCCTTGTAGAACCAATCGATTGCAGCGGAAGCGATGGGCGCTTGCAAAATTGCGTGATTGAGATTCAGGCCCCAACAATCTGAACGGCAGATCTGGTGGCCTGAATTACTCCTTGATGATTTGGAACGTCCTCTCCGCAAGCTTCCTGTCTCCATGGTACAGCTCGATCGTATCCGTTCCAGGCTGGGGCTCCCCAATGCAGTGGTCCTCCTCCTTTGACACCGGAAAGCGGCCTCCGATGTGACGCGTTTCACCGACCCGGACCTTGAGAACCGAGTCGTTTTGATAGACAACTCGACCGGTGTCCCGTAAGACACATGCGTTGGTGGATCTCAGAATAACTCTGATGTCCACCGTGGCATCCGGGGGATTCCCGTGGACTACGAACCTGACGCCATAGGCGAGGCCCGGCCGGATCGGAATGCGGGTCGTCTGCGACGAGAGCTGAAGCCCCTTTGCTGCTCCGAGTTTGGCGCCAACGCTAGACGTTTCGTCAGGTTCAGTTCGTACGCTGTAGTATCCAAGTATCCCGAACCCCGTGATTTCGATGCTGTTCACCGCTGTTTCTTGATTTGTTGCGCAACTGGACACAAGGAACATGCCGATGACAACGAAGATCCTTGAAAAATTCTTCATTACGTCCTCCCACTGGATCACGCCGACATCTCGGCTTTCCGATGAAACGGCCAATACTCCCTCCGCCGAAGATCCTTACAGCCAAATCCCCCCGCCCAGCAAAGGGTTTGACCGCAGAGAGACTTTGAGGAATTTCTTTCTTGTATGCTTTCCGTGCTCACCCTCTAGTATTAATTCGAGTCTCGGACGTGGCATAACACAGCAGACACGTGTACGAGTGAAACCGGGAACCTGAAAAACGGGAGGACTCCGGCCGCGACTCAAAAGTCGGTATTCGAGCGAGCAGCATGGGCCGAATCGATGCCGTCATCCTTGTGCTGGTTGCTTCGTTTCCCCTTCAGGTGTAACCATCCGGGTGCGTGGTGTGAGGACAGTAGGCCAAACATGATTAATGAGACAAGTATGCCCAACGTGTACATCCCATATCCAATGGCGAGACCGATGGAGGCGGTCGCCCAGAGCGTAGCGGCGGTCGTGAGCCCGACAATGCTGCCTTGGTCTTTCATGATGACCCCTGCCCCGAGGAATCCGACACCCGTGACGACACCGGCGGCGATGACGTGCGGGTTGTTGCCGCCCGTGATATGCGTCGCGATGAGCGCAAAAACGCAAGCACCCAGTGACACCGCGCCGTAGGTTCGAATGCCCGCTTCACGGCCGTGCTGTTCCCGCTCCGAGCCGACAAACGCGCCCAGCGCGACCGCGATCAGCACCCGCAACGCCATCAGCGCTTCCACATTCCAGTCCATGCTCTGTCCTTTCCGTATCCTCTACAGTCGCATCTCCACGGACTTTCGGCCCGCCGGCTCCACCTGGATGGTCGAGTGGTCGAGCTTGAACTCGTCTCTGAGGACCGCTGCCAGCCGGTCCACTACGGTCACCGCGACTGACGGTAGCAGTCCGTCGGCCACCACGACGTGCGCGCTGAGCGCATCAATGCCCGAGGTGATGGTCCAGACGTGCAGGTCGTGGACCGATGCCACGCCCTCGACGCCGAGCATCGCCCGCTCCACCACCGCCAAGTTGATGTGCGCCGGCGTGGCTTCCAGCAGAATGTTCACCGCCTGCGTCATCAGCTTCCAGGTGCGCGGCAGAATGAACAGGCCGATCACGACGCTGAAAATCGGATCGGCGTAGAACCAGCCGGTGGCCCACATGATTGCGCCTGCCACCAGGACGCCGATCGAACTGAGCAGGTCGCTGACGACTTCGAGGAAAGCGCCCTGCATGTTCAAGCTCTCCTTCGCCGTGCGGCGCAGGAGCCAGATACCGATCAGGTTGACGATGAGCCCGACTGTCGCCACGGCGAGCATCGGCAAACTGGACACTTCGGGCGGCTCCCGGAATCGGCCGTACGCTTCGTACAGGATATAAAACGACACCAGGAACAGCACCATCGCATTGGTGAACGCTGCGAGGATTTCGACCCGGTAGTAGCCATAGGTTTTCAAGGGCGTCGACGGTTTCGTGGACATCCACGAGGCAAACAGGGCCAGTCCGAGGCCGCCCACGTCCGTCAGCATGTGGGCGGCATCCGCAAGCAGTGCGAGACTGTTCGTCAGAAGCCCGCCCGCGACTTCGATGCAGAAGTACGTAAAAGTCAAACTGAACGCGATCCACAGCAAACGGCGATTCCGGGCGGTGCCGGACACCAGAGTGCTCACGCTGGCACTGCTCCGCCGGCGGCCGTCGTTTTTCCGCCGGAGCGATCTGACGCATCCTTGTCCACGAACGCAAGCAGCCGCAATGCGTTGGCGACGACGAGGAGGGTAGAGCCCTCGTGAAAAATCACCGCGGTGCCAATGTTTAAACCCGCGATCGTCGCCGGAATAAGCAGCGCCACGACACCCAGGCTCACCCAGAGATTCTGTTTGATGATGCGGCTGGTGGCACGGCTGAGCGCCACAGCAAACGGCAGCTTGGTGATGTCATCGGCCATCAGCGCCACATCGGCCGTCTCGAGCGCGACATCCGAGCCTGCGGCGCCCATGGCGATGCCGACCGTGGCATTGGCCATGGCGGGTGCGTCGTTGACGCCATCGCCGACCATGGCAACCTTGCCGGCCTCGTCGCGTAGCGCTTTGATGGCGCCGACCTTGTCTTCGGGCAACAGGTCGCCGCGCGCTTCGGTCAAGCCCACGCTCTTGGCCACCGCCTCGGCCACGCGCTGGTTGTCACCGGAGATCATGATCAGTCGCTCGATGCCGATGGCGCGCAGCCGCGCCATGACACCGGCTGCCTGGGCTCGCGGCGTGTCCATCACGCCCAGCACACCGAGGTAAGCCTCACCCCGGCGCACGATCATCGTGGTGCGCCCGGCAGCGACCTGCTGCGCGTTCGCCTCGGCGAGCGCAGGGGGCACCCGTGCGCCCGCGATCTCGTCAAACAGGGCGGGCTTGCCGATGTAAACATCCGAACCGTCCAAAGTGGCCTTGATGCCGCGCCCGGTAATGCTTTCAATCGCTTGGGCCGCAGCCACCGTTGCCTCCGCGCCGAGCCGCTCGCGGGCGCCCGCGACGATCGCCGCGGCAAGCGGATGGTCGCTCTGCTGCTCGACCGCGAGCGCCACGCGCAGCAGCTCCGCTTCCGTGATGCCCTCGGTGGCCAGCACGTCGGTAAGCCGCGGCTTGCCCTCGGTCAACGTCCCGGTTTTGTCGAAGGCAATCGCGGAGAGCGTGCCCAGGTTCTCTAGCGCCGCGCCCCCCTTGATCAGCACACCCGAACGGGCCGCACGCGCCACGCCGCTCAGCACGGCGCTCGGAACTGAGATGGCGAGCGCACAGGGACTCGCGGCGACGAGCACCGCCATTGCGCGATAGAAGCTTGCCGAGAACGGCTCGTCAATTACCACCCACGCAAACAGCATCAGTAGAGCAAGCGCCAGTACGCACGGCACAAACACGCGTTCGAAGCGCTCGGTAAATTGCTGCGTCGGCGATCGCTGCGCCTCGGCCTCGGTAACCATCCGCACGACGCGCGCGAGCGTCGTCTGTGAGGCCTGGCGCGCGACCTTGACTTCAAGCGCACCCGTCCCGTTGATCGTGCCGGCAAAGACGCGATGCTCGGGCGCAGCGCGGTCGAAGCGGGCGAGCTCGGAATCGGGGTCGCTCGCGGCACGCTTGTCCACCGGGACGCTTTCGCCGGTGATGGGCGCCTGGTTGACGCTGCTCACGCCCGCCACCACGATGCCGTCGGCCGCGAGCCGCTCGTTCGGCCGCACGATGATCACGTCGCCCGGCACGAGGCTCTCGACCGGCACCTCCTCGGTTCGGTCGCCGCGCTTGACCAGCGCTTTCTCGGGCGCCAACTCGGCGAGGGCTTCGATCGCCCGGCGCGCCCGGCCCATCGCCCAGCCCTCGAGCGCGTGCCCGAGGCTGAACAGAAACAGGAGCAGCGCGCCTTCGACCCATGCGCCCAGCGCTGCAGCCCCCGCCGCGGCGACCAGCATCAGGGTGTCGATCTCGAAGCGTCTGGCGCGCAGGTTGTCGATCGCCTCGCGCAAGGTGAACCATCCGCCGAAGCCATAGGCCGCCACGTAGAGCGCCGTGGGAAGCAAGACAGGGCCCGTTTGAAACCGGCCCAGCAGCCAGCCCGAGAGCAGGAATGCACCGGTGATCAGCGAGAACGCAAGCTCGGTGTTCTCGCCGAAGAGGCCGCCGTGCGCATGCCCGTGCGCCTTGGCGCCCTCGGTCTGCCCGGGCTTTTGGGGATGCTCTTGATCGCCGGCTGGCTGCGCCTGATCGAGGCTTTGTTGTGGCGGCGCGCGATCTTTGGGGCCGGCAGCGCCGGTGCGCAAGTCATCGGCGGCGATACTCAGGCCGCGAGCCCGAAGCTCCGCGGCCAGCGCATCGAGGTCGGCTTGGCTGCGGTCGAACTCTATCCGCAGCGTTCCGGACGGTGACACCTCTGCCTCGAGGACGCCCGCAAGTTGGCGCAGTCGCGCCGCCAGGCTCCGCGCCGCGCGCGCATGCGGCGGTGGAGACAGCAGCGCGCACAGATGACCGAAGCGCCCTGTGATCTGCGCACCCGCAGCCAGGGCCAGTTCGCGCACTCTTGCCAGCGAAAGACGATCGCGGTCGTAGTGAATGCAAAGTTGCGCGGGGGCAGTACCGTGAGCCGCCACGATATGCGCTTCGGCGAGCCCTACGCGCGCGCGCAGCATACCGGCGAGCGTTCGCACGCAGCGATCACGTGCATCAGGCGCTTCCGGTAGCAACAACGGAAGGTCCAGTTTCAGTTTCGAAAGACCATTGCTCACGGCCCATATCTCCAATTACGCAACAATGAGCCAGATCGCCCAAATATAGATGACGATGACGCTTGCCGATGAAGCAGTTCCGGCCCGGCATGTGAGTCAGGAAAAACCCGTTGAAGATTAGGCAATCCGCCAGTGTGATTCATCGGCCGCCAATCTTGATGGCAGATTCAACACTGGTCACATAGACCCAACCCGCCTCCGCTTGTCCCGTTCGTCCGGCCATCGCGATCACTTGCACCAACCGGTCAACATCGCCGTCTTCGCACAAGAATTCCAGCTTGTATTCTTCGATTATCGGTTCGGCGAGATCCATGGAGTAGCGCTGCTCTGTCGCATCGACGGCTTTGAGCAGGCTTTGCACGGTGGCAACGTTAATGTTGCATGGGGCATCTGAATGGCCCTTAGGCAGGACGTATGCGGCCCTGATAGCCTCGATCACCGGCGAGATGCGGTTCTTGTGCACGAATGCCTTGATCTCTTTCATGGCTTTTCCTTTCCACCTGATGTTAGGGACGCCGCGGTGCCTGCAGCGCTTTCTTGCTGGCGTTCCCTGCGTACTTCTACCCATTCGTAAATAATCGGCAGCAGCAGCAGCGTCAGCGCTGTCGAGGTGAACAATCCTCCAACCACCACCGTCGCCAATGGCCGCTGCGTTTCGGCGCCTACGCCGCTGGAAAGCAGCATGGGAACCAGCCCGAGAATCGCGACGGAGGCCGTCATCAGCACCGGCCGCAGGCGCAATGCCGCACCTTCCCGCACCGCCTCGCGCACGGAGCGTCCCTGGCTGCGCAAATCGTTCAGGAAGGTAAGCAGCACAATGCCATTTAGCATCGCCACGCCGAACACCGCGATGAAGCCGATGGCGGAGGGCACCGACACGTATTGCCCCGTGACCGCCAGACCGAAAACGCCGCCGATGACGGCGAAAGGAACATTGGCAATGATCATGGCCGCGTAACGCAGGGAATTGAAGGCGGTATAAAGCAGGATGAAGATGAGTCCGATGGTCAGCGGCACGATCACCGCCAGTTTGGCCATCGCCCGCTGCTGATTCTCGAAGGAGCCGCCCCACTCGATCCAGTAGCCTTCTGGCAGCTTGACGGACTGTTTGATCTTCGCCTCGGCGTCCTTCACAAATCCGTCGACATCGCGGCCTTTGACATCCATCTGAATCACCGCGTAGCGCTGCAACTGTTCGCGCCGTATGAAGGAATACCCCTCGTCGAGTTCCACCGTGGCCACCCGGGAAAGCGGCAACAGGGCCCCGGACTGCGTGCGGATCGGAATATTGTTGATCGCTTGCTCGCCGTTGCGAAACTCGGGGGCGAGCCATACCTGAATATCGAAGCGCTTGACCCCGTCGATCAGCGTGCTTACCGCCTTACCGCCGATGCCCGCCTGCACCACCTCGAGGATTTCGTCCGCGTTGATCCCGTAGCGGGCCGCCTCCTCGCGGTTGACCTTGACCACCATCTGCGGTTTGCCCTTGTTTGCTTCCAGCGACAGGTCCGCGACGCCGGGAACTTTCTCAAGGACTGTTTTGAGCTGACCGGATATTCGATCGAGGGTGGTCAGATCCTCGCCGTAGAGCTTTAACGCGAGGGTGGCGCGTACACCGGAAATCGCCTCCTCGATTCGCGATTGGATCGGCTGCGTAGCGGCAATCACCACGGCCGGTACGGCCTGCTCCAGCTTCTCCTGCATGCTCCTGGACAGGTCGGCGTACGACAGGGCTTCGGGCCACTCGTTATGCGGCTTCAGATTCACCAGAATTTCCATGTAATTGACGTCCGTCGACTCGCCTTTTTCCGCCCGGCCGATCATCGCGATGGCCGAGGTGGTCTGCGGAAAGTCTTTCAGCGCGACCTGAATCCGCTCGGAAATCCGGATCGATTCATCCAGTGAGGTCGAAGGGATGCTGGTGACGCGAAACAAAATGCCACCCTCTTGCAGCGTGGGCATGAATTCCTTCCCCAGAAAAGGAATGAGCGCGATAGATGCCGTCAGCAATATCAGTGCACCGGAGATTACCTTCTTCTTGTTTTCCAGGGCCCAGTCGAGCACCGGGAGATAGAGCTTTTTCGCCCATCTCACGACGAAGGTGTCCTTCTCCTCCTTCGCCTTAAGGATAAGTGCCGCCAGTACGGGCACCAACGTCAACGTCAGGATGAGCGATCCGACCATCGCGAAAGTGATGGTAAGCGCCATGGGCTTGAACAACTTCCCCTCCAGACCGGTGAGCGAGAAGAGCGGCAGGAATACCACGATGATGATCAGGATCGCAAACGCGACCGGGTTGATCACTTCACGCGCGGCTTGGAGGATGACATGGGTTTTGTTTACCACCTTGCCGACCTGGTGCGAGAGCAGCCGAAAGCTGTTTTCGACCATCACCACGGCGCCGTCCACCATCATTCCGATTCCGACTGCCAAGCCGGCCAGCGACATCAGGTTTGAGGACAGGCCCCACTGCTGCATCATGATGAAGGCCATCAGCATGGCGAGCGGCAGGGCGGTGATCACGACCACTGCGGAACGAACCTCGCCCAAAAAGAGAAACAGGATGATCGCCACCAGGATCGAGCCCTCGATCAGCGCGCTCACCGCCGTCTGTACCGCCTTATCGACAAGGTCGGTACGGTCGTATACCGGATTGATGGTCACGCCCTTGGGCAGCGCCTGCTGGACGATCTGTAGCTTTTTCTTGACTGCATCCACCACGTTCTTGGCGTTTTCCCCGATGCGCTGCAATGCCATGCCGAGCACCACTTCCTTGCCATCCTTGGTCACGGCCCCGAAGCGCAAAGATGGTGCCTCTTTGACTTCGGCCACGTCGCGCACGTACACCGGAGTTCCTGCCCGGCTGGCCAGGACTACGTTACCGATATCGCGAACATTGCCAACCAATCCCAGGCCGCGCACCAGATACTGCTCCTGGCCAATGTTGAGATACTGACCGCCCACTTGGCGGTTATTGGCGGTCAGCGCCTCCATCACTGCCTTGAAAGTCAGGCCGTACTTGATGAGTTTCTCCGGATTGATCAGCACCTGAAACTGCTTCTCCTGTCCTCCCCACGAGGTGACATCGTCGACACCCGCGGCCGTTCGCAGTACCAGACGGACGTTCCAGTCGTGCAGGGTGCGCAGGTCCATCTCGGACAACTTCTTGTCGGCAGTTTCGATGGTGTACCAGAACACCTGCCCCAGACCCGAGATGTTGGGACCCAATGCCGGCTCGCCGTAGCCTTCGGGAATGCGCCCCTTGGCTTCGAGCAGCTTTTCGCCGACCAGCCGGCGGGCGAAATAGATATCCACATTGTCCTTGAAATAGACGCTGACCAAAGACAGCCCGAATACCGACACCGAGCGAATGACGTCCACGCCTTTGAGTCCCGCCATGGAGGTTTCCACTGGGAACGTCAGTAGTTTCTCCACGTCTTCCGCGGCGAGCCCGCGTGACTCGGTATAGACGTTGACTTGCACGGGTGTCATGTCCGGAAAAGCATCCACTGGCACTTCGCGAAACGCCTGCACACCGAACACGACGACGAGCAGGAATCCCACCAGCACCAGCACCTTGTAGCGCAGTGATAGGTCGACAATTGAATTCAACATGATGGGGGCCTTTAGTGCGCGTCGCCGATTTGCGACTTGAGCATGCGCGCCTTGAGCGCATAGGTTCCCGCGACAACGATCTGCTCACCCTCCTTGACGCCGCTACGTACGATGACCCGCTCGCCGACCTTGTCACCGAGTTCGACCGCACGCGGTTCGAATCCGCCGGCTTCCTGCACGAACGCCATCGCTTGGCCATTTACAAGCAGAACCGCCTCCTGCGGCAAGGTAAGCGCCTTGCTCGTGGACGCGGTGTCGACTGACGCGGTGGCAAACATCTCCGGTTTGAGCCGCCCGTCCAGGTTCG
>Ga0172380_10009949_pt1 | contig 10042 bp, 8 predicted proteins | sample Leawe162metaG_FD_119747 | JGI IMG/M metagenome (GOLD analysis project Ga0172380, IMG submission 119747) | Leachate microbial communities from a municipal landfill in Southern Ontario, Canada - Leachate well 162 metaG | ecosystem: Engineered > Solid waste > Landfill > Unclassified | place...
ATAACCGAAAAAACGATAAAGCCAGTCTTTGTAGTGGCTATTGAAGCAGCCGACCGTTTACAGGAATACGGCACCATGGACGTACCTGACTACAAAAAGCGCGGAGCAAAAGCCCGTGCCTATGCCGATTTTGTCCTGCAGGAATTAATGCCTTACATCCGTAAAAATTATCCTGTTTCAGCAGCAGCGGCTGACAATGTTTTTGCAGGTCTTTCACTAGGTGCAGTATCTGCATTAGATATTAGTTGGCATTACCCGCAGTATTTTCTAAAAACAGCTGCTTTTTCAGGTTCATTTTGGTGGCGCAAAAAAGGTTTGAATGCAGGTTATACCGATAATGACCGTATTGTACATCAGCGTATTCGTATGGGTGCTTATAAGCCAGGCTTAAAATTCTGGTTACAAACGGGTACCAACGACGAAACAGCCGATCGTAACAACAATGGTATAATTGACAGTATCGACGATACACAAGACCTGATAACGGAGTTGATTCTGAAGGGATATGCCCTTCATACAGATATTCAGTATGTAGAAGTGAAAGGTGGCAGACATCACTGTTCTACCTGGGCTGCAGTATTTCCGGAATTCCTGCAATGGGCATTTAAAAATTAATGTATATGAAAAAGCTTTTATTTTTCCTCTTTTGGGCATTGGCAGTAACTGCGACAGCTCAGGAAGTTGCTGAAGACGCTATACCAGCAACCGATGAAAAACCCTGGAAAACCAAAATGGAAATAGGTTTGAATTTTAACCAGTCCTTTTTTACCGAAAACTGGAATGCAGGGGGTGTAAGTTCTTTTGCATTCGGAACGCTGATTAAGGGAAATGCCCATTATACTAAGGGGAATTTGAGCTGGACCAACGATTTGCAATTACAGTATGGCATACAGAAAAATAAAGGCCAGTCGCAGCGGAAATTAAATGACCTTATTTTTGTGGATTCAAAGGTAGGTTATCGTTTTACCGAACAACTGGATGCTTTTGGCGCGGTAAGTTTTATGTCGCAGTTCGCAGAAGGTTATAAATTCGGCACCGATTCGAATGGCATTGAAACCCGTACAACCTTATCTAATTTCCTTTCACCCGGTTATCTGACCGAAGCCGTGGGTATCCGTTATCAGCCAGTACCTTATTTTTGGGCACGTTTAGGGGTATTGGCAATGCGCCAGACCTTTGTTATGGATAATAACCTCTATCTGGTTCTACCTGAAAATTATGGTGTACCCGTTGGGAAAAACATAAAAAATGACATTGGATTTCAGCTGATGGCCGATTTTGATAAAAACCTGGCAGAAAATCTCAATTTAAAACTGCGTTATATTTCCTTCGGAGAATATGCCGACTTCAGTAATACCAATCAGCGTGTGGATTTGGTGCTGACCGCTAAAATCACCAAATACATCAACACGAATTTCACAGCGGTGATGTTATACGATAGAAATCAGGACAAAGCTGTGCAATGGAGCGAAACCCTGGCTTTAGGGCTACTGTTTATTCTCTGATCATCGGATGAGGGTCAAGCCGCCGGTAATGCGGCTGACACGGCCTCGGGTATCGGTATAATCGAATACATATGGGTAATGGCCAGCGTCGACGGCCACTGCCTGTTTATTGCCGTCCCAATGCTGATTTTCCCCTTCGAATAGTAAACTGCCCCAGCGATCATATATACGTAGTGTATAATTCGGGAATTCTGAGAACATAGGACCAAAGGTGTCGTTTAGCCCATCACCATTCGGACTAAATGCAGTTGGGAAGCGGGGCGTATTCTGTATTGTATTACAGCTCGCGGGTTCCGGTGAAAACTGAATATTTTGGGGCGTCCACGGCATAACCACACCGGGCTGAACTAAATTGCCTGCCTGAATGGTGAAGTTGGCCCGGTTAAAAATTCTGCCCTGTCCGGTTTTTGTGATGCTGTTTTTTTGATCGTAACAGAGATCTAATGCTGGATTGGTTTTGATGTAGACCAGTTGTTCGTTAAAATCAGGGCCAGCTTGCGAAGCTGTGGCTAAGACAAGCACATTGCCCGACGCGTCGATTATCGGTTGCGATAAACTGCTGTACAGATTTGTATGGGAAGATAAAGCCCAGGATAAATCGCTCGCACCACGTTGAATTAATTCGAGTGTACCAGCTGCGTTGTTTATTGGGCCTTGTGCAATAAAATAGTCGTTGATATAATTTCCCAGGTATTGTTGGTAATCGGCGAGACTGTCGATTGAAAATAGCGTACGCAGGTTCTGACCGTTGGCATTCACCTGTAACCATTGATAACCTTGCGCATCCCGAATACCTATGCCTAATTCGCCATTTGGGAGCGCAATTAATTGGTTGGGTGAACTATTACCCGTGCCCTGTATTACAAAAGAGGCAGCTATTCCGCTCATATTATTAAACAATATAATTCCCGTATTCCGTTGAAACGGGCTATTGGCATTGGTCTCTACCATAGCCACAAAATTGCCGTTGGGCATAAGCTGTAAATCAACGAGTATATCCTCACTATTGATACCGCCTATACGTAAGGCGCCTCGCTGATTACCGGAATAGTCAAAACGGTAGAAGACAAAATCGTATAAATTCTCAATGGCCGTAAAACCCAGACCTATTTCATTGGCCCGACAAGCGAGTTTCACCCGGCTGTTGACCAATTCGGTGGGTATAAATTTACTCCACCGTAGCCGACCTTGTGCATCAAATACAACCAGGAAGGGTTTGGGCAGACTGCTCATTTGTAGTCCCCACATCCCGGCCACATATATACCACCATCCGGTCCGGTTTTAATATCACTCACCACCATATCCCGGTTTTGGGATTGGTAGGATATCTGCCATTTTATGCTGCCCAACTTATCGAGACTGATTAAAGCCAGTTCATAAGGATTAGGCTTGCCGGCGCGAAATACATTGGCTGCAATGACAGGATGCCCTTCGCTGCCTAAAGTCCAGACAGGACCATTAATAATGGCCGTTGCCGGAGCACTATAGGTCAAAAAAAAGCTACTCTGTGCCTGTGAATGATTATACAAGCAGATGAAGAGCACGAATATCAGCCGAAGGATCATAACAACAAGTTAGTGTTATATCCGGCAGACATTTATCACATTTTAGTAAAATTTAGCTGATGTTAATGGTGTTTTACCCAGCGCGTAGTGTAGTGGATATCGTTTTTAGAGAAATGTAATAAATATACTCCCCCGCTGAGCTGATCGGTATTAATCAGGTGCTCGCCAGGCTCGAGTTTTTCGGATTGAATAAACTGACCAGTAATGGTGCGAATTTCAAGTTTTACAGCATTTTCGCCGCGAATTTCCAGTTGAAGTTCCCTGCCCGGATTCGGATAAACACGTAAATGCTTTGCTAATTCCTGTTCTGCAATGCCAATCGTGGCTATACCCAAACATACCGAGGTGTCGGAACAACCCCGGCTGTTGGTGACAATTACTGCATACTGCCCATTGGCAGTGGCTGTATAACTGCGGCTGTTTGCACCGCTGATAGCTGTAAAACCATTACAATTTAACCATTGATAAGCTGCAGCCGTGGAATCGGTTGCGGTGAATACCGGGCCCAGCTGGCTGATCCCGTTATTGGCTTGTTCAACAACCAACTGCAATTGAACCGTAGAGTCGCAGCCTTCGGGGCCACCTACCAGAGCGTAATAAGTGCCGCTGGTTTTATAACTCTGACCGCCCAGCACCAGGCTGTCGCCGGCACAAATGGTGTCGTTCAGCATGCCAAATTGAGGAACACCCGATACAAAATTTGAATTCGTGCCAATCAATGCGAACCCATTCAGAAAACCATCGTAAGTGACGCCTAGGACATCATCCAGAAAAAATTGGGCGCTGTTGTTGCCAGCTGCTATACCCTGATTCATCGGGTAATGCGCAGCTAATCCGCTGGCAGTTGAGGGTATGGCCTGTTTGTAAATGCAGTTGATTTCTGAAGCAGATAGGGCTTTCGACCACAATGCGGCATCGTCTATTTTTCCGGTTAGATTAAAAGGTGTGGTTTGGAAAGGGATGCGTCCGATGTTAAAATCTACGGCCGTATTTGTAATCATCCCACTTGCAGCCAATGTGGTAGCTAGGGTGCCATTGTGATAAAACTCCAATGCACTACCTGTAAATACCAAAGCAACATGCTGCCAGGTATTTAATTGTACGGTTGCGGAGGAAAGCGTGTAAATCTGGTTGGCACTGTTCCTTAAACGACATTCCCAGGTATTTGAACTCAATTGTAGAATGTAAAAATCGGCGTTCAATTCGTTGCGGAAGCCGATTACACCATCAAAATTGGGAAAAGCCGGACTGGTGTTGGTGGGATAAACCCAACAAGACATTGAAAAACCGGGCTGATTGGCAATGAGGGTGGAGGCAGCAGGTATGTAGGCATAATCGTCGAAGCCATCAAAATCGAGGGCATTTTCTTGTGCAAATGAAGTTATGCTACAAAATAAAAAGCCGATAGCTAACAGGTAGTTTTTCATGGGAGCGTGTTTGGTAAGGCAATTTACCAAGAATAGTATAATTTGTCATATAATTCAAAATTTCAAATTCAAAATTCAAAATTGCATAACATAGTCATCCAGATATCGAGGGATGGTTATAAAGTTCTAACGTTATAAAGATACAGTACAAATTATCCTTAGTTATTACCACTATGAAAAACAGAATAATCACAATTGCACTGATACTGGTAGCTTTTAGCTTGGGATTTATTATACATCGGGTGACGGCAAAACAGCCGGTTAACGACTACTTTTATCAAAGTAAAACGACAACAAAAATGAAATTAGGTGCATTTTCGGTGAGTCTGAGTGTCAAGGACCTGCAGGCTTCCAAAACTTTTTACGAAAAATTGGGCTTCACGGCATTCGCCGGTTCACACGAACAGAACTACCTCATCATGAAAAATGAAAATGCCCTCATTGGTCTTTTTCAAGGCATGTTTGCCGGTAACATACTTACTTTTAACCCCGGTTGGGACGAAAACGCCCAAAACCTCACTCAATTCGACGATATCCGGGAGATTCAAAAACAGCTTAAAGCCAATAAGCTTGAACTAAGCGCCACCGCCGACGAAAACACTACCGGTCCGGCCAGTTTGATGTTGACAGACCCGGATGGGAATGTGATATTGGTGGATCAGCATAGGTAGATATTAGTTGAGAGAGTTGAGGGAGTTCTGCCAGTAAGCCAGTTGGGACTTTTCTTAGAAAGTTGTGGTGATTTACCGAACCATGGCAGGTTTTCGAGAAAAGAATTTGCATTGTTGACTTCGGCTTCGCTATGCAGCAAAGCATGGTTGATTATATTTATTATTTCTATTGTTAAATTTGTCATCACTTTTGTTAGTGATTTATAAGACGCAATTAATTGATATATTTGAACCGAAGAACGACTTAGTATAGGCTGGACGACTCGTGAAAACGCTCCCCAGAGATACTGCTGGGTCGTTTTTTATTTTATAAGCCGTTGAAATTCTTAAAGTTCATTTATAGCTAATTTGGCTGGAAAACGCTTGGATTATTTGAGTTTTTAAGAATATTATTCATAGTGATTTCTATTATAATATAGACAATATGATTCTCTGTTCTAGAATAGCTATTTAAATCGTGTTTCTGCTTGCTCCTTCTGTATTTATAATATGAACTAGTTTTTCTTTTGTTTTTAAATAATAAATCAAATCCAGAAAATATTTTTCAGCCTATCTAATACTGCATTACAGTGAATTGATTTTCTGTATATTTTCGCCCTTCAAAACCCCTGTTTACTGTTCAATTGATCTTTAAATGAACAAAGAAGTAGCGCTGCATGACCAGCTATATGCTGAAAAACTCAAACAATTCAAATTAACCGAAGTAGATGTTGCTTCTATCTTTTCTATTGCAGATTTAAATGAATGGATGCAATCGGGTATACGTGAAAAACTAATTGTTGCAATTGGCACTAAAGTTTCTAGCGAAATTAGCCAAGAGAATAAGGAAATACAGTATGAGATTCATTGCACATTACTGCATTTATATAAAGACATGCTCCACGAGTCTGATCTGGAAAGCTGGTTCAAAATATCCAAAAGGAGAAGGGCTGCAAAAATCCTGTTGAAATTGATTTAGGCATTCCGGATGAAGCTCGGTGTTAATTATTAATCTTCCCAGCAACAACGCGGCGAAAATGTCACCCCTTCAGGGTTTTGTGGTGTGGTGGGGCTGTGTTTTTCTATAATCATGACACCCCTTCGGGGTTGGCAGGGTGCTTTAAAACAAGTACTGTCTGCCGGAGTCGCTGCCTTCGGCTCGAGCTGCTGAGCGCTTAAGCGCGTGTCTCTGGATTTTAGTTGAGACAGTTGGAGCGTTGAGACAGTTGGGGAGTGGTGTGATGATGGAATTCGTCTTTCTGTTCATCTCGGCTCATGTCGTCGACAAGCTTGGTTCGGCAAACTCACCACAGGCGCCCATGGCTCGATGCCCGAGGCCTTGTGTCTAAACGATGCCTTCGACGCCGCTCAGGCACCGTTTTTTCTAAATCCGAACAACTTTAGAACATTATAACCTTAGAACTTTATAACGGATTTAAGAGGAATGCCCATCCCGCCCCTCGATAAACTCGGGGTGACGTTGTTTTAATTTTGAATTTGAAATTTTTGAATTTTGAATTAAAGCCGGCTCGGAAAGCCAAAATCCCCGGAAAACAAAAAAAGCCGGCTTTAGAAAAGCCGGCTTCGTAGCCCGTAGGGGAATCGAACCCCTGCTACCAGAATGAAAATCTGGCGTCCTAACCCCTAGACGAACGGGCCGTTTCGGTAATGTGGGTGCAAATATAGCTGTCCTTTCTTTCGGAACAAACTTTGTTGTAGAAATTTTTGAGAAGTGGGTTTGGGGGCTCTAGAGACGGTTTCGCGAAAGATGCAAATCTCCCGTGAACTGGGTACTTTTTATGCCTGATGCATTTGCTTATCTTTGTGCCTCCAAAACAACCCTTTACCATGACTAAGACCAAGATTGCGATCAATGGTTTCGGCCGTATCGGCCGACTGGCGTACAAATACCTCTTGAATAACGCCGAAGTAGAAGTCGTTGCTATCAATGACCTCACCGACACAAAAACCCTGGCTCATTTGCTGAAATACGATTCAGTGCATGGCCGATTCAATGGTACTGTATCCCATGATGCAGATGGTATCATCGTAAATGGCGCGAAAATCCGCATTTATGCCGAGAAAGATCCTGCTAAACTTCCCTGGAAAAGCCTGGGTGTTGATGTAGTGATTGAATCTACAGGTCGTTTTACCGACAAAGAAACTGCTGGTTTGCATTTGCAGGCCGGTGCCCGCAAGGTTATTATCTCAGCTCCAGCCACCGGTGATTTAAAAACCATCGTATTGGGTGTAAACGAAGAAGTACTCGATGGCAGCGAAACCGTTTTGTCGAATGCCAGCTGTACCACCAACTGCCTTGCACCTATGGTGAAGGTATTGGATGACAATTGGGGTGTCGACAGTGGCTTCATGACCACTATTCACGCGTATACCGCCGACCAGAATTTGCAGGATGCCCCGCACAAAGACCTCCGTCGTGCCCGTGCCGCTGCTTACAGCATTGTGCCAACCAGCACCGGCGCTGCCAAAGCGGTTGGTTTAGTGATGCCACACCTCAAAGGCAAACTTAATGGAAACGCCATGCGTGTGCCTATTCCTGATGGATCAGTAACCGATTTTACTGCCATCTTGAAAAAGCCGGCCAGCGTTGAAGAAATTAATGCCGCTTTCAAAAAAGCCAGCGAAGGCCGCATGAAAGGCATCTTACATTATGAAACCGACGAAATCGTGTCTATCGACATCGTAGGCGATACCCACAGCTGTATTTTCGATAGCCATATGACTATGGTGATTGGCAATACTGTTAAAGTGGTGGGCTGGTACGACAACGAAGCAGGTTATTCGAGCCGTATTGCCGATTTGGCAGCACGTGTAGGTAAGATGTAAGTCGGCTTATGAAAAGTATACACGATATAAACTTTGCCGGCAAAAAGGTGGTGATGCGGGTCGACTTCAACGTCCCCCTCGACAAAAGCACCTTGGCTGTGAAAGACGATACCCGCATCCGTGCGGCATTGCCAACCATTACCAAAATCTTGAAAGATGGCGGTTCAGTGGTCTTGATGTCACATTTGGGTCGTCCGAAAGATGGGCCGGAAGACAAATATTCGCTGAAGCATACCATCTCGACTTTTGCCGAATTGTTAGGCAAAGACGTGGCTTTCGCCAACGATTGTATTGGTGAAGAAGCCTATAAACAGTCGGCAGCGCTGAAAGCCGGCGAGGTATTGTTGCTCGAAAACGTGCGTTTTTACAAAGAAGAAGAAAAGGGCGATGTCGCTTTTGCTGAAAAGCTGAGCAAACACGGCAACTTTTATGTGAACGACGCTTTTGGCACCGCACACCGCGAACATGCCAGTACCGCTACCATGGCCCGCTTTTTTGGCAGCGATAAGGCAGCAGGTTACCTCATGTTTTCGGAGCTCACCAATGCCGACAAGGTGATGAAAAATGCCGAACGCCCTTACACCGCCATCATGGGTGGTGCCAAGGTGAGCGACAAAATCCTCATCATCGAAAACCTGCTCGACAGCGTGGATAATCTGCTGATCGGTGGGGGTATGGTGTATACCTTCTTCAAAGCCATGGGTGGCCAAATTGGCAACTCTTTGTGTGAAGACGATAAAATGGAATTAGCGCTGAGCCTGATCGAAAAGGCTAAAGCCAAAGGTGTAAACCTGGTGCTGCCAGTTGATTCTATCATTGCCGATGCTTTCTCGAACGACGCCAATACCCAAACTGCCGCCAATACTTCCATTCCTTCGGGTTGGATGGGCTTAGATATCGGTCCGGAAGCTGTAAAACAGTTTACCGACGTTATCGCTTCTTCCAAAACCGTATTGTGGAATGGCCCGGCCGGTGTATTTGAGATGCCGAAGTTCGAAAACGGTACCAAATCGGTAGCCCAAGCTATCGTAAAAGCCACCAAAGCGGGCGCTTTCTCCCTCATTGGAGGCGGCGATTCAGCTGCAGCCATCGCCCAATTTGACTTAACCGACGAGGTGAGTTATGTGAGCACAGGCGGCGGCGCTTTGCTGGAATACATGGAAGGAAAGGTATTGCCGGGTGTAGCTGCGCTTACAATTTAGTTTTGAAAAAGAGAGGGCTGTTTCAATTTTGAAACAGCCCTCCATGATTTTCATGAAAAGCCTAATCTTTCGAAGTCCAAAGATTGTGATTGTCTAATTTGCAAGCATTGCAATCAAAATTGAATGGATTAAAAAGTATTCCGAAGATAGGATATAGCCTCCATGAAGAAGGTAAATTGTCCTATTCTTGGTCACTATCAGAAGTACTGGATATCCACTCGTAGCATAAGTTTGGTTAACCTGGGTTGGGTTTTCAGCAAAGTGAGAATTTAGACCGGAAGCTAGTAGGTACTTTTGCGCATTATTGCGTTGTTTCTCTTTAGGATCTAAGTTCAAAAGCTCAACGGAAAATTTATGTTTCCCAAAATATTTTGATAGAATTTTGAGATTTGAATGTTGTATTCTGCAGGGTTTGCACGAGATATGCCAAAGTTGTATGACTCTAGTTTTTATTTCAGATGTAATTTTTTTATCGTCATTAATGGTCAATACGGAATCCAATACTGGAGTTGGTAGATTCACTTTCTGTGTGTAGGTATAAAATGAATAAACACCGAAAATAAGATACCAAATGAAGTACAATACAATAACGGAGGCTACTTTATACTTTTTTGAGTTCCCGAAGTAGGTTATTGCTGCTGATACCCCTAATGTAAGTAGTAGTACACTCAAATGGAAGGCCATCGGACTCATAATCTGAGCAACAAGAGGAGATACAATAAGTGCGCCAGCAACCGTGATTGGCCTTTTTATTCGAAGAAGATAAATAAAACTACTAGCTGCTGTAAAATAGAATAACACAGTTAAACTTAACCAACTCAGTTTGTGTAATAGCCCAAATATTG
>Ga0172380_10009950_pt1 | contig 10041 bp, 13 predicted proteins | sample Leawe162metaG_FD_119747 | JGI IMG/M metagenome (GOLD analysis project Ga0172380, IMG submission 119747) | Leachate microbial communities from a municipal landfill in Southern Ontario, Canada - Leachate well 162 metaG | ecosystem: Engineered > Solid waste > Landfill > Unclassified | place...
AACGCAGTCGCGCGATAAATCGCAAGCGCAAGCCGCTTATCAGCGCGGATCGCCAATTTACCTTTGATGAAATAATCACTGTGGCTGTCGCTCACTTTGATGTTTGCACCACGGCGGCGGAAGATTTCGCTGTAAAGTTGGAAATCACCCAACAGCGCAGTGTTCTCGGTCTCAGCGGTTGTGATCACCGCAGGCAGACCCCAAATGCGTTCGGGACCCGCTTCACTGGGATTGCCCCAGATGTAAATGCCGTCAGTCGTGCGCAGCAGGCGGATGTCCTGCCAATCGTTCGGGTGGATCACAATTGCAGACGGTTCAGCGAAACCCGTGGCACGGACTTTGGTCATAGCCTTATAGATCGCGTCGGGTGTAGGATCTGCGCCTTTGGCTTGACTCTGCGAAACCGCAGTGTGGAAACCGTTCAGGTTCGGAGCGTTGTTATCGCCAGTAAGCAACTGGGTCTCTTCAGCCAGTTCGAGCATCATCAACAGGCGGTTATCAACCAGCGACTGAGCCTGGGCAACATCCTCAAGTTGAATTTCGGTCACAGGCAGGAAATGAGCGATTTCACGCACAGCCACCGAGCGTTCGGTGTAAGCCAGTGCGCTTTCGCCATCCTGACCACCTTCAAGCCGTGTAGCGGCATTGTTGGTATACGTGGTTTCTTCCATGTAAACCACTGCGGCTTGTTCGGTCGGGGTCTGCGGAATCAGATCAGCCAGCATCGGGCGGCGATGAGCATACTCAACCACGCGACCCGTGCGGATGCTCTGAGGAGCAAAGCCAGCGCCAGTTTCCATCAGCGTCTTGTAAGCGAGGAAATCGAACTTATCAAGTTTGACTTCCAAACCCTTGATCCCGCGACGGTTCTTGTATTCATCAGCTTCCACGAACATCTGACCGAGGCTCTTGAATTCGCGCTGAGCGTCAGTCGAAGCGCCCTTGCCATTCAGCGGCAAATTGGTCGCAGGGCGATTCGCATCGCGCATTGCCTGAGCATTCTTCTGGTACACATCGTCAATGCTCTTCGCATCTTCGAGCTGCTTGCCCAGGTCATTCAGTTCGGCATTGCGAGCCTTCACATCTTCCAACTGCACAGGGGTCAGGTTGTAAGCGTTCTGACCATCCACAACGGTCTTTGCTCCATCAAAAATCGCGGCAAGCTCAGCCTGCTTTGCGTTCAACATTCCTTGTAATTCTTTTACGGTCTTCATCGTATTGCTCCTTATATTTTTTTGTTTTATCTCCTCCCCAAAATACTCCGCCGCACTTTGGCGGATATTTGGGGGAGGTCGGGAGGGGGCTAAAGCCTTGCCCTCATAAATTCGAACTTCGCCAACTCATTCAACACGCTCTTCTCATCAGCCATCGGCATCGTCTCGCGCAAAATGGATTCAATCTCCGAAACCATCTTTGCAAGCCGTCCCCGCGTCACCTCTGATAAATTGCGCCCTTCATTCGCGCGGAAGTTCTTGCGGTCTTTTACGCGCTCCAAATACTCCTCAACGGTTGCCTCAACCATTGCAGAGTGTTGTACAAAGGTCATGCCTGTCACAGGCAAACCCTTTACTCCTGCCGTAGCGGGGTTCATACCCCAATTCACATCCGAAATATCATAGAGTTCAATTTCCAATAAATTTCTACGATGTCGCGGGTTATCAGGATTATTTACATCCTGCGATAAATTCACTTCATACGCATAAGACATTTCATCTACACTGCCCTCTTCAATGTTTTTGAATACCCATTCTGATAAAGGAATATCTTGAAAATATTTGCGCGTCACCAACATACCGCCCGTAGCATCTGGTGCCCATTTCAAAACGCTTTCTGGCAATTCGCTTCTACCAACCTCGCGGATTTCTTTGATGCTGGCAATGGGTGGGTTCATTCCGTTATGCCCCCACAAAAACCGCGCGCGGCTTCGTCCCTCGCTCAAACCCTTCGCAAACGACCCATTGACCGACACATCTCCGCCGCTATCCACGTTCCCATGCACAGCGAAAATTCCAGTCACCAGCCTGGTCTTTGCATCCAACTCCTTCACAAAATACGGCAAAGTTTTATATTGCATTCTCATCTCCTTGTTCTTGACTTTCCTCCCCCAAATCGGGGCGCTCTTCCCCTATTTGGGGGAGATGTCGGTACTCCGACAGAGGGGGCTGTTCAAAAAACTCTTTCGCCTTCTCCAAAGTATTGATCACCGTCAAACACACGCATCCATCCGAATCCTTCCGCATCTGAAATAGAACATCCGTTTCAGGCTCGGCAAACGTCCGAAAATATTGCGCATCATACGTCACACCCTCAATGATGATTTTTTCATACCCACCCTCCCACCACCGCGCAATCTTCAACGGCTCTTCCTTCGCATGTTCGATCTCTCTAAAAAATTGATTATCCATAATTCATCCTTCATCCTTCATCCTTTGCTCTTATCCCCGCTCCCCAAACCCATACGCCCACGAATCCACCGCATCCTCATCCCCAAAATAAGGAGCCGCCGCCCGCGAGCAATTCGGGTGCTGCAACGGATGAGACTCAAATAAATCCACCGTCCAAATTTGACCATTTGCCAGATTGCACGCTGGCGCAGAGTCATCCGCTCCACCGTCCAAAATTTCAACCTTGCCCAAACCAGCCGCCTTATATCGTTCAGCCGTCGCCGCATTTTGAGCCTGCCCCAACTCAGACCGCGCAATTGCCCGCGACTGATTTTTATAAGTCTCATCAATCACATCCCGCAACCCGCGCATGTTTGCATCACCGCGCACCAACTGGTCAACGCCCCAGCCGTTATCTGCGCCATACTGCAACGTCTCACGCATCGCATCCAAAACCGTCCCCTCAATTTCTTTTACGTGTGTACCTGCCATCCTCAACGCCCGCGTCACCGCAGGATCGCCCAGGTCAAACGCCACATCCACCCCCAGCGCCACATTCCACGTATCCCAAGAGAGTTGGATCACCTCCACATAAAATCGTTTCACCAGCGTTTCCAATTGCTTCTTATCATCCGCCGTCACCAAATCCTCAGCATCAGGCAAATCCGCCTTTACCTCACGACCTTCGACCTTCGACTTTTGACCTTCGACCCGCGTAACAACCCGATCCGCCAACTGCGAAAAATAAACATCAACAGTCGCAGTCATCCGCTTCGCCACCTCATTCCGCAACCGCAGCAAAACAGAAGACACCGCTTTTGCCTTTCCTTCGTGCCCCTTTGTTCCCTTTGTGGTAAAAGCCTTTGAACTATCCCTCACCACCATCTGACCCGCAGGCACAAACTCACTCGCCAAACTCACGAAATAAACTTCGTCCCACTTCTCAGCCCGCATCCCCAACTCACGCAACGCCTGCGCCCGCGTCAATAAAGAACGGTTGAAAGCCAACGTCACCCGCTCCCACATATCTTTCTTCTGTTCCTGCAACGCCCCCACATTCCGCAGGTCAAACTGAATGGTGAAATCGGCGGGCAAATTGAAATCATCCTTCAACCCATTCAACAACTCACTCGCCAAACTGCGCCACAACGCCATCAACGTCTGCTCAGTGAACGCCTTGCGCGCCGCCGTATCCCCGTAATCACTGCGCTTGATACCCACATTCAAACCAGCCACACTCGGAGGCACATGGAAATTCGCCGCGATGCGCGTCTCAGGCACATCCGCCAAAGTCTCAGCCGCCAGTTTGTTCAGGTCATAGCCCATCTGGTCAACTTTCATCCCGCTGGAAATAAAAGCAGGCTGTCCCTTGCCATGTTTCGCAACCCACTTTTGCCCCATCGCGTCCAACTCATCCTGAGTCGGATCGTCCCCTGGCTCCAGCGTAATTACCACGGGCGGAACCGCGTTGTTCTTCAGCAACGCATAAATATAAGAGGATGCTTCGCTGTCCCTATCAACCTCACGCGATGACAGTTCAATCGCCCCAATCCCCTTATGCGGATTCTGCGGGTCAATCATCCACTTCCACTGGATCACATCGTCTTTTGAAACCGCCACCTTATGACCATCGCCCGAATCGAATTCATAATAGGATACAAAGCCTTCAATGACTGAATGACCAGCAATCGGCTCGAACTGCAAATCTGAAAATGGATACAACGCCACAACCTTCCCCGAAGCGGATCGCTGTTTCCAGATATAGCAATTGCCCCCGATGGAGGCATACGCAATTGCAAACTGTAAAAATTCAGCCAGCCCCATGTCACCGTTTGGCGTCCTCAATAATTGCGTAATCGGATGTTTGTAATCGGGCACGAACCGCCCCTCATCCTCAAACCCGCCCAACAAAGGCGGTTCAGGGAAAGTCAATTGCAACGTAGTCGCGCAAGCCGCCACCGCCGAGTTTTGCTTATACCCTTCCACCACCAACTTGATGGGTGAAAACTTGGTAAACGCATAGCGCAACCACGTAGGCGCAAACTGCAAAGTCCGCGCAAAACTAACAGCCGCCTTACGAAATAAATCACGAAAAATATTCATCCTTCATCCTTCACGCGAAGCGTTCATCCTTTGACTTTCGACCTTCGACCTTTGACATTTTCTATCCGACAAAACTCTTCCGCAAACTTCCCGTCATCTCCAGCAACTTGCTATATGCCGAAGCCGCCGCATCCACCTGGTCATCATGCCCGCGTGGAAAACTCAAACACTCGTCCACAAAATCAGCATTCCACGCGCCCAGCATCATCCGCACCAGCCCGCCCTGAAAGCCGCTTTCCAACGGCTCCGAGCGCACTTCCTTGTCACCGCTCACCGTCTCAAATCGCGGCGCATACCGCGCCAGCAATCGGTTCGTCGCCTCCGCGCTGTCTTTGCCCGCCGAACCAGGGTCTTGCTGGTGCCAGGTATGCACCCTGCCATACGTGACAAAATCCCGCGCCGCTGTTTTTTCCATTTGCATATCGCGCTCATAACTGCTCCAACGCCCGCGCACCACATCCAGCAAATAATAAAAACCGTCAGAGCCGAAAGCCATCAACGCGCCCACGGTGTAATCGCCCTTCGTGCTGTTGGCTTTGTCCCAATAGCGCACAAGCAATTTGTATGTCACGCCATCAGGTAATTTACTGACGGCTGTAAACCACTCGCGCCTGTAACGCTGACCATCTTTCGGGTATGGAAGTTGCTGATACAACGCCGTGAAATAATATTCATCAGCTGCGCGAATCTTCAACATTTCTTCTTTGTTCATAATCGCAGGGCAAAGCACATCACCCAACTGGCGTCCTAATGGATCGGTCAACGGCATATAAACGCCATCGAGCATTTTTTCTTTTTGCTCTTTTTCATTCAGCGCAAACGCACCATCCTCCCAAATGCCAGGCAAAGAGATAATCTTCCACTGATCTGCATTCGGATTGGTTTGCATTTGCTTCATAATGCGCCCCGCAGGATCATCAGGGTGCCAATGCGTCATCACCAGCACGCCCGCCATCGCGCGCGGACGCAGCACCGAGCGGTAAAAGTCCCACGCATCATCGCGCACATCCTGACTCTCAGCCGCGCGATGGTCTTTGATGGGGTCATCCCACAACAACACACCGCGCTGGCGACCCGATAACGCGCCGCCATTGCCCGCCGCCACCATCCCGCCCCGATGGGGTGAAGCCAAATCCCAAGCCGCCACCGCCCGCGAATCACTCGACAGCGTCACAGGCTCCGCGTCAGGGGATAGATTTCCAAACACCTCGGCATATTTGGGCGACATGATCAAATTGCGGACCGCCCTGCTGTTATCGCTCGCCAAATCCGCGCCGTAAGAGACATCTAAAAATCTGAGGTTTGGCAGCCGTCCCAAAGCAAAAGCGGGGAACAGCCGTGAAACCTCTGTACTCTTTCCATGTTGCGGCGGCATCAATAACATCAAAAATTGAATGCCATCCTTCCCGCCAGTTTCCAAATATTTCAAAACCTGATTCAGCCAAAACGCAATATAGTGATGTACCTCATACGCCTTCCACCACCCGCCATCGGTCACATACTCGCCAAAATGCGCCAGGTCATCGCGCGCCAATAAAATGCGCCCAACCTCCAACCGCGCTTCAGCCTGTGAAACCGTCAACGCTGTGCCACGTTTTGCCATTACTTATTTTTTTCCTTCTCAGCCACTTCTGCTTTGAACTGCGCTATCTTCTCAGCCGTATCCAAACCAGCCAGCTTCAATTTTTCGTCAAACGAAAGTCCGCCCAACTCGCCCACCACGCGCTGATTCAACTCCGCTTCCAGTTTCGACTTGCTCACATAATCGCCCATCAACTCCAAAGCCAATTTGCGGTCATTGTGCCCTTTATATTCAGGCTTGATCGCGCTCTGGATCAATGCCTGGTAAATCTCTGCGCGATATTCATACAGCGGAGCCGATTGCATCACCCCGATCATTTCCTCGATTTGTGGGTTGTTCTTTTTCCACTCGCTGATCACGCGGTCACTGGTCAACCCCAAAAACTGAGTCGCCAGTTCATGCTGCGTCTTTGGAACTCGCGGCTGGGGCGAACTTGCCCAGGCGATGTACGCCGCCACGCGCCAATCCCAACCACGCTCGCGCAAACGTAAATATTCGCCTGCGTATTTCAAATCACCGTTCACTTCAAAAATTCCGCGCGCCGTCTCAGAACGCAAACGCGCCTCTTCGGGACTTACAAATCCCGTAGGCGCATTATCTGCTACATCCAACTGCAACGGCAATCTCAACTGATAATCAGGTCTATCCATTTGTTACCTCATGGCGTCAACGCGCCGCTGTTCACCAGCATGATCAACACCATCACCAAAAACGAACAACCGCTCACAACGAACTGCGCCACCAGCGCCCCGATCACCAGCCACACAAATTTATTGACATTGTTGATCCAATCGCTATGGCGTCTATTTTCAGAAACGAGGGACGGCTTGCCATTGCCTACGATCACCGCCTGATACAGGCTCTGCACTTTCTCAGCCAGTTCCTGTTCACGCGCAATATGCAGTGTCAACTGCTCGCCAATTGACTCCAGTGTCCACACGCCGTCCCCGTTCATAAATTATTTATTCGCCAATTTTGCCAAAGCGCCTTCAGCGCCAGCGCCGATAATCAAAGCAGCAAACATCTCAATAGCTCCGATCACCTGCTCCTCGGTCAATGGGAAATCAACCCAAAATGCCTTGATCGCCAGCACAGTTATGCCAGCCACCAATGACCGAAACTTCCACGAGGCAAGCATCGCCTTGAAATTATCTGCAATACGTTTGCCTTCCAAACCTTCGCCCACCATATAGGCAGCCAGCAAACCAAAGAAAGCCAAATTTTGATCTTCGGTAAAAGGCAAATCGGGGAAAACCGCATTAAGCATCATAAAAACAATGCCCGCGATCAACGCAAGCAACACACGAATACGACCTTTATCCATCTGCAACTCCTTATATATGTGTATATGGCAACAAAAAAAGCGCGTCGTGACATTTCTGTCACGACGCGCTCATCTGTCGCAGTTGCCCCGCCGAATGCAGGGCTGCTCAATTACCTATATTATACAAATTTTTCAAAATTTAACAAGAGTCAAATCGTCGCACTACTGAAAATGTGCCGTTTTTATGTTTACGCAAAACGACTACGTCATCACCACCTGCTAAAGCCTGTTCAATCAAAACATCTTTGCGATGATAGTCAATTACATCACCATCTTTTTCTGACATCCACATCCAGCGGTCTGCAAGTTGCCCGCCTACCGTGAACGGATACCAGACGATCACTTTACCTTTGAATTGCTTCTCTACGTTATCAGGTAACATCGTTCCTCGAATGGTCTGCCTAACGGTTTGCGTTACTGGCGGCTTGCGGCTGAACTTGTCCGCTCAGAGCCTACGCCCGCAAGCCGTCCAGTGCACGCAATGTTGGAAGGCGTAGATGGATTTATGTATTCAAATTCAATACGTGTGACTTCGGCGGATGACGGCACACCCATCTCACGCATGAACATATCAATAAACCATTCCACGCTTTGACCTTCAAACCCTTCACGAATAACATCATCGGGTGTGATGTCGTAAAGCCTTTCACGGCGGACATTTACCACGCGGATTTTTGCAAGGCGTTCAATCTTTTCACCCTGCTTCAAACCCATGCACTTTACGCAGGCATTGAGTTCATCGCCTTGCTTCAACATCAGCCAACCCAAACGGCGAGTGACTGTCTTTTGTTGCTTTCGTACTTGCTCAGTTGTGAGCATGAATGAGATATTTCTAGCCATAAGATACCTTTGTCTTAGCCTTCCAACGGTTTGCCTTACCCGCGCGCGATTTTTATAGGATGTTCGGTTGGAAGCGGCTCTTTTTGCGCCACGCTTCCGCTCGTCGGGTGCACGCTTTGTTAGCCACCGCGCTTGCGGGGCATATTGACAAAGTTTTCAAGCACTCTCAATGCTTCATCGGTTCGCGGGTCAATTTGCATTTCGCGGACATGGCGCATTTCATAATTGATACAAGCCAATATTACGGCTTCCCGAAGTTCGGACGGAGTGAAACGCGCCTGCTCAATCATTTGCTCAAGCGTCTTTACAAGATGATTGTATTCGGGGTCATTCATGTATTTTTCTTTTGGAGTTTTCATGCTGATTTCCTTTTGAAGATAGGTGGTTAACGGCTTGCCTTACCCGCAAAAACGGGGAACGCCGAATCTGATAATTTTACCGACTCTAGTTTTTGTCGGGTTCACGCTTTGTTAGACCACAGGCATAGCAAGACCAAGTAACTCATAAGGATACTCTGGGTCTGGAATACGCCTGCCGTCCCAATCAATTAACTTTGCCTCATGTATATGTTGGTGAGGCTTTCCACGCCAAGCACAAGATTGAGGGCAAAGTTCGCCGCTATATTTTTTATGCTCCCATTCTCGCTGGTTGTGTTTTTTTACTTCCTCGTGACTCATGTTTTTCCTGTGGTCTAACGGACTGCATTACCCGCAAGTGGGCGGGGTAGATAAAACTTCAAGATGTGGATAATCTCGAAGGTGGGAAAATGCCTGTAAAGGCGCAGACTCCCACTTGTCGGGTGCATGCTTTGTTAGGCACGCTATCATCTGCCCGCCTAGCCATTCTGTATAAGCGGGTGGAATTGCTTCAACGAGTTCAGCCCTATTCATCCAATCAATACCCATTGCTTTTTTTGCTTTAGCTATGGGATGGACTGATCCCGTCACTGTGATAAATTCGCCGTCTGGATGTTTCTGATCTCCATTCTTTCCGCCGTTGCACGATCGATCGTAATGATTGCACGACATTGGAGCCATAAGAATTTGAGGATTGGTTACAAATAATCTGTGGCGAAAAACTTTCAATCCGAACATTGTTCCGCAAAGCATGAGATAGTTTTTCATCGGCGCACCAAGCACATTTTCAACGATGTAAGGCTTTCCAGTTTTCTCCAGCGCATCGATCGATGCCTGCAATAAATCAGGATGGTTTTCCTGTGTGCCATTCATGCGGGTAATTCTCGAATACCTTTGGCATGGCGGGCTTGCGTGGATGACATCAAACTCTTGGTAATGCTCTGCAAGATATTCGAGCGCGTCTGCCTGGTGAAACTCAAACGGGTATCGCGGTTGTGGGTCTTTATCAACTCCCACAACTTCAAACCCCGCACGGGAATAACCCATACCAGCCCCACCAGCACAACAATATAAATCGAGCAACTTTAGTTTCATAAGAAAGTGCCTAACGGTTTGCGTTAGCCGCACGCGGGCTTAGCAGAACCTTTTTTATTTGACGATACGTTTTTGAGCGCAGACTTCCGCGCGTCGGGTGCACGCTTTGTTGGGCGGCGTTCTAATTTTGCAAGATACTCTGTGGCTTCCTGCTTTTTTGCAAGCACCACATCGGACGTATCAATGATGTATTGCAATAACCGACGACCTTCCATGATTTTTCTCCTTTAGATCATGAGTTGAGCGAGAGCCGCCCAACGGACTGCGTGAGCAGCGGGTGGATTGCGCCAGAGCCGCCGCCACGCAAGACCATAAAATTTAGCCCGACTGTTCACCCGTCTGCTCCACGCTGTGTTC
>Ga0172380_10009951_pt1 | contig 10041 bp, 10 predicted proteins | sample Leawe162metaG_FD_119747 | JGI IMG/M metagenome (GOLD analysis project Ga0172380, IMG submission 119747) | Leachate microbial communities from a municipal landfill in Southern Ontario, Canada - Leachate well 162 metaG | ecosystem: Engineered > Solid waste > Landfill > Unclassified | place...
CTCGATCTGCTCTGGATACCAGTCGTAAAATCATGGCGTCTGAATGAGCGGCATTACGGCGCCCTGCAGGGTTTAAACAAAGCTGAAACAGCCGAGAAATACGGCACTGAAAAAGTTAAGGTATGGAGAAGAAGTTACGATGTTCCGCCGCCGGCACTCGAGGAAAATGATGAAAGGTATCCAGGTAAAGATCCCCGCTATTCGGATCTTGATAAAAATGAGATTCCCCTTACAGAAAGCCTTAAGTTGACAGTGGACAGATTTCTCCCGTACTGGCATGAAACAATAGCCCCGACTATTAAAAACGGTAAACGCGTAATTATTGCGGCTCACGGCAACAGTCTCCGTGCGCTTGTGAAATATCTGGATAATATCTCCGAGGAGGAAATTACGGAATTGAATATTCCAACGGGAGTTCCACTCGTGTATGAACTTGACACGGAGTTGAAACCTGTCAGACATTATTATCTTGGCGATCAGGAAGTTATTAATGCTGCAATTAACGCGGTTGCAAAGCAGACCGAGAAGAAGTGAAAAATAAATGCTATTGCTTTGTAAGAGGATAAAATTTATTATTACGCCAACTAAAGGAGAAGACATAGTTATTTCTACGGTAACTAATTTAGCAGGAAGTGCCATGAAACGGACAGCTTTTGTTTTTTCCTTTTTCCTTCTCTCTTTTACCACAATTTACTCGCAGACAGTAATCGGGAAATATGCCGGAGAATTTTTGGCCATCGGTGTAGGGGGCCGCGCTTTGGCTATGGGAGGCGCCCAGGTTGCCGTAGTTAGCGATGTGACTTCCGGTTATTGGAATCCCGCCGGCCTGGCTCGAATTAATTATCCGCAGATTGCTCTGATGCACGAAGAGCATTTCGGAGATTTGGTTAATTACAATTACGCGGCTGTGGCTATCCCTTACGGAAAGGAGATGAGCCTTGGACTTAGTATTACCAGGTCAAGCATAGACGGAATTCCGGATACACGAAACGCGTTATATGATGCCAACGGAGACGGCGTCCTCGATCTTCATTCGGGGGACAGACTGGATTATACCAAAATTTCGGAATTCAGCAATTCGGATTGGGCTTTCTATCTTACATTCGCAAAACGTCAGTCGGAAAATTTCTATTGGGGCGCCAACGTTAAAATTTTGAGAAGGGATCTTGCAGAGTACGGCGCTACAGGAATAGGGTTCGACCTGGGAGCCGTTTATATCCCGGTTGATAATTTGTTCCTCGGCGCTAATATTCAGGATGCCACTACTACTCTGGTTGCATGGAGTACGGGCAGAAACGAATTGATAACTCCCACGGCAAAAGTCGGCGCGGCTTACGCTATGCAATTCCTCGGCGGCTCATTAATGCCCGCGCTGGATTTTGATCTCCGGTTCGAAAACAGAAGATCTGCCTCTACATTTTCAGTTGGACCTGTCAGCTTTGATCTCCATGCGGGATTTGAATACAAATTTAAAAATATACTTGCAGTGCGTGCCGGCTATAACGATGTAAAACAATTCACAGTGGGCGCTGGAATTTTCCTCCCAAAACTTCAGGTTGATTATTCATTCGCGCGGTTCAGCCAATCGGAATCAGAGCGCCTTCCGGATACTCACCGGATCTCTCTAATCTTAACATTGGAACAGCCAAAACATCTCCGCGATGGATTATAGGTTTTAACGGAGGCGGGAATGCCCCGTCTCTTCCACATAGCTCCTGACAAAAGATTGAAGGCAATGGATATTCACGATAACAGTACCGGAAGACGCCCCAGGAAGATTTTAGGAAGAGTTAATGCCTCGATATGGTTTCCGTTTTCTCGGCGGACATTCTTTGTCATTTTTTCATATATAGCCCTCGCTTCATTAATTCTCTCCTGTGCCGCCGGATCATCCGCTTTGTACGATTCCGATTACCCGCTCACAAAAGAAATTGCCCGGGCAAAATCCTCTCCGCTTAAAATAAATATCCCGCAGGGATGGGTTGCCGCCGAAGATAATGAAAATAATCTGATCGATCTCTGGCTCATTAGGGAGGATTATTCTGCCACGTTAAATTTCATTCCGGTGAACCTTGATTCAGCTGCCGCGAAGGAAATCGGAGAAGATGAAATTAACGGATTGCTTAAACTGAGCAAGTCATTCAGGAAGATCAGTAGTAAATCGGCTCTAAAATTTATGAACCAGGAGATTTTTGAACTGAATGGAAAAAAAATCGGCGCATATGAATATCTTAATAATTCCGGCACGGTAATACGTGTTGCGGTCTTTAAAACGGGGAAAAAATATTACGAACTCTCAGCAGTCCCCAAAAAGCCAGGCGATCAAAAGGAACTTTATTCGGTTCAAAATTCTGTATTGTCATCAATAGAATAATATTTTTATCATTATCTTAAAGTAATTTAAACATCGCCTCTTAGAATATTACAAATCCGGACCGGAAAAAAATATATTCCCGAAGCAACATTTTTTCATCTCAAGCATCTATAAGTGTAAGCCAAGGAGATTTTGAGCGACTCCGTAAAAAATATCGTGGAATTTACGCTGATTTACAATCAGTATAAGAGGAAACTGTATAATTACACCCGCAAGATGGTGGGAGACGCAATGATGTGCGAAGATATAATCCAGAATGTTTTTATCAAATTCTTTGAAAATATGAACCGGATCAGAAACAGGGAACAGATAGAAGTCTGGCTTTTTACTACAACCCGTAACGCCATATACACTTTTTACAGGACAAAAAGCAGTCATGTGGATCAGTTCAATGTTCAGGATGCGGATGAAATTGAGATTGATTCTTCTGTAAAACTTGACGAAGAACTGGAGATGAAAGAATTAAATGAGATGATTATGAATGAGCTGGATAAGGTGGCTATTGAACAGAGAGATGTTTTTCTCCTCAAAGAGTATGGCGGACTTTCATATAAAGAGATTTCGGATGTAATGAAAATTGACGAGAATTTGGTCAAAAGCAGATTGCATAAGACCCGGCAGAAATTAATCAATAAAATATCAAAAGCTGTTAATTACTAAAGGGGGAGAGAAAAATGGCAAAGGGTATATTAATTAAATCAATTATTATAATGTTTTTTTCGTTCCCGGTATTTGTTGCCGTCAATGCTCAGTCCGGCAAAAATACATCGGGGGATAGTCTGCTTACTCTCTTTAAAGAAAAATACAATCAGGGGTTGTATAAAGAATCGCTGGATCTCTACCGGGAAACTCCGTTGGAAACGCTATCGGCCGAAGAGTCATTTTATCTTGGATTAACTTTCAATAATCTGAGGGAAACTTTCCGGGCTTCCGTGTATCTTGGAAAAGCGGTCGAACTCCTGCCGGCTCATAAAGGATACCGTATTCAGCTCGCGCGTACATTATCGAATCTTGGAAAAACTTCGGAAGCTGTCAGGAATTATCAGACCGTAATAGAGAAAGATTCCAACAATGTAACAGCGCTCTTCGATCTGGGAGTCATCAGATATGATGCGAGAGAATATCAAAATGCGATTGGACTGTTCAGCCGGCTTGTTTCTCTAAATCCGAATGATTTTCTGAGTTGCTACTACCTTGGCAGTTCAATGATGCTTTCGGGCAATCCGAATTATGCAGAGACAGCCTTGAAACATCTCGAACATTCAATAGCGGTAAATCAGGATTACCTGCCGGCTATAAATCTGCTTGCTTTAAGCAAATTCAATCTTCAGAAATTTTATGAAGCAAACGCGCTCTACGGAATGGCATTGAAACTCCGTCCGCAGAACGCTGAATTTTATTTCAAATCCGGAATGTGCAATGAACGGCTGAAGTTTTTTGCCGAATCGGCAGACCTTTATAATAAAGCGATAGCGCTCGATTCAAACCAGGCCGACTATTTTGATCATCTCGGCTTTGTTTATTTCAATCTGGGCAGGTACGATTCCGCCGCCGCCGCTTACAATAATGCGGTACGTATCGACGCCGATCCGGTGTATTTTATTAATCTCGGATTTACGTATGCCAGGATGGATTCGGTAAAAAGATCGATCGAATCTTTTCAGAAAGCCATATCCGTAATGCCGGCCGATAAGATAGGAAATGTATATAATCAGATCGGGGCTGTTCACTACTCGCGGGAAAATTATAAGGAAGCCAAATCTTCATATGAAAAAGGACTCCTTTACCATCCCGGAAATATAGACGCGCAGTTTTATATAGCGATGATTAATGAAAAGATGATGGATTGGAAAAACGCATTGTCGGCTTACAGGAAAGTGATAAAGCTTGCTGAAGGCGATTCATTGCAGATTGAGAGAATTAATTACTCGAATAAAAAAATAGCCGAATTAAAAAAGAGATAAAGCGAAGGAACTTCATTATGTCCATGAATGATAATATTGCCATGATTGACCTCTATTTCGACGGTGAACTCGATAAGGGGAAAGAAGTAATTATGTTCTCAATACTCTCGCGGGATTACGAAGCGCGTGAATATTTTAAAAAATTAAACGCTCTTAAAGCTGGACTCGCGGCAGCGGCCGATGAATTCCCCGCGGAACTGGACCAAAAAATCCTCCATGCCGTCGGGGGTCTTAATGAAAAGAAAGAAAACTTCTTTACAAATAGAAAAATTTTCTCCGCGGCGGCATATTCCGTATCGCTGCTGCTTCTCATACTCACAATCTTTTTCTACTCGAGATCGGAGGAGTATAAAGTTCAGTTTGCCGACTTAACGCGCGAAGTCAAAAAACAGAACGACCGGCTCGAACTTATTATGAACGCATTACCGCAGGTAGATGTATCGGGGAGTTATTACAGAACACAACAGATAATAGTAAGACCTAACATTTGAGGAAAAAATGAAAACTAAAATATTATTTCTCGTTATAATTTTTTCTTTTGCGGGGCTCTATGCCCAGCAAAAAGCCAAACTGCAAAAAGCCGACGAAACCGGATTTATTGAAGTGGATAAAGCGCCCGTCTTGATTTCTAAATTAATGCCGGAATATCCGAAGCTGGCAAAACTTGCCGGTATTGAGGGTACGGTCTACGTGAAAATACTGGTTGATGAAAATGGTGATATCGAAGAAGCAAGAGTAGAGAAAGGTGTTAAAGATATCCTTGATGAGGCTGCTTTAAAAGCTGCAAAGAATGCAAAATTCTCACCTGCATTATTGAAAGAAAAACCGGTAAAAATATGGGTGGTATTACCTATAGCATTTAAACTGTCTGTCGATAAAAAGGATGCTTCTGCTGATACTAAACATGATTCAGAAAATAATGTAGAGTATGAAAAAGGACCGGAGATGATTGAGAGCGCAAAGCCGGTTTATCCCGAAGAAGCCAAGGCAAAGGGTCTTACAGGAAAAGTGTTTGTAAAGATTCTTGTTGGCAAAGACGGTGTGCCCAAAAAGGCAGATATTGTCAAAAGCGAGAATGATATCTTTAATCAGTCGGCTATTGATGCCGCAATGAAATCAAAATTTACACCGGCAATGCAGGGTGGAAAGCCTTTAGCCGTGTGGATTGTGCTTCCCTATAAGTTTGCCTTGGGTGATAAAAAATAAAGCAGAGCATTAATCATAACTGATCGGCTGCGGCTTTAGAGCCGCGGCCGGATATTTATCGCCTTGCGGCTCAAAAAATCCTCTCTGCTAACCTGTCAATTATCCTGTCCCTTTTTTGAGAGGATGACGTACTGTATAGAAATATCAATATTATCCCGAATCGCACACCAGGATTATCCAGTTGAAAACGGATTCCGTTTTGCGATTGCTAATCAAGCGCTCCGTCTCTAACTTTGCCATGAATTTTTTTGAGAGACAGCGGCGGTAGTTGAATTCTGAAAATCAAAATAACGATTACGGGGCTTTCGAGTTAAAGAGAGTCTATAATAAAAACTATCTAACCGGATTGGTTACAGCTGTAGTCATCCACTTGATGCTTTTTTTCCTGATGATACTTCTATTGCCTCATGAGGTAAATGAGAAGCCCGCGAGAGTCAAAATTCTTAAATATGCGGAACTAGGACCGCCCCCGTCAATTATGAGGGAAAATTCGGTTGTTGAAAAAGTAGGGTTTCAAAAGCAGAACTTTGGAAAACCTGTTCCGGCAAAAAAGGGGGAATCTGTAACCGAATTTGAAGTGCCGAAAGAAGGATCTGCCGTCGGAGATGTAAAAATTGAACTTCCAAAAGCAGAGATAAAAATAGAAGTGATAGATGAAACATTTTACGTTGCGGTTGATATGATGCCGGAACCGAACGGAGGAATGGAAGCGGTACAAAGAAAAGTAATTTATCCTCCGAACGCGCGTAGAGATAAGATTGAAGGAAAGGTAATTGTTAAAGCGTTCATTGATGAAGCGGGATCGGTCCGAAGGGCGGAGGTTGTTAAAGGGATAGGAAGCGGGTGCGACGAGGCTGCTATTGCCGCCGTTATGAATACAAGATTCAAACCGGGAAGAATGAACGGAAAAGTCGTGAGAGTTCAGATGAGTGTCGCATTGGAATTTAAGCTGTAGCGGGCCGTGTAAGCTCTTGGTCTCCCGGTGAACTCTGGGGCTGTAAAAAGCTTTACCAAAAAAAATGCCGGATTTAATCCGGCACTGTAAATTTTTTCCCTGAATTGATTATAAGCTGATCACATCGTTATAGATGATAAACGCCATTAGAAGAAGGAGAAGAGCGAATCCGATATTCTGAATTATCATCTTCAATTTAATTGGGAGTTCCCTCTTTAAAATTCCTTCAAGAAGAATTATTACAAAATGACCTCCGTCCAGAACAGGGAAGGGGAGTATATTAATTATGGCGAGATTCAGACTAAGCATAGCCAGAAAATATAAGAATGAAACTCCGCCGCTATCTGCAGAACTTGCCGCATACTGAGCTATCTTTACCGGTCCGCCGAATGCATCTTTAAAAGCTATTTTGCCGGTAAAAACTTCCTTCATCATTCTGAAAAAGATAAGGGTAAAATCTTTTGCTTTTGTGATTGCCTGCGGGATGGATTCAAAGAATCCATATGTGCGATACTCAATCTCTCCCACGTAAGCGATGTTATGGCTGATTCCTATCTTTCCGTCAAGTGCCGGTTTTACCGAAGTGCGAATAGTGTCTTTGTCGCGCAATAAAACTATCGGGATAGATTTATCCTGATTTCCGGTAATGATATCGTTTATTTGAGTACTCTCTTTTATTTCTGTTGAGTTCAGAGATAAAATCAGGTCACCGCTCTTTAAACCGGCATCTTCCGCGGGAGAATTACCCAGTACTGTTACAACAATTGCCTGTGTAGGATACGGAAACAGGAATAATTTATTCTGAGCGCTTTCTTTTAAGAATTTTGAAGAGACCTCAAATGATTGAACCGCTTCGCCACGCTCAACAGTTACCTTGATATTTCCTGAATTGCCCGCGGCATAAATGCCGTCTTCCACATCCTGCCAGTCGTTCACTTTGACATCATTGACCGAAAGAATTTTGTCGAATGACTTGAACCCCGCTTTTTCTGCCAGGCTTCCTTTGTCAACCGTTGTAATAGTTGTTGATTTTGCTATCTCTTTGCCGTGGAAGAAATTTATTCCCCAGAAAATCAGAAGGGTCAGGGTTAAATTCATCATAACGCCAGCCGTAATTACAAAAAGTTTAGGCAGTGTTTTCTTTGCTCTGAACTCATAAGGCTGCGGCTCGGTTGATGCAAATTTTGTATCGAAGCTCTCATCTACCATACCCGCAATTTTTACGTAACCCCCTAACGGAAGGAGAGACAATCTGTAATCGGTATTGCCCTGTCCGTCAAAATCCTTTGCCAGATCGCCGAATGTAAATCCCGTAAGTTTATTGTAGCCGAACAGCCGTTTTCCAAAACCGATTGCGAACACGTCAACGCGCATCTTTGAAAGCTTAGCCGCGGCAAAATGCCCGAATTCGTGCACAAAAACCAATATTCCGATTGTTATAATAAAATAGATGATATATTCCATTCAGCATCCTAACTATATTTTTGTGTAAGATAATCTCTCGTCTTAAAATCGCAATCGAAAATTGTTTCAAGATCGGGATTATAAATTTTACTAATTGTATTTAATGCATCTTCTATAAGATCCGGAATTCTGCTGAATTTAATTTCACCAGATAGAAATTTCCCGACGGCCACTTCATTTGCTGCATTGAGAATGCAGGAAGAAGTGCCACCCTCGCGTATTACTTCATAAGCCATTCTAAGACATGTAAATTTATCAAAATCCGGCTCAAAAAACGTCAAATGATTTATTTTCTTGAAATCAGTAGTGACTCCGTTAAATTCAAATCTTTCGGGATAGGATAGGGCATAAATGATGGGAAGCTTCATATCTGGGCTGCTTAATTGAGCTTTTATCGATCCGTCTCTGAACTCGACCATCGAATGGATTACCGATTGCGGGTGGACAATGACCTCAATTTTTTCGCTCGGCAGACCGAATAACCAGAATGCTTCTATTACTTCCAGACCTTTATTCATCATAGTTGCCGAATCGATTGTAATTTTACTCCCCATTTTCCAGTTCGGATGGTTCAGCGCATCTGCTATCGTAACTTCTTCAAGCTCCATCCTGCTTTTATTCAGAAAGGGGCCGCCGGAGGCGGTGAGAATTATTTTGTTGAGCTCACTCTTCTTTTCACCGTTCAGGCATTGAAAGATTGCACTGTGCTCGGAGTCTACCGGAATCAATTCTGTATTATATTCTCTGCACAAGTCTATAACTATCTCGCCCGCTGTTACAAGTGTTTCTTTATTTGCCAGGGCAATCCGTTTTCTCTGCTTGATCGCCTCAATTGTTGGAGCGAGTCCTATGAAACCAACAAGCGCGGAGACCAGAATATCATAATTATCCCTTTTTGTTATTTCGAGGAGTCCCTCTTTGCCGGATAAGACTTCGCAGGTGTTTCCGACTAATTTCTTCAGTTCAAGAGATTTTGTTTTGTCGCCAACGACAATAGTCTTCGGATGAAATTCGGCTATCTGTTCCTGTAGAAGCTGAATATTATTATTGGCGGTCAAACCGGCGACTTCAAATTCATCCCTGAATCTCCGGATTATCTCCAGTGTATTAACGCCTATTGAGCCGGTTGAACCTAATATCAGAACTTTTTTCATTGCCGTTTATATCCGCAGATCCCGTTAATTAACAATGCGGTTCCTTAAACCCCGGGGTTAAGAACCAAAAAATCTATGAGTGATTGCAAAGAGAAAATTAATAAGTACAATCATATTAATAACCGTATTAAGCGTAAAAAGTTTTTGCAGATTTTTATAACCGTCTTCACTTATGGCAGAGGAACTTTCCAGATCTCTTCCTATGGCGACTCTTACTTTTTTAGCTGTCGGAATTATATAAGTAACCAGTATAATCAGCAGGACAGTCATTAAAATCTGCTTGGTAGCGAGCCAATGATTTGAGCTCATGCTGAAAAATCCATATGCCGGATTTTCGAGCACCAGAGCTATACCGGTAATCAAAATACCTCCGGCCCCTATCATCCCGAATAAATTGGCGAATGTCATATACAAATGAATGAACTTTTTCTCCCCGATTTTGTTCTTATTGGAAAGAATATGACTCCGGAGAATAAGATCGGTTACAAAATTTATGAGCCAGGCGCCGGCAAAGACGACATGCAATTTTGAAATTAATAAATAATCCATAAAAAAATCCTTTCCAGATTAACGTTATTAAATATAATAAAAAGAGCAAGAGAATAAATTCAGAAGATTCCGCCACATAAAGTTTCAACGGTGAAAAACTCAAGTTAGTTCACTAAATAAACTAAAGCAGGAGTTCGGTATGAATAGATCTTTTCCATATATAGCCGCATTGTTAGTAGCAGTAACCGCCACAGTAATAATTTCCAGAGAATTCCGCGTTTCAAAAATCCCGAACGGCTCAAAATTTCAGTGTGCAAACTGCCATATTAATCCGGCCGGCGGCGGAGCCCGGAACGGTTTCGGTCAGGCGGTCGAGAGCAGAGTTTCGCCGAACGGCCAGGAGAATTTTTGGAGCCCTTCTTTTGCTTCTCTCGA
>Ga0172380_10009952_pt1 | contig 10040 bp, 21 predicted proteins | sample Leawe162metaG_FD_119747 | JGI IMG/M metagenome (GOLD analysis project Ga0172380, IMG submission 119747) | Leachate microbial communities from a municipal landfill in Southern Ontario, Canada - Leachate well 162 metaG | ecosystem: Engineered > Solid waste > Landfill > Unclassified | place...
CTAGCTGCGGCCCTAGCTGCGTCCCAAGCTGCGGCCCTAGCTGCGGCCCTAGCTGCGTCCCAAGCTGCGGCCCTAGCTGCGGCCCTAGCTGCGTCCCAAGCTGCGGCCCTAGCTGCGGCCAGCTCTGCATCTGTCGCCTGCCCGTCTGAGTGACGCCACGCGACATCTAGCGCGTTCCTGCTGCGCTCGTCGTCCATCTGACTTTCAACCTGCCGCGCAGCCCATACCGCGAATTTCCGCCATAGGTTGCTATGGTCAGGCCTGCATCGCAGACACCACAGGGTATCGTCAAGGTCGTTGCTCTCGATGATATCCGCAAGCGGGAATTGCGCGTCCATGTCGGCGGCAGTGCCGCCCTTTGACTTTAGGACTTTAACCCAGCCGCTTTCGCAAGGGCTTTGTGATCGGATTTCGTTCAGTGATACTGTTATCATTTTATATTCCCCTCGGTGCGCCGTCCTTGGCGGTGGTGGTGGTGGTGGTTAGCCGATCAGGCTTTTAACTGCAATTGTTTCGCGGTCGCCATCTGTCATCGGGTATCCATCGCAATTCAGAACCCGCCCATCGTCGCAGATTGCGTATTCGCCGTTAATGTCGCGGCCCGTGCCTGAATCATGGCCCGAAACCTGAAACCATGTGCGTGTTGCGCCGTCCATTGTTTCTGTAGTGATTACTGTCGCTGCATTTTTCATTTTGCTTTCCCCTTTGGCCCGCTTTATTGCTGGCATGGGAGTATAATGCCGGTGTTTTGCATCATATGCAAGTACTTTTACACGATTAGTCTGTGTTTTTATTCGCTTTGGCGCAATTCTTTGAGCCTAGCCTTAGCCGTAGCAATTGCCGCCTTGCATTCATCGACAGTCAATGGTGGTATCTCGCCCCTATCAACTGCCATTTTGTACTCGCATAAGGCGTCAAATTGCGCCTGACCGTAGCGGGCAATGTAGCCTTTGCGGTATTCGTGCTGATTCCCGCCGCCCTTATATGAGTTACATGCTCGACATTGGCCCGTCAGATTGCGCCTGTCTAGGGTAATCGGTGAGCATCGATACTTAGAGCCGCGATGGAAGTAGTGCCCGGCATCACTCACTAGCCCATAATCGCAGCTAATACAGCCCTTTGGCTTATCCTCGGCAACGACTACCCGATTAACCCAGCTTTGAGCTTCGCTGACGTGTTGTGACAGTGGCTTGATACGCTCCCTAGCCTCTTTGGTCTGCGCTCGCTCCTGGCGGGCCTCAGAGGCTTTCTTGCGGGCTATTTGCTGGTCGCGCTTGAATATCCCATGCGCTACCATTGCGTCTTCATTCGCAAAACCGTTGCGCTGCCAAAAATCTGATTCCTTGATCGACGGCAACGGCTGTTTAGTGTGTCGGCACTTTCTCAAAACGGAATCCCATCCTCGTATTGCGAGTCAGGCCGTAGATCAATGATTTTCATATCATCGACAACACATGCCGTGACGCTCTGCATAACGACGAATTTTTGCCCCTTGTTAAATCGCGCTAGCCTTTCTGCCTCTGCGTGAGCTGACTCATAAGATCCGTGCTGCACGGTCGGAGCGCCGCCGTTGTAATTCCAGACAAGCCAAAAACTGTTCATCTCCCCGCCCTCTTGTTAGCCTTCAATTCCTTCATCTCCCGGTTGTAGTCGTACTGCCTTAGCATGTCCTTGCGTAGCTGCACGACCTCGCTGCTCTGCGGGTCTTGCATCGTCATCGGTGGCAATTCCGTTACCTTGCCGCCCCTTGCGAGATATTCGGCCATAGCGGATGGCAGGGACTGTATCGCTCGCAATTCCATCGCGCTTCTTTCGCGCTCAGTGTCTTTGACCACGGCCATGCGGTTGACGCATTCAGTATGCGTGACTTCGGCAAAGTAGCTCATTTCGCCGCCTCCCGTTCCTGCCTTGCTGCCCAGCGTCTGCGATTTTGTTGCTGCCATGTCTCGCCATCATCGGGTCGCAATCCGTCACCGACAGGCGCTGTTTTGACTTCGCCGCCACTGGCAAAGAATTGCTCTATCTGCGCGGTAATGTCCAATGCTTTAAGGGTTGACTGTCTCATTTTGCCTCCGGGCGGGAGTGGAATTTGAATTTTCCGGGAATATCAGCATGATCGTGCGTGCAATAGCTTTTTGGCCCGCACTCGTCGTGAATGGCGACCCACCCGCAATTAACGCTCTCTACACGGTAAATGCCCGCATATTTGTAAACCCCCTCGGCCCCTCCAGATATTCGCTCAACAAGATCGCCTTTTTTCCACTTCCTTGAATCGCTCATGTCCTCGGTCACGGCTTCAGGCTTCGCTTTCTCGCGCACCTCGTAGCCTTCCGGGAGCATGGCGTTTATCTCGGCTATCAGGGCAGGGATGGACTCAGAGGCAGCTACAGCAGCATTGAACCGCCTGAATACGCCGATGTATACGCTCGCGGGCATTCCATCATCGGGCCATGCGTTTTCAGGATCAGGCCTGCTCTCGGCGGGGAGGATGGGGCGGTAATGGGTAATCATCTTGTCATTCCACGACCAGTCACCAGCAAGGAGATTGGTCGTTGGCTTTTTGTCATAAGAAAAAAGCACTTCAACCTTAGCATCGCCTGGTAAGGGGCATTGCGATATGCTTTTAGCTTGCCACTTTATCCAGCCCTCGTCGTCGGCCTCGACCATGCGCCAATCGCCATGCGCCCACACCATGCTATCGGTTAAAATCTTGTGCTCTTTCGTCTCTCGGTTTACCAAGTATTTCATTATTGTTCCCCTTGTTGCTCTCGTTGTAGTTTTGAAAATTGCCCTCTGCTTTCAAGCACTAGCGCGTGCTCTTCTGCCGCTGTCATTTGCATCCACGATAGGAGCAAGAACATTTCACCCATACCGTAATCAGCCGAACTCTTATAGATTATCCCTGAATCTTCTCCGGTTTCTGGATTCACCAATTTATCAAGCATCCAAGAATTGCCGGTCTCAAGATAGTAGCGCTTCTTTACCTTCCTTTTCAAGAACTCTACCATCTGCGGCATAACTTCTTTTTTCGATATGCCCGCTAGATGTGCCGCCCATTCTGTTAGCCACACATAGAAAATGGCATTCTGGTCAAGGCTTCTGTCAGCGCCAAGCCTCCAAGTGAAGGTTATGTACTTCCCCTTACCGAACAGCGTCTTAACGAACGCACAGAACGCCGTCAGAGAGATAAGCGAATCAACGACAAAGGTCTTTTCGTCAATCTGCAATTAGTTTCGCCCCTGATAAACGCCGCCGTCGATTTCATAAACTGCATCCATTGCGGCTTCGATAGACTCTCGCTCAAGCGATACCACCCCGCTTGCGGCGATATCAAGCAACAGCAGATTCAAGGCATGGTAAAGTCTTTCGGCCTGCTGTTCGGTGATGGTCATGCCCTGCCCCCGAATCTCGCCCGCCTGTGCTCCCGCCTCAGTCGCTTCCACAAGTGCGCTGTCTGACTTCGCATAGCTTGCAATTCTTCCCCCGTCGCTGTCTTCATCTGACGGTACTTTTCCTTGATCGCGTATTTCAGAAACTCGGCCATTACTGCATCTCCATGATTTTAACGACAACATATTTATTCGCCGGATAAACAGGACTTAGCAATCTAATAAGTAAATCAGCCTCAATCCTGTTTTCAAATATCTGATCGCTGCAAATGTCTTTTTTTCCGCTTGCTCTAGTCACCATCACGGCAAACATCTCAGCTACCGGACTCCCGGTGTTTATCCAAAGCTCGCCGTCCAGGGTCACAGTCCCACCGCCTGACTCAAACTCGCCTTGTCAATCCGCATCCTGTAAAACCACTTATTGCCCCTGCGCTCGCAGTCGATGACGAAATTCTGCTGCCTTAATTCCGATATTGCCGCGCTCACCGCCATGATTTTCGCCCCGTTCGCAATATCCAACGTAGTGTGCTCTTTCCCGTCAGAGATAAACTTAACCACTCTCTGCAATCTCTCAGACCTGTCAACGCTTGCCGCTCTCATTATTATTGCGCTCCTTGTGTATCCGAATGTAGGTTGATAGTAGCGGCCTCCACTCAACAGGCAGGCCGCTCAGGGCTTCGCGCTCGGCTTCTTTGTCGCCTTCAACTTTAAGCCATGCTTTGAAATATAGGCGCGGCATCTTTTCCATTATGCAACCTGCGAAATTCCAAGCACCTCGAACATATCATCCTGCACTCCGGATTTATCAGTTGACTGCAGGTGCTTGATTGCTTCGCGGTAGTAAGTCGGATGCAATTCCGTGCCGATAAACTTCCTGCCCATCGTGATGGATGCCATGCCTTCAGAGCCGATACCGCCGAACGGTGAGAAAACCACGTCCCCGGCATTAGTCCACAATGCCAGCGCACGCTTTGTGATATTCAACGGCATCGGGCAAAGGTGCTTCTCAGCGTCTTGATCTCTCGCCAGTCGCACGTTGAGAACGTCAGTGGTAGGCATATCATAATCGCCCTGCCCGCTCTGCATCCGTGCGTAGTTCCATGCGTGAGGCATTGAGTCGGGCCAGAACTCGCTCGCCAGCTCTTGCCAGCAGATTAGAGGCACTTTGGTTTTAGGGTGAAGTACAGGCCGCACCTGATCCTCTTCGCCTTCTTTAGCCCACTTACGGAAGACTAGAACATACTCAGGCATTCCGACTCGGCAAAAGCTCGCATCGTGCTGGAATGTCTTCCAAAGCAGTCCGTGGGCATTCGTTTTGCTTCGCTCCATAACAGGATCGCGCCAGATGGTAATCCTGCAATGAAAGTCCCAACCTTCCTCCAAGTGAACCTGCGTACACATATCGGAAAAAGGTCGCAACCCAGACGTGCCTCGCTCGCTGGAATTCTGGTAATAGACCAAATCTTTAACGTGTATTGCCGTCAATCGGCCAGGCCGTGTAACCCTGAACTTCTCGCGCACCAAATAGCGGTACTGCTGAATAAACTCCAGATCGCTTCCAACGTTCCCCATGTCAGCTACAGACTCACTGTATACATACAAGGAGCTGAACGGTGGCGAGTAAACAGAGAAGTCAATCGAGTTATCCGGCATCTGCTTTGCAAACTCTACACAGTCCGAATTGTAAAAGCTCCAGCATGACCCGTGCTCTTGATCCATAACATTTTTCACTTATTATCCCCTTAGAAAACTTGGCATTATTGCTCTTTGTGTCGGACTGTACGGGTTTTTCACGCCCTTGTAAATCACTTCACGGCGCATTGCTTCAAACATCTGCTTCTTCATTTTTTCGTGGTCTGATTTCTTGCGCTGGATCGTATTCCAGATGCTTGTCTCAGTTTCGGCCATCGCAATATGGCACTCTACAGGGCGCTTTTGACCAAGCCGCCAGAAGCGACGAATAGCCTGATAATACATCTCATACGAAAACGACAGCCCGACGAAAGCAGTACGGGCGCAGTGTTGCCAGTTGAGACCGAACCCGGCGATGGATGGTTTACTGACTAGAATGCGGATCTCTCCGCGAGTGAATGCGTCTAGCCGTTCCTCCTTAACTTCCGGCTTCATTGATCCGCGAACCTCGACGGCCTCGGGAAGCATTGCCATTATCGAATCAGCGTCATAGTCAGTCTCGCACCATATCATCCACGCTTCGCCCGGCTCATTGCGTACAACCTCGGCAATCTTGGCAGCTCGGTCAAAAGAAGTCAGTCGCTTCTCCTTGTGAATGCCTGTCGCGCTAATATCGGGAATGCGAAACAACATTCCATCAGCTCCGGCTGTAATGTCAGTTTCCACGATGTGTTTATGCGTATTCAATTCAGTCAGTACAAATCCATCGTCTGAATATCCAAGGTCGGACGGCATGCCGATACATCGCGCCCAGCTTGCAACCCAGCTCCAGAAAGGTTTAATGCCATGATGCTTTAGCCTGTAGCGTCCCATCTCGGACTGATCCGCAATAAACCAGCGTGCAAGCATTTCAGATGATGCCATTACGTCAAGGAATTGACTGTGCTGCCCCAACTCCATGTGATCGTTTGGCGCCGGTGTCGCAGTCGCGGCCAGCTTCCATCGCATGCCATTGCCGAATTCCATTAGCTTTTTCGTGGTGACGCCGGTAAATGATTTCAGAATGCTAGACTCGTCCAGAATGATCCCGGCGAAGTCGTCAGGGTTGAACAGGTGCAATCGCTCATAGTTTGCAATGTAAATGCGGGCCTCTTTCACTTCCTCGCCGGATCGCACAACCTTTGCGTCTATGTCGAATTTAACCGCTTCGCGTTCGTGCTGCTTTCCTACAGCTAGAGGCGCAAGGAGTAGAACCGGCTTATTCTCAAACTCTACCACTTGCCGACCATATTCCAGTTCAACGGCTGTTTTACCTAGTCCAGTATCGAGGAAAGGAGCGCCCCGGCCAGATTCAAGCATGAAGTTAACAACGTCAGCTTGGTGCGGAAACAGCTTAGATGACAGATTCCAATCCTTGCGAATGCCTCTCGGTACAGCCTTTAGTTCTTTCTTTTTTAGGAATTCAAGATATTCCATACTTCCCCTTAGTGCGCCCAGTCGCGGTTAGTAGCCCGCAAAATTGTTTTAGTTCCCGAATAGCTTTTTCAGATTGTCCATAACTTCTTGCGCTTTCAATTTCTGCGCTTCAATTTCATCCGGCGTTTTCGGAACTTCAATTTTCGCCGGTATAACCTTCTGAATTGGCAGCTCCAAGACTTCGCCATCAATTGCACGCTTTACTAGCGCGTCGTAGTTGTACTTGAATAGCGGGTAAAGCTTTTCCTCGCTCATGCTCTGCATTTCATAAGAGCCTGTATTGCGTGCCGTGTGATAAACGACAGGGTGACTCCATGTGCGCTCTGTTCGCCATCCACCTGCAAAGCATTCAAGGTAGGCCGCTCTGCAATCAGGGATTCCCAATTCTTCCGGGCTAATGCGACAAAGCTCTCGGAATGTCGGCAGATTAAAAAAGCCGATGAAGTCCCTAGCCTTGAGCACGCCATGCTTGATCTGCCTTTCGCTGAGGTCATAAAGCCCCCTCGTCCAAGTCTTGTACAGTTCCGCGCTCGGGCTGTTCAATAAGCCCATACGGGTCAGTTCTTGTAAAGTCGCCCTCAAAAACTCCGCGCTCGGAGATTCCAAAGGCTTCGTCTGCGGCCCTTGCTGCTTTGTCTCTGTTGTCACTCGGCTGAGTAAATCGTTTAGATTGTGCATGGGATACCCCGCTATTCAAAAGCCATTGAACTTCAAACCCGCGCCAATTTCGAGTGACGCATTCCTGTAAACAAAAATCGACCGAGTAACCAAATTGAACAGCCTTTTTCAATTCCGAAGCGAATCTGTTAATCACTGTCTGGCTTACGTTTGCCTTCAACCTTTTCCGCATAGCCATCCAGTCATCAAGGGTCTGTTGTGCGGGTTGCTGCGGCCAGCAGCTATAATCCAATTGGTTACTGGTTATTGGTTTATGGTTATTGGTTATTGGTTCTTGGTTAGGTGACGAATCGTTCACGCCTTGTGCACGCGTCGTGCTGGATGCGTGCTTTTCTGCCCTCCTTCTTTCTTCGCGCTCTATTGCTATCCTCTTGTTAGTTATGCCTTTTTGCTTATACGCCTCGACTTCCTCTCTTATTCTATCTTGGACGTATAAACCATCCTCCAAAGTGAAGAATTTACGCAAAACAAACTCGACAGCCTTTCGCTCTTCAGCGGAATGCGCCCAAGTCCAGTCAATGGCTTCTTCAAGTGTAGGGAATCGTTCACGGTCATAGCACGCATCAATCAAAAGCGTGTACGCGCCGTGCTGTAGAATTGAAAGCCTTCCAGCTTTCTTGTGATAGTCGCCAATGTTGCGCGTAAAGTAGTGCATTGGTATAATGCCTTCTGTGTGTTAGTGCTTAAAAGCCATCTGTTGCCCGGTCAAGGTCAGATGGCTTTTTTCTTTATGGCCTCTTCTAGCAGCACGGCTGTCATGTTAGACACGTTCCGTGATTCCTTCTTGGCCAGCTCGACCAGCTTCTTTCTGAGATCGGCTGGCAATGTAACGCATAGTGTTTCTGTCTTCATGTTACGCATTATATAATTCGCCATAATTATTAGCAATCCCCTTTTCTCTTATCCCACCTCCCCCGCTGTTACAAGGGAGGGGGAGGGAGTTCCATCCAGTGCGATACTTTGTAAGCAACGGGCTTATCTGAGTTAAAGTGCTTCCAGTTGCCTAATGCGTTACAGCGGGCAAGGAAAATCATTTCAATGTGTGGGCAGTAGACCAGCTTTTCGTAACACTGACTCATTCCTGGCTTAATATCCGGCAGTCTATCCTCAGCGCTTATCCATTCGCTCATATAACCCTCATTGCTCGTTTTTGGTGTTTGGTGCCGGTGGTGATTAGGCCGTCACGCTTCAGTTGCCCAATCCTTTCATACGCTGACTGGTGCGTTATCCCGCAATGAATCGATAGAGCGCGGATTGTGCAGCCTGGATTCAGAGCGATGAAGTCAAAGGCTTGTTGCTGCTTTGCGGTCATGCTTTGACCGGATCGACTATTCTTGACTTTGAAATCTCGTCAACAATTTTTGTGAGAACTCGCTGGTAATCTTGCTTAATCAGCGAATCGACCCTTTGCCCAACAAGTCTATCAATATCGCGCTTTACTTCGTATTTCTCGTCCATCGCTCTTTTTAGGTGGATTTTAAACAGGTCAGCAAAGCTCTGATATGTTGCCCTTTTCCCGAATCCGTCATCAATGACAACCTCGCCATCTAGAATCTTGCCGATTTCGGAGGAAATAAGCTCTTTTGATACTTGCTTTATTTGCGTCTCCAGATCAGTGCGTGCAATCTTTTGAATCTGCTTCAGAAGCAAGGATAAAACCATATCCTCTAAATCGATTTTATCTATCTCTAACTGAACCTGCTTTATAACCAAGCTCTCAATGTTTAATTCCATTCTTATTCCCCTTAGTTGTTGTGGTTGCTACTGGCCTAAAGGCCATTTCACTGCGTCTGCTTTATCCGTTAACACCAGCCATGCAGCTTTTATTCTCACGGCAAGTGAATGACGCTCTGGTCTTGCAGGAACCCACTTACCGTCGATATTTGCCGAAGCGCATTGGCTTATTGTCAGTAAATCTTCAATTTCGTAAATCATGACATTCTCCTTATTTGTTGTGGTTGATGTGTGAGCTTTCTAGCTGACTATTCCGGCAGAAATCGAAACCGGGCCAACAATTATCCTCAATATTTTGTCTGGCCATATTTCAACAATGCACACGCTGAATACATTGGTTATTTTCCTTTGTGAGCTTGTAGTATCATTCCAGCAAAGGGACTTCGCCCAGCTAATGCCAATATATAGTTTCCCGACAGTTAACACTTTCATGTATTCATCCTGTTTTGTGATTGATGCGTGCCGGTGGCAATAGTCCCGGCTTGCCGTATCGCTGTTTCAGGGCGCCTTTCGGTCGGTATGGCCCAACGTGCGCCTCGACACGGCGCGATACACATCCGGCTGACCCCTGAGACTTTCGTCTGTCCACTAGGCATATGGGCGCGCCAAGGGTCATGCGGATATGTCCTGCCAATTCCTGGCAAGTGGTTGACCTCTTCGACCGGGAACTCCCAATCCTCTCAGGCTTTGGTCATTGCCTGTACTCGTCAGAAAAACCCCATCACTGCGCCGAGCGGAGCTACAAAGATTCCGACGATTCGCATTACTTCCGCAATGCCAAATTCAGCAAGCGGAATATCAATGGTGAAAATCTTGTAGACGTTCATGCCCCATCCAATAAATCCAGCAGCGACCAGCAACAAAACTGCAATAAAGCCTAAATCTTTACCCATTTTTAATCCCCTTTGTTAATTTGTGTTTCGCTTTTAAGCCCTGACATATTGGCAAACTCGAAAGCATTGTGCAAGCGAATTCAATAAGTTTATTTATAATTATCTTGTTGACTGTCGATAAAGCTAGTTATAGGATGTAGCAACGAATTAGCAAAGAGGTCTAGCAATGATTCCGCAGGAAGCCATAAAGATAATGATGGATACCGGCATGACGCAAGGCGAGATTGCATCGCTTTGC
>Ga0172380_10009953_pt1 | contig 10038 bp, 7 predicted proteins | sample Leawe162metaG_FD_119747 | JGI IMG/M metagenome (GOLD analysis project Ga0172380, IMG submission 119747) | Leachate microbial communities from a municipal landfill in Southern Ontario, Canada - Leachate well 162 metaG | ecosystem: Engineered > Solid waste > Landfill > Unclassified | place...
GGTGCCTTTGACACGTTTGTTGAATTGCTTGACACCGGCCTCGGTCACGCCGCTGCCGATGGGCCAGCCGCGTTGTCGGTATTGCGGGTAGTTCATATGTTCGGCATGACGTTGGAAGTAACCGACGTTTTGCGCCGGTGTGCGTCTGGGATGATCGGTCGGATCATCGGCGTGCGGGGGAGGTAAAAGACAGAGTGAAATCCCTTTCCAAAAGTTCTTTCTCCGCGGTTAATTCTTCATCGTTTCGCCCGTATTTCCAGCACCGACGGCATGACCGTCAGGCACGCCGCGAGCGTCAGCAACATGCCCATCGCCAGGGTCAGGCCCAGCGAGGCGATGCCGCGGTGATGCGCCACCAGCAGCGCGCCGAAGCCGATGATGGTGGTCAGCGATGTCATCGTGATCGCCTTGCCGGTGCCCTCGGCCAGTCCGGGCGGATGTTCATCAGGCGCGGCGCGGAAGCGGTGGATCATATGGACGCCGTTATCGACCCCGATGCCGAACAGCAGAGGCAGCACGATGATGTTGGCCGGATTGAGCGCCCAGTCGCCCCAGCCCCTCGTGCCCAGCAGCACGATGAAACCCACGCCCACCGGCAGCAGCGACAGCAGCGAATCGGTGACGGACTGGAAGTCGATCAACACCAGGATGAACACGACGATGAGCGCGAAGATGCCGGCTTCGATGTAGGCGCGGATCATCAGTTGCGTCGATTCATAAATCTGCACGACCGTGCCGGTGACCAGCGGATCGACGGTTCGCATCTGCGTCATGAACGGTTCAAGCTGCGCGGGGTCGTACACATCGCCTTTGGGGAAAACTTGCAGGAGCAGCACATCGCGGCGCGGCCCGCCGACCGCCGCTCGCCGCGCCGGCGCTGGCAGGTCGCCGGGCGTCAGATCGCGCGTGACCAACGCCTGGTCGATGGTGGTTTTCAGTTGATCGCGCCACCGGGCGAACACTTGATTCAGCGCGACCAGACGGGCGGCGGCGGTCGCGTCATCGAGGTCGGCCAGTTGCGTACTGACGGCCTGCAACTTGCCGGCCAGTTGTTTCAACGCCCCATCGACGCGCGGCGCGTCGGCCAGTTCGGGGCGTTTGCGCGCCAGATTCATGGCGAAACCCAGCGTTTGCAGCGTCGCCTGCGCCAGTTCGGGCGTGCTGGGTTGGGCCTGCGGCAGCGAGGCGTCGAGCCAGATTTTCAGTTTGCCGCGCACCTGCGTGATGCGTTCGCACTTGCGGGCGTTATCCGAAGGGAACAGCAGGCCGATGCCGCCGACCGACGCGACGCTCGGCAGTTTTTCAAACGCCCGGGCGCGTTGCTTTGCTTCGGCGAGCGCGGTTTGGATGTCGCCGCTTTGGACGGTGATGCACGATGCGCCGAACCAGATGGAATCGCCGGCGGCGTTGTCGTCATTTTTCGCACTGGTGTCCGCACCGTCCGTCAGTCGATCGAACCACGTCACCGACGGCAAACCGCGAGGCAGCAGGTTGGACAGGTTGTAGTCGTAGCGCAGCTTCCTCATGCCCAACAGACCGGCGATGCTGATGATGAGCACCAGCACGACGGTGATCCGCGGTTTGCGATAGAACGGCGTCCACCAGTGGCGGGCATACAACTGGAACTTGCGGTCGGCGGGCGGCTTGATGTGATGGGCGTGGGGGCGGGTCAGCCGAAGCAACGCGGGCAGCACGGTGAACATCGCCACGAGGCAGAGCAGAATGCCCACGCCGGCGATCAGACCCATTTCCGCCATGCCGGTGAAATCGGTGAACAGCGTGGTGCAGAACGCGGCGGCGGTGGTGATCGCGCCGGTGGCGATGCCCGGTCCCATCGTCTGCATGGCGTCGATCATGGCCTGTCGAAAACCGTCCGGCCCGTCGGGGTATTGCCCGCGCACCATCTCGAATCGCGTGACCAGGTGGATGCCGAACGCCACGCCCAGCCCCAGCAGCATCACCGTGAACGTGATCGACAGCAGTTGCAAATGCCCGATGCTCAGCGTGACGAACCCGAAGCTCCACGCCACCCCGGCCAGCAGCGCGACGACAGTCGTCAGCGGCAACATCACGCTGTGAAACGATGCGACCATCAGCACCGCGATCAGCACCACCGCCAGTATGCTGGCGAGGGTCGAATCACGCATCGTCACGTCGGTTTCATCGCTTTCGATGGCGGGCAACCCCGTCAACCCCGCCTCCACGCCAGGCATCGCCGCGAGAGTTTCCGCCAGCGCCTTGCGCGTCGCCAGCATCGCCGGTTTCACCGGCTCCAAATCGTGGTCCGACAACTTCGGCTCGATCATCATCGCCAGCATTCCCCCGTGATTCACCGGCAGATATTCGTACCGTTTGCCCATCACCGCGTTCAACTGGTCGCCGACGGTCTGATCGTCTTTGCCCGCCAGCGCTTCGCCCATCGCGCTGATGAGGTGGCTGAATCGGTCGATGCCCTCGGCGATCTGCGCGTCGCTGGGCGCTGTGCCGGGTTGATCCTGTTGGGCCATCATCGCCGGGGCGCCGGCCAGCAATGACGCGAGGTTGGGCGAGCCGAGCATCAGGCCCGACTGCGACATGCCGTACATCGCCTGGTCGAATTCGTTCCACGGCAGCAGCCGCACCGCGGCGGGGCTGGTGTTCCATGTGTCGATGCGCCAGTAAACATCGCTGATCGCCTGTTTGTCGGCCAGCAGGGAAGCCGCCAGATGATCGGCGAAGTTTTCCGCCTTTTCCCGCCCGCCCTCGCCGTCGGGCACGGCGATCAGCACGATCAAATCATCGAAACTGAAAGCTTTGCGATACTGTAAATACCGCTGGTTCCAGTCCAACTCCGTGCTGATGAGCGCGTTGCGGTCGGGTTGGAACTTCAGTTCCATGACGGAATACACCGTCGCCGCCGCGGTCAGCAGCAGCCCGATGCCCAGCACCAGCCAGGGGTGGTCGCACACCAGCCCGGCCCATCCGCCCAATACGCGATATCGCAGTTTTTCGTGCATGTTCTTTGAAGTCGAAAGTCGGAAGTGGGAAGTAAAGCTCCCCTGTTCACTTCCCACTTCCGACTTCCCACTTCCCGCTTTCCTTTACGCTTTCACCCAAATATCCGGCCGGCGATACGTCACGCCGCCGCGTTCGATTTCCAACACCGGCCAACCCGCGCCGGCCTGCGTCAGCCATTCGATTCCATCGGCCCGCACGATCATCGTGTCCTCGCTCTTGGCGCCCGTGATCGACGGGTTCCACGCGAACGCCTGATTCACGCAAACCACCGACGGGCAGGCCGGCGTGGCGAACACATCGCGCCCGTCGTATCCGGTTGAGCCGCCCTGATGATGCAAACGCCACTGTTCGCCGAAACCCTGCCGGTCGTATTCCGCCACGATTTCCGCGAAAATTTCGCCGAAGGTTCGACCGGGTTTCGTCGCCGCGTTGGCCGTCACGTCCACCTGCGCCACCGCGCGATGTTTCAATTTCGTCTGCGCATCGGGTACGCGGAAACTCACCAGCCGCGTCAGGTTCGTCCACAGTCCGTGCGCCTCGGCACACACGACCACCATCACGCGATCCTGAATCTTGCGGCCCTTGCTGATCGGGTGACGCCGCGTGTCGATGCGATCATCCGCCGCGATCAGGTACACCGGCACGCGCACATCGTGCGGCATGAACGCCGCGTGGATCATCGCCGCCACATCGTGTTCGCTCATGCCCGGTTCGATTTGCCTGCAAACCCGCTCGGTCAGTTCCGTCGTCAATTTCCCGTGGGCGCGATAGCGTTCGATTTCCGGTTCCAACATCGGTACACGCAAATTGCGAATCGCATCGCCCATCAGCAAGCCGCCCCCGCCCCCGAAAGCAATGTCAATGCCCAGCGTTTTGCCGGTCGGCAGCACGCGCGCCATCGCCCGCGATTCGCCGTCGGCCTGCGCCCACGGGTATTCGATCAGATCGACCGTCAGCCCGGCCAGTTCCTCCTCCAGCAGCCGCCGCGTTTCAATGTTGTTCGACACGAGAAACACGCGGTCGGCGGTGACGAGCATCGCGCCGACGCCGGTTTCCGACGCGGCGTTGATGTAGCTCAATCCCCCGCCGGTGATCCATGCGAAATTGGACCGGGCGCGCAGCAGGATGCCGCCCAGGTTCTGCTGATGAATCAGTTGCCGGACACGTTCGAGTTTAGTCGCCATTTCCTGGCCGCGCGTCATGGTTCACTCCTTGGAAAGCGTGTGAGAAGTCGGAATACAGGAGTCAGGAGACAGGAGTCAGGAGTAAAACCAGCGGGGCTCGCTGCGACATTCCGTCTTCTGACTCCTGACTCCTGCCTCCTTTTCTTCAGGCAAGCGGTGCCATTCAATCGCTCCGCTATCCGGCTTCCGGGGGGGGCGGGGAAGGAAGGGTATCACACCGCGCCGCGTTCCGCTCGTCAACCGGCCGATAACCGCCGCCGCGTCCGATTCCGGTTATACGCTGGCCGAATCTCGTGCGTCTGGCCGATACATCTGTTCGCTGGTGATCGAAGTACGCAACTCGGCCCATGCGAGGGAGTCCGCCATGAGCAAGCAGCAGTTAATCGAAGCCATTCGCCAGTTCAATCGTTCGGTCACGCAGGAGTTCCTCATCACGTTCAACGAAGAGGCGTTGAACCAGTATCTGCATCATCTGAAGTACCGGGTCGAGCCGCGCCATCCGCACAACGTGTGGGTCCGCGCCGGCGACACCGCCGCGATCGTCACCCGGATGCACTGAATGAGTAGGGAGTAGAAGAAAGAACGCCACTCGATACTCACCACTCGCTACTCACCACCGACCATCACCCTCTGCCTCCGGCTGGTGTGCAGAGCAAGAGAGAGGCGCATCGGCTTACGCCGGTGCGTTTTTCTTTGTCAGTAGCGAGTAGGGAGTAGGGAGTGGCGGCGTCGAGTACCGCGGTACGCCGGTCTGAACTACTCGCTACTCACTACTCGCTACTGACGACTCGATACTCACGACTCCTTCCGGCTCACATTCTCGTTGCCGCGTTCGTAAAATCGCAGCGGCTTGGTCGCCCATTCGCCGGCATATCCGACGCCGATTCGCGGGCAAACGACCATCCGGCTTGCCTCAACGCCTTCCGCCTTTTCCAAAAACAACGCGCCCCGCCGCGTCAGGTCCGCGCCGTCCAGCGTCCGGTCAATCGCCATCGCCTGCGTCAGTTTCGCCGGGCCGGAACAGAGATCCGCATCGCGCAAACGATGCGATGCGATCTTATCGCTCCGCAACCGGCGCATCGTGTCGATTCCCTCCAGCGGTTCCAGCGCCCGCAGCAGCACGGCGGTCGGCACGCCGGGCCGGTCGGCGACGATGTTCATGCAGTGGTGCATGCCGTAGGTGAAATAGACGTAGGCGTGACCGGCCTGTCCCCACATCGACTGATTGCGCACGGTGCGACGCCCGCCGCAGGTGTGCGCCGCGCGATCTTCCACGCCCAGGTACGCCTCTACTTCGACGATGCGCCCCGCCAGCCGCTCGCCGTCATCCAGCACGCGTACCAACGTCTGGCCGAGCAGAGCTTTGGCCAGCGTCACCGGATCGCGTTGATGGAAGCGGCGGGGAAGAATCATGGATACATGATAATGACGAATGACGAATGACGAATGAAATCCCAAATCTCAAATTCCAATGCAAGCGACAGTACGCCCTCATTGAACATTGGTATTTGGAACTTGATTCGTCATTCGAGTTTCGTCATTCGTCATTGCGTCCTCGCCTGCGATCCCCACACCCGCAGCGGCAGCAATCCGATTCCGATGATCGCCAGTTGGCTGATCTCGAACGCCAGCAGCCAGAACTGTTGCGAGGCGATGAAGCCGTAGCTGTGCAGCCCCACGCCGAGCATGTTCACACCGAACCAGCTCCATGCGACGACCATGTTGCCGAACACCGCCAGCACCGCCGTGCCGCGTTGTTTCGCCCAACCGGCCCAGCGCGAATGCAGCAGGATCGCATTGGCCAGCACGATGAGCAGCGCGCCGTTTTCCTTCGGATCCCATCCCCAGAATCTGCCCCACGACTGATCCGCCCAGATGCCGCCCAGCACGGTGCCGGTGAAACTGAACAGCAGCGCGAAACACGTGATGCCGTAAATCATCGACGCCCATTGCCGCCACAGTGTTTGATCGACCCACGGGGTGAACAGGCCGGTGAGAATGAAACCGCAGCCGAGCAACCCGGCCAGCAGCGTGGCGGAGTAGCCGATGGTGATGCACGTGACGTGGGTCGCCAGCCAGAGGTTGGTGTCGAGCACCGCGCGCATCATTTCCATCGTGTCTTCGCCTGTCACCAGTTGGTGGGCGATCAGCAGCGTGACGAAGCCGCACACCGCCGCCATCGCCGCGCCCAGGCCGTTGCGCTCGATCCACTCGACGAACAGGCCGATCACCACCGCCGCCCAGCCGACGAACACCGCCGATGAATACAGATTCGTCACCGGGGGCCGGCCCTGCAAATACATGCGAATCGCCAACGCCGCGGTATGCACGATCAGCGTCACGATCAACAGCGAAATCCCGGCCACACGCAAGGGTCTCGTCCGCCTTCCGGGGGCGGGGGCGGGGGCGGGGGCGCCGCCCAGCCACGACACCGCGATCAGCAAAAACACCAGCACGTACAGCACCGAAGCGTGATAGAACAACGCCGCCCGGTTGAACAGCGATTCCAACTGCGCCTTGCGGGTTTGCGCCGGCAGCAGCGCGTTCACCTTCGCCTGGTAATCATTCACCGCCGCGTTGAACGCCCGCGGATCGTGCTGACTGTACGCCTTGAGTATCAGCGCGAACCCATCCGCGAACGGTTCGCTATGCCCAGTCGCCTGCGAACCGTGAATGCCCTCGATCAGCGACTTCCAATCCTTCGACCCGTCCGCCCCCGCCCCCGGAAGCAAAGCCCCCGGTATCACCAGCGGCTGCTGCCACTGCACCCATTGCGTCAACAAACTCATCTGCCGCGACAGGTCCAGCACCTTCCGCTGATATAACGTGCGATTATTTTCCGGCACCTCATTCGCCCGCTGCGCCTGTGCCGACAGTTCATGCAGCTTCGCATTGAACTCGCCCAGCGAATACCGCAAGCCCGGCCGCATCTCCAGCCCCATCAGCGACAACACATCCTCATGTTCGATGCGAAACACCTTCGCGTTCAGCATCGCATCGTTGTCCAGGTTGTACGTCAGCACATCGCAAAACCATCGCATCGCTTCGTGACTTTTGCCGCTTTCATCACGAAACGTCTGCCGATGACTCATCAACAGCAGCGCGTTGCGCGCCACCGTATCCAGCGGTTTGACCCGTCCCCCCGCCACCACCGGCACGCGACCGAACGCATCGAAATCGTAACCCGCATCGGGTGCCACCGGAAGCGGCGCACGCAACGCCATGCCCACGTACAGCAGCGCCAGCGCGGCGGTCGCAATGGCAATGACCCACTTCATCATGCCGCCTCCACTTTGATTTTGCGACTGACATACCTGGTCAGCGACAGCGTGAAATGCAGCAGCAAGCCGCCGGTAATCATGCAACACGCGATGTACGGCACGAGCCAGCCGGGGTTATCGACGACCTGAAGCACGCTGGTCGTGTCGCCGCGAAACGCCGCCTGATAAAACGTCCGCCCCGCGTAGCGCAGCGGGTGGTTCATGTAAATCAGCACTTCGCGGTCTTCGTGCCGCGACGGGTCGAGCAGCCGAACGCGCGATGAAAAGTTTTTCGGTATGTCCGTTCCGATGTAAACATCGTGCCTGAACTTCAGCAGTTGAATCAAACATGGCTGGTAAGTCCGCTTGAACCGCAACGCGATCTGATACGTCTGCGTGCCGAGTTTCAATTCCTGCGGCGGCAAACCCACCGCGGTCAACAGGGTGGCGATCGGCTGATGCGTCTGCCGGTCGATGAACGTCACGTAGGCCGCAGGCGTGTCGGCGGACTGGCTCGTGTCCGCGCCGCTGACCTCCGCCTGCTCCATCGCGGTCAGCTCCAACCCCGCCCCCATCGTCACCGTCGGCAGCTTCGCCCGCGCCGAATCGCCGATGGGTCCGACGATCTGCGCGTTGGCCATGTATCGCGCCACGCCGATGTCGAACGGCAACCATTCGTGACTGATCGCCGCGCCGTTGCGGACGCTGCGCGTCAGAAAAGTTCGCGGGATCGTGATCTCAAAATCCTCCGTCGGCGAAATGCTCGTATCCATCACCGCCAGTTCCACCGTGCGAATGTCCTCGACATAGTTCGACCATCCGCCCTCGTTCAGCGTCATCTGCCCTTCATCGGCGGCCAGTCCCGTGACGACCTCGCTGAGCATCAGCAGTATCAGCCCGCTGTGAATCAGCAGAATGCCGCTGCGTTTCCAGGTCATTTGAAACCGCATCACGTGGGCCGCCAGCAGGTTCACGAGCATCGCCCCGCCGATCAGCCAGCCGCCGGGAAACGGGAATCCGCCATGCGCGTTCCACGATGTCGGGAAAAAAATGCCGACGTCGATCCATGCGATCGGCACGCGGAAGTAATGCGACATCACCGCCCAGATGCCCAGTTCGCGCTGCGCCAACGTACCGGCCAGCACGATGAACATCGCCATCGCCATCAGCACGACCGTCAGTTTCAACGACGCCAGCGCCGCCATCGCCGCCGCCGTCCAGCGTGTCGCCGGCGTGGGTTCCGTCGCCGGTGCCTGTGCCGGTTCTGATGTTTCGGGTTGTCGGGTCATCATTTCCATTTCACACTTTGAACGAATTGATCGAACGTCTCGGTCTGCGATTTCACCGCATCGGTCTGGCCGTTCATTTTGAAAAACCACGTCGCTCCCCCGCGTTCAACGATCACGCCGAGCGTCGCCTTCGCGCCGTCGCCCTGCCCGGCCATGTCCACCCGCCAACCGTCGATGCCATCGACCTTCACCGGCATGACGATCTTCATGAACGCCTCCCGATCCATCGCCGCCAGTCCTAGCTGCCCGCGCCAGCGATTCACGTTCGCCAACAATCCCCCGCCGTCGCCGCTCAACATGCTCACCGTCGCGCGCGCGTCGCCCGCCGCGAACTCATGCAGCAACATCGGTCCCGGCGGCGACTTCTCCGTCCAACCGGCGGGCAAGGTGAATACGATGCCCGCGTCCCCCGCCGCTTGCGGCTTCGCGATGCCCGGCATCCGCGCCGCCATCTCCTTCATCTGCTCCACTTCCGGGGGCGTCATGCCATTGACATCCGGGTGTCCCGCCGGCAAACGTCCCGCGTTCGTCGCCTGTTCGCCCCCCGGCGTGCGGGCTTTCCGGGGGTCAACCCGCAGGGTGTCCGGCTGCGCCGCTTCTGACACCGCTTCCGGGGGCGGGGGCTTGGTTACGCGGTGCCGTTCGATCCGATCCCGTTTGCACCCGACCATCGCCGATGCGATCAGCGCACCGCCGATCATCACGATGTACCACGACCTGCTGATTTTCATAATGTGCCCAACCTATGCGTTGAGGCGGAGTATAGGCCGGTTCTTCGCCGCAACCAAACAGGATCCGATTGCGGATTTGCGATTTCGGATTGCGGGTTGCCACGCCTTCCAAAATCCGCAATCCGAAATCCGAAATCTCAATACTCAAACCCCCCGATCTGCTCATACACTTTCGCCACCGCCTGCGTTCCTTCGCGTCCGTATCCCAGTTTGCCCGCCGCCCTGAACATCGCCCCCGCCACCTCCGTCCCCGTCAGCGGCAACCCATGCCTCCGCGCCATCTCCGACACGATCCCCAAATCCTTGTTCAGCAAATCCACCATGAAGCCCGGCTGGTAATCCCCTTTCGCCACCTTCGGCCCCAGATTCGCCAACTGCCAACTGCCCCCCGCTCCCGCGCCCGTCACCGCGATGGTCGTCGCCAAGCCCAATCCTTCATGCTTCGCCAGCGCCATCGCCTCGCACACCGCCATCAGATTCAACGCGCACAAAATCTGATTGCACGCCTTGGTCGCCTGCCCCGCGCCGCTCGGCCCGCAATACGTCACCGTCCCGCCCACCGCTTCAAACAACTTCA
>Ga0172380_10009954_pt1 | contig 10034 bp, 11 predicted proteins | sample Leawe162metaG_FD_119747 | JGI IMG/M metagenome (GOLD analysis project Ga0172380, IMG submission 119747) | Leachate microbial communities from a municipal landfill in Southern Ontario, Canada - Leachate well 162 metaG | ecosystem: Engineered > Solid waste > Landfill > Unclassified | place...
CTGAACCAATGGTAATAAAAACCGCAATAGTGCTTTTGCATCTATTCTATGTTTATACTGTTTTTACTGCGTGGCAACTCTACAAGGCAAGGGCATTAGCCCAAGCAGAAACAATAATAGACGAGGAGTAATATTATGCTTACGCTTAAAATCAGATTGATTAACTGTCCTGCTTGTAAAAGAGAAATTTCATCACAAGCAGTAAGTTGTCCTCATTGTGGGCAACCTGTAAACAGTAATTATATTTCACAAGCGAATCCCTCCGTTTCTCCGTATAGGATTACGCCAACGCAAGAGATAACATATCCGAACCAGATTGGAATATATACTCCAGGGCAAATTGCCTGGGCGACATTCTTAGGTTCAGCCTTGGGAGGGGGAATTCTGATTGCGATTAACTATAAAAGGCTAAACAAAGATGACCAGATAGCAAAAGCCATAGTTCTAATTGTGCTGGGGTTTGTAATACTCCTTATTGCATCAGCCGTATGGGCAGCGTCACCTATTATCGTTAGCGGTTCTCAAGCGGCTATCATGTATTTTCTTGCTGGAAACTGGCAGGGAAAAGACATTACCGAACATATAAATCTTGGAGGAAAGGTTGCGTCTTCTTGGGGTGCTACAGGAGCAGGCTTGATAGGAGCGGTTGCGGCAATTATGCTTCTCGCATTTTTCGGCATATTAGGAATAATGTCATAATAGCGTATCTTCAGCAACTATTAATTTGATTGGTTTAAGCAACCTAGAAAAGATAAGTATCAAAAAAGGAAGTAGACTATGAGATATATAAATGACGCAAAATTAACAATATTAATGATTATACTTGCAGTAGGAATACTGTTTCTTACTCCGCAAGAAATCCTAGAGAAACTATCTATGGAACCGGGAGATGCGAAGACACAGTTTAAGCTAGGATTCCGCTATTATCAGGGAAATGGCGTGGCAAGAAACCACGCTAGAGCTGTAAGATATTTTCGTAGAGCTGCTGAACAAGGTCTCGCCAAAGCGCAATACAATCTCGGTGCTTGCTATGCAGATGGTGACGGCACGGTCAAAGACCAGATTAAAGCAGTAGAATGGTATCGTAAAGCCGCTGAGCAGGGCGATTCCCAAGCACAGTGTAGTCTTGGATGTTGCTATCTAAATGGAGAAGGAGTGTCAAAAAATATCGTCAAGTCCGTAAAATGGTATCGCCAAGCGGCTGAACAAAGGAATATGGAGGCACAGTATCAACTCGGTGTTTTTTATGAAAAAGGTGTAGGTGTAGTGAAAAATGAGGCGGAAGCAATAAAATGGTATCAAGAAGCTGCGATGCAAGGACATGCCGAAGCACGGTATAGTATCGGAGTTTGTTATTCTAATGGTTCTGGCATAGGGCAAAACCTCGATAGCGCAGCATATCATTTTGGTAAAGCTGCAAGACAAGGACTTGCGAAAGCACAGTTTGAGCTTGGCAATTGTTATGCTAACGGTCTCGGAATAAAAAAAGATAGAAATGAAGCGGTAAGGTGGTATCGTAGAGCAGCAGAAAAAGGGAATGTAAAAGCACAAATTGAGTTAGGACGTTGTTATGCTATAGGCATTGGAGTGACTAAGAATAAAGTTAAAGCGACAGAATATTTTTGTAATGCCGCTAAACAAGGTGGCAAGGAAGTTAAAGTCCAAATTGCAGAAGTTCAATTTGAAATTGGTGTTTTTTGTGTGAGGAATGGAAGTGAAAATGAAGCGACAGAGTGGTGGAATAAAGCAGCAGAAAATGGTGGGGGGGAAATTCTGTTCGGTATTGGGTGCTATTACTCTGATGGTGAAGGTGTAAAGAAAGATGATGATGAAGCTGTAAAATGGTGGAGCAAGGCGGCTGAACAAGGGCATGTAAACGCACAATTTAATCTCGGAGTTTGTTATGATAAAGGTTATGGAGTAAAAAAAGATGAGAATAAAGCGTTAGAATGGTTCCAAAAAGCTGCGAAAAAAGGGAATGTAAAAGCACAATTTAATCTCGGAGTTCATTATGCGCAAAAAAAAGGTTATTACAATGAGCGTCAGTCTGTAGAATGGTTTCGCAAAGCCGCTGAACAAGGTGATACGGAGTCACAGAGGATTCTTGGTGTTTGTTATGAAAATGGAATAGGAGTTACCCAAAATGATATTGAAGCGGCAAAATGGTTCCTCAGGAAGGCTGCTGAAGAAGGCAATAGCGAGGCAAAGGAAAAATTTGAAGAGTTAAATAAATATACGCAAGCCTGTAAAGCTGCAATACTGGGTGATGCTAATGCACAATATGAATTAGGCATCTATTATGAAAATGGTTTAAAGGCGCAAAAGAAGGATGCAAAAGAAAAAGGTGACAGTAAAATATATGGTTCAATTATGGGAAAAGACCACATGAAAGCTGTTGAATGGTATCGCAAAGCCGCCGAACAAGGTCATGCGAAAGCGCAGTATGAGCTTGGATGGAGCTATGATAATGGTGGCAGTGTTAAAGATAAAGCCGAAGCTTTTAAATGGTATCGCAGAGCTGCCAAACAAGGTCATGTGGAAGCACAGGATATGGTTGGACGGTGCTATTGCAAAGGCATTGGAGTAGATGAAGATATAACAGAAGGGGCAAGATGGTATCGCAAAGCTGCCGCACAAGGTGATGAGTATGCCAAAAATAAGGTTAAAGGTATAGATAAAATCGAGCTATACCGCAAAGCCGCCGAACAAGGAGATGCGAAAGCACAGTATGAGCTTGGGATGGATTATTACACGGGTACTCTAGTCACCACAAATAAATTTAAAGCGTTAGAATGGTTCATCAAAGCAGCAGAACATGGACATGCAGAAGCCCAATATAAACTTGGATGGAGCTATGATAATGGTGACGGTGTTGTTCATGATAAAATTGCGGCGGTAAATTGGTATCGCAAGGCGGCAGAACAGGGTTTTGCGAAAGCTCAATATAATTTGGGCGTTTGTTATTCTAATGGTGACGGTGTTGTCAAAGACACAGTAAAAGCCGTGGAATGGTATCGTAAGGCGGCGAAACAAGGAAATCGTCTGGCTCAGGATGCACTGAAAAAGTCAGGATATTTATGGAATTTAAAATGTTTGCAGGAATGAAAGCAAGCAAAAATAATAACCATTGGGTGAATTGACCCCTAATGCAGGAGGCTGAAAATGAATTACAGACCAAAGAGAAAAAATACGAAAGAAAAAAATTTTGATTGGACTTGGGTTTGGGCTTCGATTATAACTGTGATTTTCGTCTGGGTAGCTATAAGCGGAACAAAACCAAACAGAGCTACTAATGAACATGAACAAGTTGAAAAAGGAGGAAGCAACACAGCGACGGAAAAACAAGTTATAGTAATACCTGACGATGACCCTCCGAGCGATTCTTTTGCGAAATGGAGTATAACAGCAGGAATTGCACGGAAACTTACTGATGGTTCAATCAAAGCGTCTGGCGATTATAGAGAAATTAAAATTACTGATAGACGGACAGTAAAAGTAAATGGCACATATCTTTTCTGGTTCGGCTGGGAAGAAACCGGCACTGGTCAGGGGCTTTGCTATGGAGAAATTTGCATTAAAAGAAGTGGAACGGAATGGGCAGTTCAAGAATTCTACTGCTTCCAGCGGAAATAAGTTAATAATCCAACTTTAAACAATAAGTTCTACTAATAGGGCAGCTTTAACCGGCTGTCCTTTTTTTCTGGAGATGACGTTACTTTCTTAGAATCCTTGAATATATCTATCCACTCCTTACCGTTCCAGCCATATATGTTTTGGCAATAACAACCTCCCCCTAGGCTGATGTATCCTGTTAATGTTTTACACTCACTCCAAAGGTAACTAATGTGAAGTTCTACGTTTTCTCCTTCCAAATCGCACCATAATTTATAACTAAAATAAAATCCTCCTCTATAAACTACTAACTCTTTAGAATCGTAAATCTTATATTTTGACGGAATATCTTTCCTGTCATTATAAACCTTATATTTCTTCTTAAGTTTCTTCAATACTGCGGCATTTAATATCTCTGGATTGTCTTTGATGCCTTCCAGCACAACCCAGTCACATTTTATATCCTTGGGAGTTTTTTCCATTATGCTATCAGCAAGCTTTTCGGCTCGTTTTTTAATATCCGGTGCATTTTCTGAACAAAACGCTCCAAACGAAAGCCCACAAGCCAGTAGCAAAATTGATAATAATTTCATCTTATACTCCGGTTTTATTTTATAATAAACTTGAAGTTACGGAAAATACAAACTGTCATCTACCTGATTGAATCCTGTTCATTTCTCTTTGGATTAGCCTCCCCCTATTTTTCAGACCTGAACGCTTTTCACTTCATGGTCGCTTGCTGCTTATGAACCGCCCCATACCCCTTTTTTCAAGCTCAATCCTGTGGTGATTTTAGAAGCCGCCCATGGTGGTTCGGTTGACAGAATAACTGTAAACCTAAACTAAGGAGCTTTAAAATGAGAACAGCACTAAGGAATCACGATGAAGTAGCGCATTACTGGGCGAATCAAATTCAACCGGAAGGCAAAGCAAGCCGACTATTCTTTGAGGGAAACACGATTTACAGCTATGGAAGACATTTTGAGATAGCTAAAATTGTAAAACCAGAAGTAGTCTTGTTTACTGAAAACAGCTATTCCAGTAGTACGGGAAAACATTTGAGTATTACCAGAAGCGCAATTCCGCATCACTTCAAAATATTTCCTGCCGCAACATCATATAGTTGCTACGGTAATTATTCAGTAACAACTAACAATATCGCTAATTTAACCTATTATCTGAAACAAGCGGAAGAGTTTTTGAATAAAGCCGCCAAAGCCAGAATATTAGCAGATGTTTACGCACAAACGGCAAAAAATTGGCTATCAATATTCACGGATTACGCCAAGGAATTTGAAGTCAATACAAAGCCATTTAAAAAGCTCTTTGATAAACTTGCAGATGCTATTGATAACTTCAAAATACCGGAAAAACGCCTTGAATTCATTGAAGCGAGAAAACACGCCGAAAACATCGCTAAACAAGCCAAAACTTTAGATTGGAAAAAGCATTTGAAGCAATGGAAAGACCATGCCGGAAATTATCTTGATTGTTCTATCCCAGAATGCAGTTTTGATTATCTGCGGATTGTCGGAAATGATATTGAGACCTCAAAAAATGTCAGGTTTCCGATTGTATCAGGGTTGCTACTCTGGCGCAAACTCCAGCAACAGGAATCAATCAAAGGCGATAAAATAGATGACAGATGGACAGTCATAGACAACAACCAAAAGTTCCTGCAAGTCGGTTGCCATAAGATTTTGCATTCAGAAATTCAGGCTGTCGCAAAACAGCTTGGCTATTAACCAGAAGGGCGCAAGCCCTTTTTTATTTATCCCTGTTATAAATATATCATTTATCCGGCTATAGAGATTACCTAGAAATAACCAACGAATTGAGGTAAAAATCATGTATTTAATCACAATCAAGAACAACAGATACAAAGAAGGCTATGAATCTATTTCTTGTGGATTCTGGCTGGCTTATCATTCCCTGAACACGCTATACGGAATTGAAGAGAAAACCCTAGACGAAGCCTTCAAAATGGCTGATAACAAGCAGGAATTTACACTTAATCATAACGATAAAACTTTTACCCTGAAAAGTGTTGTATTCCCTCCTGAACGTTCAAAACATGAGCTTGAGGCTATCATAGGAATTCTTGAGACTGTTATCAGGCTTGCCGGTGAAAACGCATTAATTACGCTGGCGCATTCATTCACTGTCCGTGTCAAAAACGTATTAACCCATATCAACAAATCAATCTGAGGTAAAAATCATGAGAATCAAACAAATCACCGTGTACGAATTTGAAGAATTATCCCCAAAGGCAAAACGCAAAGTCATTGACCAATTCCACGACATAAACGTTGACTATGAATGGTGGGAATCGGAAACTGACTACTGGAAAGAAAAACTTGAAGAATACGGCTTTGATAGTCCTGAAATTTATTTTAGCGGTTTTGGAAGTCAAGGCGATGGAGCTTGTTTTGAGTTTAACGGCTTAGACATTGATAAAGTCTGGACAATCTATACAAAGCATAACAAGGTCAAGCATGAAGCATGGCTTAAATTCTATCTGCAAGATTTTCACCATTTCCAGACCAGAACCACAAATTCACGCTATAGCAATGCCATGACAAGGGAAATTGCTTGCTACGATTACAGCAATCGGGAATACCGGCATTTAGACAAAGAAGCAAAACGCTTTGAGGAATGGCTTGAATCTTTCCGGATTGACTTATGCCGTGAGATTTATAAGAACCTTGAAAATGAATATTACGGTTTAATCAGCGAGGAGGCAATCATTGAGACTATCAAATGCAATGATTATGAATTTACAGAGAATGGAAAGGTTGCTTGAGTTAAATAAATTGACCATCTAGCTGTACGCTAAAAGTGCATTTAAATGCATTTGTACCCTGTTCAAAAAGTAACCCGAAAAACACCCCCTTAAACTAAACGCAATTAAACGCAACTAAACGGAGAGAGACCATGAAATGTTTAATCTATTCCAGAGTATCAACCGCTGACCAAAATTACGAAAACCAGACAACCCAATTAAAAGAATATGCCGATAAACAAGGCTGGACAGTAACAGAGATAAAAACCGATACCGCTTCCGGCAGTAAATCCCTTGATGAACGTCAAGGCTTGAAAGAAGTTTTCCAACTAGCGCACAAAAAGAAGTTCGACATTCTTCTGTTCTGGTCGTTGGACAGATTTTCCAGGGAAGGTTCAAGAAAAACCCTTGAGTATCTTACTACTCTGGATTCTTACGGCGTTCAATGGCATTCATTCACGGAACAGTATATCTCTTCTCTGGGGATATTCTCAGATGCCATTATATCGCTTCTATCGTGTCTTGCCAAGCAAGAAAGGATTCGCATATCAGAACGTACCAAAGCTGGCTTAGAGCGTGTTAAAGCGCAGGGAATCAAACTAGGCAGACCCAAGGTAAAACCTGAATTTGTCCGGAGAGCAAAAGACCTCAGAGATAAAGGCTTGGCTTATTCCGCAATTGGCAAAGAACTGCATGTTTCCAAAGCCAGAGCATATCAACTCATAAACACCATATAAACGACAGGAGAACACCCCATGAACAACCTAGCATATCAAGAAGAACCGTTAGAAATCGAAACCATTCCAATGATGCCTTATGAACAACGAAAAGAAGCTGAAAGATTCGGCACAAGCAAAGCAATTTTTGAAGAGATAGAAGACGACTACACCAAACTCGGATTAATAGGGGAAGAACACAACAAGATTCTGTCGTATATCGCCGCAGTATCAAGAAAAATGGATACGCCTATAAACATTCTTGTATTGAGTTCATCTGGAGCCGGAAAATCTGCACTTCAAGATAAGACCTTAAAGCTCACTCCAGAGGAGGATGTAATCAGGACTTCATCAATCACGGACAAGGCTATGTTCTACATGGAAAGCAAAGCCCTAAAGAACAAAATCCTAGCCATAGAAGAAGCCTGTGGAGTTAAGGACATGTACGCTATCAGAACATTGATAACCGAAGGGCATTTGACTATAGAGACCGTATCCGGCTGTAAGCTAAGAAAGAACACCGTGGAAGGCCCAGTGTCCGTGTTTCAAACAACTACAAATCCGGAAATTAATCCAGAGACTAAAAGCCGGTTCTTTGTGTTAGGCGTGGATGAATCAAGAACTCAAACCCAAAAGATATTATCATCCCAGAGAAAATCGCACACACTGGAAGGAATCATCCAGAAAGCCTCACATGAAAACATTCTGACTAAACACCATAACTTCCAGAGACTATTGAGAAACTATGCTGTAGTCAATCCCTATGCTGAATCGCTCTTCTATGGTGATGACCGGTTAAAAGCGAGAAGAGACCAACCCAAGTTCTTAAATCTATGCTGCGCTGTGGCATTCCTGACCCAGATGAGAAAAGAAGTAAAATATTACGGGGAACTGGAATATATCGAAGTAGATATAGACGATATAGAAATGGCTACGGAGTTAGCTTCTGAAATCCTCGGAATCAGCCTTGATGACTTATCCCTTCCGGCAAGAGATTTGCTGTCACTGCTGGATGAAATGCTTCCCAAGAATAAGGCACGGTTCGACAGAACATTCACCAGACGAGAAGTCATGGAACATACCGGCTGGGCAAAAACAAGATTGCACATTCACTTGCAGGAGCTTTTAGATTACGAGCTTGTGGTCAAGACCGGCAAGAGAAATTGTGTCGAACAATACAAACTAATCTATAACGGAGAGGGAAAAAACGGCAAGAAATTTTTAATCGGTTTAATGTGAATTCAGTTAGTGTTCACCCGCAATTCACTGGCAGATCGCTGCGCTATCTGCCATAACAAAACTCAACATAAAGGATTCAGACCATGAAATCACTCAACACCAAAGCAACCCTGATTATCCAGAAACTGTACGAAGCCATGTCAGACCAGAAGTACAGACAGGACGAAGACAACAACTACGCCAAGATACACAACAACCCTAGTTTTATGGCGGTTGTAATTGAAAAAGTAGGACACCTGAAAGGCTATGGCGAGATTATATCACTAGCTCACTACGGAGAGCAAAACGGAGACTTGATGGCAGACCCAGAAATGACATTTACAATCGTGGGAGGGGAATATTACCCTATCTCTTTCAGGAATGATTATCTCGGACGCTATCAGGAAGTCTTCGGCTTTGATGAAGACGGCAATCCAGAGACTATCAATACCAGCCTTCAATTTGACTTAACATGTTTTGCTAATCTATGGATGAGAAATATCGGCAATCAGCAAAAATTATAAACTGGAGGACAAAATGAACTTACACGAAACAATCGGTCGAGAGCTTGAATCAGATATTGAAGTAGAAATGATTAACTTGCCCAAATATGGAATAGGCTCATGCATCGTAAAGGATTTCGAGACTGAAAACGGCTGCTGGAATATTGAGATTGATTTTTCAGTGGAAAACGGTGGGATAGATTCGCTTTGCTTTGAAAGTTCAGATAGCAATGACGAGCCTTTCAGCGTTGAGGAAATCAATGAGGTAAAATCTTCATATCCTGTGTTATTCGAGAGAATAACGTCTGCTATTTTTGAGAATATGAAATAGGCGGTGGAACGAAAAGCTCCGGTTTAACAGCCGGAGTATTAATTTATTTAATGCAATTCTTCCTGCTTCCGAGAAATAAGCACAAATGAATCAATGTTTCAATTTTGAAATTAGCAGGGAAATTTTATCCATATTAATTTCAAATTTTGATTCTTTTAAGCTGTTATCGAGTATTTCACTGGAGAAACCCAAAAGTCGAGCCACTAAATTTAAGATAAACCTTCGCTGTTCTTTGCTTTCATGAACCTTGGAATGGTAGAAATGACTTTTTATGCCCATAACTGCTGTTACAAGAAAATACAGAAAGGCTTTGTTATCGGGAAGATTGCTCAAATTGCTCTTTATTTCATAATCTGGATTAACAATAATCATTTCATCAATGGCATAATTGGCTTTACTCATATGCAATGACTGCACGTCTTCTTGAAAAGGACTTTTCTCTCCTTCTGAAAGGTATTGACCAATTGCGCTTTTAACTTCTTCAGAATAAGAATATAGTCGCAATTTACATATTGTTTCTTCAAAAGTTTTTTTCTCAATAACAAGATTGGGTAGTTCATGCAGAATTAGAGACAAAGAAATTGCAAGTTTATTACATGTAACTTCGTCGGTAAAAACATGAATTTCTAAATTGATTTTATTGGCTATTGAGGTAGTAATAATTCTATCATCACCTATTTCTCTTACATAAAAAAATGGTAATTTTTCTTGAAGAGATTTTAAAACAATATCTAGGTCATATTGATTAAATAATATGCTCGATTGTTCAATCGCTATGGCTAAAATACTATACGAAAATCTTGCGATTCCGAGATTGGCAATTATCACATCAATTACTTTTTTAAATAACCTTTTTCCGTCAATTTCTTTAC
>Ga0172380_10009956_pt1 | contig 10031 bp, 14 predicted proteins | sample Leawe162metaG_FD_119747 | JGI IMG/M metagenome (GOLD analysis project Ga0172380, IMG submission 119747) | Leachate microbial communities from a municipal landfill in Southern Ontario, Canada - Leachate well 162 metaG | ecosystem: Engineered > Solid waste > Landfill > Unclassified | place...
ATGTGTATGATGATGCGTGGTGTTGAAAAACATGCTTCGACGACAGTCACGTATGATTTTGAAGGTGATACAACATATGAGCAAGGATTAAGAGATTTACTCAAGCAATGAAAATGATAATACATATCAATAATCTGCTTGTTAAAGTATCAATAGGTATAACAGAAGCAGAAAAAGCAATACTTCAACCACTCATCATACATGTCGCACTCACAGTAGATGCATGTAAAGCAATACAGACTGACAATGTTATGCACACAGTTAGTTATTCTGATCTGCAAAAATCAATACAACATCTTGCATCAACTAAGGTATATAATTTACTAGAAACTTTAGCATACGCTATTGCTGGAATATGTTTTCAGCAAGAAATATCTGAGAGTGTGCATATATCTATTCGTAAACCGTACATACTTTCAGACAGCAAATCAGCTGGAGTAGATCTAACCATACACAAACATGAATACAGTATACCTAAGTCTTGGTAGTAACATAGGAGATAGGTGTGCATATCTACAACAGGCTGTTGCACTACTCAGTGAGCATGTGTTTGATATAAAACAATCACACATATACGAAACTAAGCCTTGTGGATATGATCATCAGAATTCATTTTTGAATATGTCCATAGAAGCAAAAACAACATTGTCACCACGAGAGTTACTGAACTTTACGCAACATGTCGAGCACAGTATTGGGAGACAAAAGTTTATACACAACGGTCCAAGAACTATTGATATAGATATTGTTTTCTATGATGATCTTATTGTAAACGAACCTGATCTGATTATCCCTCACCCGAGAGCTTACGAAAGAGATTTTGTTATGATTCCCATGTTGGATCTTAATCCAAATTTTTCCTTTCAAAGACCAAAAGAAACTTACATCATGAAAAGATATATACCTACCCAGATAGTTGGAATACTCAATCTTTCTCCAGAAAGTTTTGGAAGCGAGAGCTATGTTGATATGCCAAGCATAATTGAACGAGTCAGAGTTATGATTGAAGAAGGTGCTGACACCATAGATATAGGCGCACAGTCAACCAAACCTGGTGCAGAACAATTGAGTGAAGAGGTTGAGTTAGAAAGGTTGAGAGATGTCATACCTTCCATAAAGAAACAATTTCCTAACGTAAAATTATCTCTCGATACAACAAGATTTTCCTGCGCTCAATTGGCTGTAGAACAAGGTATAGACATGATAAACGACATATCTGGCGGACGGTTCTCACCTGAAACCCCCTCTCTTATTGTCAATACTGATGTCAAGATTGTTATTGTTCATTCTCAAGGAGATTTTATTTCGATGCATAGAACATATGCATATACAGATATCATAGAGGAATTAAAAAAATATTTTCAAGAAAGGATTACAGAAATGCTCCGTATAGGTGTACGGAGAGATCAAATAATCCTTGACCCTGGAATTGGATTTTCAAAGACAGGTGCGGAGAATTTTGAGATTTTGAAAAACATAAAGAGATTAAAAGAATTAGGGTATCCTTTATATATTGGATTATCAAGGAAAAAGTTTATAGGCACTGTGCTCAACAAACCTAACCCACAAGACCGCGATGTGGGTAGTACAGTGTTACACACTCTGTGCATGGACAAAGATGTTGCGTATGTAAGGGTGCATAATGTGGTGTATGCGAGGGAGGCGAGAGATTTGCTTGGGTGTTTATAGACTAGACTTTGCTTTTCGTATCCGTATACTTCACAGTAATACAACGTAGTATTTGAACATTTACCATGTCTCTATATGGTTATTCCAACACACTCACCGATTCCGACATTGTATGAGCTCACTTTGATAGATGAAACAACTCTCGGTCTGAGAGTTCATAAGATTGCACTTAGCAAATTGCAAGAGCTTGATTGGGCGAAAATTAGTCTAAATTTTGCATCAGCATTCACAGCTCCAATCGCTGGAGATTGCGGATTGAATAACGTTTTTGTTTTAGGGCAGTCTGATCATCCAGATTGGATTGTATGGCAGTTTACATTGCCTCAAGCTGAAGTTAATGATGCAAAAGCTTTTGCCATTCGAGCAACGTTTAATCTCTTCGTTGATTATTTGTCCATGTGCTATGAGGTAGACACTGGCTGGTCAACAAACCAATTGATATTTATCCAAGATTTTTCTACTTCGGCAAGCGGCTCATTCAGGGCAATATTTACTCCGACAGTAGTCAAATGGTTGTCATCATCAAAAAATAGAGAAAAATTGGAAGAAATCACAAAAGCCATGAGAACAGCATTTTCTCATATCTGGAGAAGCCGATTTGAAGGTTTAGGATTCCAGGCAACATGTGAAGATGGCTACCGATTTCACCTGCTCCCAGGAGATCGTGCTGGTCTTGATCCTGCACCTAATACAGAGAATCTGGCAGGACACGGATATGAACTCATTTGTCACAATATTGACACTTGGATGGTTCAGCTCTCACTTTTAATCGGATTAGCAAAATTACATGATTTGATTCGAGCCACATAACCCTCATCTTTGTTTCGACAGGATGAAGGGTTTTTTGTTTACATTTTCTCATACCCTCACTTGACTGACCAATTATAAAATTATATAGTCAAAATATTGGAATTTAGTGTATTTTCCTCTTGAACCTCAACCACACATCCTATGAACAAAACTCTTACTCTCCTCGTCACCAGTATTCTATCTGAAGAGAACGGTATCGTTAAAGAAATCGCTCCCGGCATCTTTGTTTTCTACCGAGACAGACCCAACCATAACTCCTTAATCTCATTCTACGTTGTATGGGACCCGGCTCTTTGGAGGTTGGCTAAGGAAAATCCTAAAAGTTGTTTTCTGAGGGTAGACTTCAAATATCTTTCCTCAGATCAACCTATGGGCAATGATCTCATATCGTTTCTCAAGAACACCCTTGAACCACTGAGCGAGGAAGGGGTCTTTCACCCTCATCAACTTCGTGTTCAACTTGGAATTGATGGGTCGGTGATCCCTTTGCCAGGTAACTAAGACAGATGTCCTCTCTTGCTCGAAACGTCGGCCAATCAAGGCCGACGTTTTTTAGTTGAATATTTTTACACCACCTCAACCCCTTCAATCACCACAGGATTCACCGGTCTATCCCCTGGACCCACGGGTACATTCTCAATCTCACTCACAACATCCATACCTCCAGAAACTTTTCCAAACACTGTGTGTTTTGTATCTAAAAAATTGTTATCTTTCACATTTATAAAAAACTGACTCCCGTTCGTGTTTGGTCCTGCGTTCGCCATAGAGATAGTTCCTGCATAGTTTCCGTTTGTATCCCCAATCTCATCCTCAAACTTGTATCCTGGACCTCCTGTGCCCCACAGTTCAGGTTTTGTATCATCCTTCGTAAGCGGATCTCCACCTTGTATCATAAATCCTGCGATAACTCGGTGAAATTTGACCCCTGTGTAAAATCCTTCTTGCGCAAGCTTCACAAAGTTTGCAACCGTGTTAGGTACTGTTTGTTCAAATAACTCTAAATCAATAGTTCCTCGGTTTGTGTGTAGTTTTATATTCATAAGGTCATAGTAGCACGACCGAACAAAACTGTTAATATTTACGTATAACAGCTTTTACAATAGCAATAATCTGAAACGATTCTGTTGGATATATATCTTTAAAAGCTTTGTTTGCAGGTCGAAGAAAAACAGTATTACCTTTTTTCTTGTAATACTTCATAGTAAAACCTCCATCAACTTCAGCTATCACGATATCTCCCTCTTTGGCATCTGACCGTTTTTCAACAATCACATAATCACCCTCACAGATCGCGGCGTCAATCATAGACTCTCCTTTCACTTCAAGTATGTAACTGTTCTCTTTATGAGGAAGAAGGTAATCATCGATCTTGATAGTATCCAGCAAGCTTTCTTCTGCATCTGTTGGAAAACCAGCTTCTACTAAACCTAAGAATGGAACTTCTTCAGTTTCAAAGTTTGGTGTAATTTTACCTTTCTCGTCTTTACGAATAACACCAAGCTCAACAAGTTTGTTGATCAGTTTGTACACTGCGTTTTTAGACTTGAATCCTGTGAGATGCATAATCTCAACATACCCAGGCATACGCTTGTGTGCTTCGTAAAATGAGAGTATTTTTTTCTTGTAGGTTTCTAACATCTGTATGTATAAGATTATAGCAAGAAACTAGCCATGACGTGAGATAGACGGTTTGTCCATGATCTCTTAGTTGTTTCTCCTCGTATAACTTGTGTAAGATGTGATACAAGAAACTTGTGTCGTTTTGACTCACGCTTGTACTCAAGACCTTGTATGATCTTAAGATCAATCTGTTCGTTAATCTTCTCAAGTTCTGTATGTATTGTTGTGATAAGTTTTTGTTTGCTCATGTAATAAGTATAGTGAACTGTAGTTCACCTGTCAAATAAAACAGTCAAGAAAAATTGTGGATAATTTTAAGCCTTATGTTGTAAGAAAAAAACCGCACTGTCCTCGATGAATAGGACGGTGCGGTGATGGGTTTTACTTTTGTGTCGTGATTTCCACAAACGCTCGATACTTAGGACTAAACCGTGATGCCGTATCGAAAATCTGAGGTGTCGAGATGTGTAAGCTTCTTGCGTGTATGGAACCATCTTTGTTGGGTTTACAGCAGACAAGATCTGGACAACATACCTCTCCACTACTGCGATGTTTTGTAAACAATGTCGACAAATTGAGACATGACCCAACCTTGAGACATAGTCCTTTTCTGACGCCAAAAGCAGCCAGTCTTTGCTCTAACTCTTCCATGGTCTCCTTCTCCTTGAACGGAAAAAAGAAAGCATGCAGTGTATCAGAGATACGGTAGGTCTTGTATGCGAATTTAACAGGAGTAGCAGCAATAGTTGAAGGTAGCATAGGAGGAACAGGCGGTGATGAATTTAACTAACAGAACTGAAAAAACGAAAAGCAACACAGTGCCACCTTCGTATTACATACAATATCACATAGATATCAACTGTCAACCTCAAACCATGCTACACTTACCTATATCATGTTCTTCAAACTCATACTCAATCTTAGTATAGAATTCGGACCCATCGTTGTATTTCTCATAGCCTCAGAGTACACAGAATTTTTTAAAGCAGTAACTATATTTGTCATACTCACCATCATCTCTATGATAGTTGGACAGATAGAAAGAAAATCTTTTGCCTGGTTCCCTTTCATAGTTGGCATCATAGTAACAATCTCAGGGCTACTCACTATACTGTTACATGATCCATTTTACATCATCATAAAAGATACTATCTATAACGCAGGATTTGCTATAGTTCTTGGTATTGGACTGTACTATAACAAGTCACTTCTTAAACCTCTTTTTCAAGGATTGTTTTCTATGAATGCAAACGGATGGCGAATACTTACCATACGATGGACTATTATGTTCGTTATACTTACTGTTGGTAATGAAGTCGCGCGAATACATCTATCTCCTGAAGATTGGGTTATGTACAAAAGCATAGCAACGGTTATCACTATGATATTTTCTCTGTATCAGTTCAAGCTTTCTAAAAAAGAGAGGTTACCTGAATCAAGTCCTTGGGGTATGCGAGTATAATTATCGTTCTTTTAAATTCAAATCAGTTTGTATTCTCAAACCTTCTTGATCAGCATTTTGATCTCTTTGGATTATAGTAGCGTATGCGATACCAACAACTGCCAAGATAAGTATTATGACAATCCAAATGAAATTTGTGTTTGTTTGTTGCATATATTTGTGTGTAAAAAGTTAACGTAGCTAATACATTAAGTGTATACCCCTACATCTATGCTGTAGAGTGGACTTTTATTCAATACTGTGCGAAAGCACAAATATCCATTTTACCAAGGCTTTAGCCAAAATATCCTTACTTTATAGGGGTTATATACCTTGCTTTTTATACCTATATATGCTATAATATATGCATCTTACACACACCTTATAGCTAAGCTACCAAGGATCGTTGTGTGCAAAGAAGAACATTAACAGAGGAACTAAAATCATGATAACCGAGAACGAACATGCTGCTATGATTGCGGCAGAAAAGAAAGAACAAAAATTTTGGTGGACATTCGCAATCGTGGGAGTGATCCTGCTGGTTGGCGGATTGTCTGCTTGGATGTTTTGGCCCGCCGATGCATTTGCGTCTGTGGGTGAGATTCCTGGTAAGGTTTCTCAATGGGGAAATCTTATGAATATCTTTAACATCCCGGCCGGAATACTTCTTGGCTTGGTTGCAATAGTGCTCTTTCTCTTGGGTTCAGGAGGGGAGTCAAAAAAGAAAGATGTATCAAATCTACCTCTGCGTCTTGTTCTCTTCACAGGGTATCACGGCGCACTCACTTATCTTTTATTCTGGTGGGTTGATACGTTTTTTTATCCCCTGCAAGAATCTGAAGAAGGAATTGCTAAAACAATGTGGATACTTCTGATTGCATGGCCTGTCTTATGGTCAATTTTCAAAAGTGTGAAATATTTAGGACCTAACCTTCTTGGAGAGATTCTTGTATTTGGATCAGAAACCTGGTCTTTCAACAAGATTAAACCTGGTTTTGTAATCTTACCGTTCCCGGAGTATTTTGGGACAGTATGGAGAGACACTACCTCAAAAAAATATTTTGTTGAGATTGGTGCCAGTAAAAGAAAAGGTGTGGAAAAAAAGAGATTCAAGGTTCCTACCTATAAAACTGACACTTTCTGGGAAGTAAATATTGCTTACGCATGTATTAATCCCGAGGTATTTTTTAAGAATGATACCACCGATGAAGGAGACCTCGAACATACATTTGTGAAAGCAGTTGCAGGAGCAATCAGAAAGAGAGTTCGGGATGCTAAGTATCCTGATGTTGAAACACTCTTGGTAGCAAAAGATGACATTCTTGGTGCTGTTAAAGAAGATGTGCAATCGATATTTGCAGAAATGGGGTTTCAGTTAACTGCAATTATTGGAGGAGGTATTGAATCTGCCGGTGATGAGGTTAACGCAGCTCAACGCAGGCTTGAAGCTAAGAAAATTACAGAGTTAGAAGATGATGAAGACAATATTACTCTTCGTAGGAATGCGTTAATGCACATGCAGCAAGATCCTAAACTGAGTTACCCTGAAGCTGTAAAAATGGTTCAGGTCGAATCTGGAAAAAGAACTGCTGCTTCAGTTGATAATACAGGTAGTGGACAAGGTGCTATACCTGTCATAAACCTTCCTACCGGTAATCCATAGATGTCTGTAGAGGATTGACAAATTTCCTGTAGGGATACCGCAAGGTTCCTCCCTACAGGATTTTTTTATTAACGCCCCCCCTTTTGTATTTGACTTTTATAGTCATATATAGTATAATACATACATACTTTCCATACGTTTTGGAAAATATACAAAACTTGTCCTTTAAATAGAAAATGAATGCATTTAAACTTTCAAGCATAGTCATAGGATGTGTTGCAGTAAGCCTCCTCATCAGAAGCTGCAATACAAACCGTGCTCATAAAAATACCAGGTCTCCCGCCTTCGAAAAAGCACCCTCTCCATCCCCTAAGGATCCCGAGAGTCTGCTTCCTTCGGGAGTCACCAAACCTGAAAAAGAATCTGTGGGAGTCAATGGAGGATCAAAAATTGACACTCACTTCCCTGAATACAAAGGATGGGAAGCAACCCTTGTCGGAACAACTCCAGACAAAGTAAAAGACGGTGATATCGTCACCATCCGATACACATGGATCGGCCAAGGAAACCCTTCGGCAACAGAGATGATTCCGGTCTGTGAGGCAAAGAGAAACTTTACTGGTAGTGTCATCTATGATGGCATTGCGGGACCTAAGAATCTATCCTTGAAACTCAAGGCTGCTTGGGGCGTCTACTCCATCTTAGAGGATGACGAAGAAACCGTGGTTCCTAAAGAAGCCTTTGAAAAGCTCATGGGCACTTTCACGGAAGTTAAAGTTACCCCTGCTGACAACAAAGGTTTGTCGGGTTACATAGAGACCCAACAGATCGTGGACATGAAATCTAGTTGGGGTTTAGATTTCGGAAATTTATTCAGAAGAAAATAACCCCTCAATCAACACCCGCCGTAAGGTTCAATCCTTACGTGTCGGGTGTTTTTTCTTACCACACACTTCTCTATTCTAGAGGCAATACCTTGTTTACGTTCTTTATCGTATCTTGATCTATAGGCAATGTGTTTATAATCAGCTTCAAAAATCCAAATACAGATACCATCACAAACATACCAAACAATCCCCATCCCATATGTTTTGCACCTGCCTGTATAGCACTTGGATCTGATTTTGATTTTACAAGATACTCAAGAACTCCATATATAAAATACACAAGAGCCACTCCAAACAAAAGTATGATAATAGGGTTAATAATAATCTGATTGATTTTAGATATGATTGTAATAGCTGAATCCATACCTATAGTATATATATAAAAAAAACCTAACACAAGGTTAGATTTTTTATATAAGAGTATTACTAGATAGTTATCGAGTAAAACCTTGAGCAGCAGGAGCGTTCTGTACAGGTATTGCAGGAGCAAGAGGAATGTTGTCGTTATCAAGATCAAATGTGCCTCTAAGGATGTTTACAAGTCCCCATACTGATACCATAACGAAGAGAGCAACGATTCCGTTTAATACGAACTTCTGACCCTCAGCTCGTGATGTCTCATCACTTTTAAAGAAATATGTCTTAACTATACCATATAAGAATAGTACAAGAGCAGCAAGGATAAGAAGTGGAAGTGCTCTACCTGCAAGATATAGAATGTAATCTAGAAACCCATCGATAGTTCTCGCAACAGGTGCATTTTGAGCAAAAGAAAGTACAGGAACTAATGCTGTGAATATTGATAGTAATGATTTCTTCATATAGAAATTATATTTTTGTTTTTATTATTTGATAAATATGTCTATAGTATACTATGTATACACAAGAACAATCAAGTCTACTTACTACTTAAACTGGGGTCCCATCAATTCTCCGCCACCAAAGAGTGAGTTTTTAAGAAGTGCAACAAGTCCCCATACTGATACCATAACGAAGAGAGACAATATTCCCCATAGCATAAACTTTTTTCCTTTTGATCTTGAATCTTCGTTTGCTCCACCAACAAACATAAGCATAAACACGCCATACAAAAAGAACAGCAGCGCAAGAGTCATCATGGCCACTACAAGATAGTTCATAACTTGTACAACCCACCCTATAAATCCAGGTATAGTAGCCGCAGGCTTACCTATGGCTGGAGTGCCAGGATTCCCTCCTGTATAGTTGTTGTTAGCATCGTAACTTGCTCCAGGTGCTGCACTACCTCCGATTGATCCACTATCTGTATTGCCTCCACCTAGAGAACCAGAATCTGTGTTTCCACCTCCGATTGATCCACTATCTACGCTTCCACCCCCAAAACTACTCACTGTGTTTGGTGATCCTTGTCCAGGTGCAACCACAGCCGAAACATCTCCCCCGAAAGTAAATAATGCTAGTAAAAATATGTATTTCATATGTGTATTTTTTTATTTTAATATATTGTCAACACCTCCTTGTATAGCAGTCACAAGCACTCGTGCTCCAAGTACAAGTGCTGCACCAACCATACCCCAAAGTAGTGCATCTCGAGCTTTTGTAATCTTCGATGGCTCACCTCGTGCAGTCACAAACATAAGACCAGCATAGATAAGATACAGTGTTGTTGCCATGATAAGAAGCACTTGTACGATATCGATAACTGCACCAACAACCTGTCCAAGGTCTCTAAAACCTGTCGGATTTGGTACTGCTGCATATGTAACTGTTGGTAATATAAGCGCTGCTAGTATATATAGTATGTTTTTTGATTTCATATATGTGTTTTGTTTGTATTAAATTCCTATTTGTCGAATAGGTTGCGTTACAGTTAACTTTGTTAAAACAGTATCAACTATAAAGTAAGCTCCGAACAGTATGATCAATCCAATGATTACATTCATAAAGATTCTTCGAGCCTTACTTCGTGCAGAAGCATCACCAAAACCTTTAAACAACG
>Ga0172380_10009957_pt1 | contig 10031 bp, 20 predicted proteins | sample Leawe162metaG_FD_119747 | JGI IMG/M metagenome (GOLD analysis project Ga0172380, IMG submission 119747) | Leachate microbial communities from a municipal landfill in Southern Ontario, Canada - Leachate well 162 metaG | ecosystem: Engineered > Solid waste > Landfill > Unclassified | place...
AGCCACCCGCACCACTCATCGATCCCGTCGGTCGCCTCTGCCAGCGCCGCCCTCGCCTCCTCGCTCTTGACCGCCGGCTTGGGAAGCGCCCGGAGCGCCCCCGCGTACGCTGCGAGCTTCTCCTGGTCGGGTTTGAGGGCTTCAAGTCGCGCCGCGCGTTCGGCAGCCTCGTAGGACGCTGGGAGCTGCGCAACGGGGACCACCGCAATCGCGGCGTCCGCTGGGGTCTGTGTGACGTTCACGTTCACGTTCAATTCCTCCCGGCCTTTTCGGCCTCCACTCCCAACATCTCGTCAATGTCTTCGCCGCGCTCGAGCGCATCGGCGATCGTGTGCAGCCCAGCCGCGCGTAGGGTGGCGGCCAAGGCCTCCAAGCGGAGCATCATGTCAGCGGTCATGACGCAGCCCTCGCCCCGAGCCCCTTCGCGGATGCGGTCTGCCCACCACTTCGCAGCGGCCAGCGCTTCCGGGCGGGGCCGCGTGACGTTCGCCACGGCGGTGTTGATACGGTCCTGGTAGTCACCCATCGTCTTCCTCCTCCTCCTCTGTCTCCTCGCACTCCGGGCAGGTGTCCCCGTCCACCTCGCCCCACGCTTGCTTGCCGCACACCGAGCAGCGTACGGGCGTCTCCACCTCGTGCCGCTCTGGCGCGTAGGGGCCGCTCATGACTCACCTAGAGCGCGGGCGGCATCCCACCACGTGGCGTCGACGCGGCCACCCTGATCGTGCCAGTACACCAGCGTGGCAACGATTATTTTCGCATCGTCCCGCTCGCGCTCGGCCTTCTCGGCGCGGTCGTACTGGCGCTTGGCCCAGGTGTCGGTGTCCGCTAGCTGCTCCGCCGCGTCCAGCAACTTGGCGGCGTGGTTGCGGAGGTAGACGCGCAGGTCGGACTCAGCGAGGAAGCGGTCCTGTTTCGAGCACACTAGGGCACACGACGCATGGTGCGATCCAAACGTGGCGAAGTTCCCACACGAACACGGCGGGTCACCTTCGCTCGTCGCCTCCTCCACCAGCCTGCGCCCTTCGGCGATGTCGGCGGGGGTCACGACTGGACCTCGACGAATCGCTCTCCAGCCTTCGCTCGCCGCCACTCACGGCCCAGCGACGGGACGTGGACACGCACGCAGAAATCGAAGTGTTCGTCACGGGTCCGTTCGATCTCGTGGATCCACTCCTCCGCCTGGTAGGGGTACTCGACGCGAGCGGTACCCATGTGGGTCGGACCCTGCGGGCCTGCGCCCGGCTCACTTGTTGTGGGATCGTCGTGCAGGTAGATCTCGATCACAGCACCGCCTCCAACGCCGAGCACGCCTCGGGCTCCACGTCCCTCTGCGCCGGCAAGTCCAGCAGCCAGCGCGCACGGTCGCGCAGCTCCAGCTCGAGACGCCGCAGCGCCTCCTCAGGTGTCGCCCCCGGTCCGCCGCACAGACGGCCCCAGGACGCACGCCAGCCATCGGGGCGGGGCTCCCATACCCTCAGCCCCTCAGTGCTGCACCAGGTGCCGTCAACGCGGTCTACCAGGGTGCCCAGGCGGGCCACGCGGTCGTAGGTGGAGCCGCCGGATAGCTCCTGCGCGATCGCGGCCACGGTCGTCACCGCGTGCCTGGCGGCGGCGCGGAGCTCGGCGTCGTCGTCGAGGCCCAGCTCTAGGCTGAGCGGGGCGACTGCGTTGTTTAGGCGGGCGTGAATCGGTTCGGGGGTGGTCATACCCGCCTATTATCGGCACCGTGCCGATTGTGTCAAGCCACAATTGACGATGACGTGTCGCTTTCCTGGGAAGCGCCCTGGACGGCTGCGCGTTCGTGGTTGAGATGATACAGGAAACTACGGAATGGGTGTGTAGTGGCGTCGCCCGGGTAGGCGTGCGCTGCTACGTGCTGGGGGATGTGTCGGTGGTGGCGGTGTTCGACGTGCGGACTGGGAACATCCTTCTACTTCGGCGGCGGGCCCTGACGAAACTTCCGCCGCCGGTTGGAGCCGTCGAGCCGGACGACCTCGTCTAGCCATTCGATCGACGACAGGTCGGCCTCCTCCTCTGCGTCCATCAGGTAGACGTCGTCGATGGTGCCAGGCGCAAGCAGGTCGTGGATGCGCGCTACCACGGTCGCGAGGGTTTGATGCCGCCAGACATGGGCGGGTGCCTCGGGCACGTCCGCCTCCTTGCGGGCGACGAGATCAGCTAGTCGAATTCCAGTAGCCACTTCCAGCTTCCGGGCGAGGTGAGCACCCCCGCGGCCCGCCATGCCGTTGTTGACCGTGCTCTGGCTGACGCCGAGCAAGTCGGCTACGGCGGCTTGAGACTTCGGATTCGACTCGGCGTAGAGGCGCCGGATCTCTTGGGCGAGCGCTTCCCGTTCCTGCGGGGTCAGGTCTGCCTTCGATAACGTGGGGCTCATGAGTGAATCGTATCGGAATCGATCCCCACGTATCAAGCCAGCCTTGACAATCGGCATCGGTGAACCGATAATAGCGCCATGCCACAGATTTGCCAGGGCGCCGTCATGCTCCGCCGTTGGAAAGACGCGGAGCACAAGACCCTCGACGACATCGCTCGGCTCGTCTCGGACTGTCTCCAGTTCGGGAAGCCGATTACCAAGCAGGCTGTCTCGCTGTGGATCACCGGAGAGAGCAAGCCGAGCGGCCCCGTCCTTCCCGTGCTTGAGCGACTGACCGGAATCGCTACCGCTGCATGGCTCGACGACAGCCAGCGCGACGCCCTGTTGCGCGTGTCGATTGCTCATGACTCCGAGCCTGTGCACGACTCCGACGCGCAGCAATCCGGAGCGTCTGAGCATGTAGGGGACTGCGGGGCGCATGACTCCGAGCCGCCGGTGGCGCAGAAGGGAGCGGCGTGATGTCGAACATCGTTCAGGTACCATTCTACGGCGACACGCTGGATGCTATTCAGGATGATCGCGGCGTCTGGGTGGGCGTGAAGAGGGCGTGTGAGAACGTCGAAGTCTCGAGCGACGCACAGGCGCGCAGACTCCAACGGAGTCCGTGGGCAGTTACGACCATGATGGTCGCAACTGGTGCTGACGGCAAATCCTACGAGATGTTGTTCGTCCACCTCGATTCGTTGCCGATGTGGCTCGCCACAATCGAGGCATCGCGGGTCAAGGACGACGTCCGCCCCAAGCTCATTGCCTATCAGAAGGAATGCGCCCGGGTCCTGCGCGACCACTTCTTCGGACGTCGCACCGACGCAGTGGATGTGCTCGCCGCGCTTGTGACACAGCTTCCGGCACTCATTGCGTCTTCGGTCAATGCCGCTGTCGACGCCGCCATGAAGCGATCGGATGAGCGGTCGCTTGTCGACGCGAACACGGTTGGGCGCGCAGGAGCCAGCTTCATCAATCGTGCGTTGAAGGAATGCGCGAAGCTGCTTTCGGGTGGCGACAAGGAACGGTATCGGTCAATCCTGTCAGCATCGCACGTTGACCTTCGTGCCGCGCTACAGTTCAATGGCACAGGTCGTGGATGGTCGAATCTGCCAAGCACAAAATGGGCAGACTGTCGGGCCACGCTGTCTCAGATGCAACGGGCCGCTATGCGGCAGTCGCCAGATCCGCAGCCGACCTTGCCGAAGGTGAACTGACGACCACGCGATAGACGCTGCGCGCTTGTCGGGGGGCTGGCGCGGGGCAGGACGGAGACGACAGATATGACTGCCCCCCATTTGCGTGAGTATTGGTTGGTTCGAGGCCCGGGCGAGTACCAGTCGCTGCCGATAGAATCGCGCAAGGCGGCGAGGACTGCATGCACGCGGTACCGCAAGTTCTACAGCGCCGCGTTTCGCGTCGTCCACGTCACCGTCTACCCCAAGGGCCAGCGCGCGGCATGGGAGCGGGTGGTGCGGGCAACGATGCGGTGGGCAGCCGGGTGGAACGGCCACACCATCGGCCCGGGCGCCCTGGACCAAGCGCTGCTCGATGAGGTCTCCGCCCTCGGCTCGCATCGCCCGGTGGCGAAGTGATGGCCGCCGATCACATGACCCCCGGGGACCGTGCGAAGTGGCTAGCTCGCCAGCGAGAGGAAGCGGCCAAGTACGCGAGCAGCACCTCCGACGCGATCCGCCGTACCCGTGTCGCCAGGGGCATGCTTGACGAGCTCGTGGAGGCTGCCCGCGGGGTCGAGGTGTCGACGGCGCACGCCAGGGGGCTGATCGACCGCATCCGAGCCGAGCGCGCTTGGCTCGCGGTCGACCGAGAAGGAGGGCGCGAGTAGTGCGCCACATGGGGTACAGCCTCGGAGGCGATGCGGTTTCCAAAACCGCGTTGGGAGGTTCGACTCCTCCGTGCCTCGCTATCGGAGGGATCAGACCATGTGGGGTGCGTGATGGGCGAGAAGAGGAAGCCACTGCACCCGTGTCCGGACTGCGGGTGTCTCATCGTGGCGAGCAAGACCAGGTGCGGGCCGTGCTCGTTCGAGGCGCGGCGTAAGAACGGCAATGCCCATAAACGGGCGAGGTATGCGCGCCACCCAGGCGCAGAGGGAGTGAAAGATGGGAATCGATAAGGGTACATTCGAGTTTGGTGTGCTGCTCGGAGCGCTTGCAGACGGCGAGTTTCGCGAGGAGGTGAACTCTGAGCTGCGCATGCTCACCGAGCGGCTGCACGAACGGTCGGTAGCGGGCGCGCGCACCGTCAAGGGCACGCTCACGATCACAATCGACGTGTCGGTGGCGAGCAACGGGATGGTGTCGATCGCGCCGAACGTGACGGACAAGCTCCCGCGCAGCGTGCGCAAGGACACCGCGTTCTGGCTCGGCGAGCGCGGACTGACACAGGACAACCCGAAGCAGCAGAAGCTCGCACTTCGGGAAGCAGGCGAAGACAAGGCGATCAAGGAAGGGTGACGAACATGGATCAGGATGTCATGAATGCGAAGTCGGATGCGGCGGCGATTATTGGGGCGATCGAGGCGATGGGAGACCATCGGATCGTGTCCGAGGTCGGAGAGGACGTCGTCAAGCTGCTCGTGCCGAAGGGCAAGACCATCGTGGATCTCACGGCCGAGATCGACAAGCGCGCGACGTTTCCCAGGCGAGCGACCGGCACCGTCAACGTCGATACGCTGGATTCGTTCCTGGCGATCGTTGGTCGTCACGCGGGCATCGCCACCGTTGTCTACGTGCATGACTGCGACGCGCCGAGCATCGTCGCGGTGCTCAATGACACCGCCCCCGAATGCGCGCCGGGCTGGCGCGACTTCCGCGTTTCGTACACGCCGAAGCTCTCCGATGAGTGGAACGCCTGGCAGGCACAGGACGGCGAGACGATGAGCCAGGGGCTGTTCGCGGAGCACCTGGAAGACCGATGCCTCGATGTGATCTCGCTTGATCTGGCTGGTCCGAAGACGCAGGGAATCGTCGGGCAGCTCGGCGTTCGATGCGCGACCCCAGCGACGCTACAGGGGCTCGCCAAGGGGCTCAGTGTGCGAGTGGACAGCTCGGTCAAAGAGGTTCGGCGGCTCGACTCTGGGGAGTGCCAAGTGCTCTACAACGAGGAGCACAAGGGCGAAGACGGCAAGCCGCTGTCGATTCCCAACGCCTTCGTCATCGCGATCCCCGTGTTCGTGGGCGGCGACGCCTACGCGCATGTCGTGCGGCTGCGCTACCGGCTTTCCGGCGGTCGCGTGTCGTGGGCCTATTCGGTCGTGCACGCTGACACGGCCCGGCGGGATGCTGTGCTCGACATGGCAACGAAGATCCGCGCAGCGCTCCCCAGCGTTCTGTGCATCGAGGGAGTGGCCTGATGGATCTGTCACGCTGGCTCATCAACACGGACGACATCGAGGCGCAGCTACTCGATGCGCAGGCGCAGAACGCTAGCGTCGAAAAGCTTGTGGCCGCGCTCGAAGGGCAGCCTGACCACGTGGTCACGGCGGCTCTGAATGCCGCGTTCCCGGGGACCGTTGCCCCCGTCGCCCCAGCACCAGCTCGCACCCGCGCGCCGAAGGCTGAGGTGGAGGCGAACGTCGCACTCCTGCTCAAACATGCAGACGGCGAGGGGCAGACTGCGCGCCAGCTGCGCACGCTCACCGGCCTGGACGCGGACGCCTTCCGGACCGCATCGATCAAGCTATCTCGCACGGACCCGCCGCGATTGATCTGCGAGGGGAAGCTGTGGAGGCTGCCATGAAGGCATCGAAGAGCAGAACGCAACCAGTCAATTTACGCATCCTCAGCAACGGCCGGCAGGCGTCGACCTTTTCGGTCAGCACGGCGTGGCAGGAGCCGAATCCGGAGAAACAACAGGCCGGCGCGAACGTGCCCAAGGAGATATTCCACACGCCCATCGAGGTGGCATTCAGGAACGTGACCGAGCGGGCGCTTGCGAGATGCACGGACGCCTTGGCGCAGGAGTGGCGGTCGATTCGGTGGAGGTACGTCAAGTGACCCCCATCGAGCGCATGTTCTGGTTTTGCGTCGCGGTCCTGCTCGAAGGGCTCGGGCCGCTGAGAGGTGAGGCGTGAGAAAGATCCCTTCTCTGTTCGTCCGCGAATTCGACGGCGATCCGCGCTACGTGACTCGTGTCGTGAACCCGGTGTGCCAATGGGTCATCGACGGCGAGGGTATCGCCACCGAGAAGCACGACGGCACGGCGTGCATGGTCCGCAGCGGAGTCCTGTTCGCACGATTCGACCGCAAGCGTGGGAAGCCTGCGCCCGATGGGTGGGAACCGTGCGAGGAGGCGCCCGACACGAATACGGGGCACTGGCCCGGGTGGATCCAGGCAATTGGGCCTGAGCACAAGTGGCACAGGGCTGTCATGGCTATCGCCGGTTCGCTCCCTGACGGCACCTACGAGCTTGTGGGGCCGCGTGTAGGAGGCAATCCACACGGGCTTGAGCACCACGAGCTGTGGAGACATGGCTGCACCGTTGTTGGCGCCCCTCGCGACTTCGACGGCCTGCGCCTGTACCTGGCGACGATTCCACGCGAGGGCATCGTCTGGCATCACCCAGACGGGCGAATGGCGAAGATCAAGACTCGGGATTTCGGGCTCGATTGGCCTAGGAAGGAGGTGTCGCCAACAACCTAAACACAACACGGCTGGGCAGCATCGCGATACCTGCTCAGCCACGCGGCGACGGACCCCGGGCATACCGCCCACCGACCGCCGCGTTTTGCCACCTCTGGCGACCGCTCCTATCCCTCCCACAATGCAGTGGGTGGCATTCGATGATCACGCGGGCCGGGTTCGATTCCCGGCGGTGGCACTATGACACATAAACGCTTACTGCGCGCTCCGCAGCTCCTGCACCCCACGCTTGCCTACGATGGGGCAACGCTCGTCGTGGTGATACCCGGGCTGAAACTCGTGAGCGAGGCCAACAAGGCCGACCACGAACACTGGCGGGTGCGCGCCAAGCGGGCGAAGGACCAGCGGACCATGGTCGCGATGGTGCTGCGATCCCTCGTTGGCGGGCCGCTACCGCTCCCGCTTGACGTCGAGATGATTCGGACTGGCCCTGGGCACCTGGATGAGCCCGGGAACCTTTGGGGGTCAGTCAAGCACGTGCAGGACGGGGTCGCCGATTGGATGGGAGTCGACGATCGCGACAAGCGGTACACGTGGCGCGTGGCCCAGACGTTCGGCGGCAAGGGCGTCTACGCGGTGACGATTCGGATCACGCCGCGGACGTCGACCGAGGAGCAGCTTTGCGTGGAGTGGAAAGGGGTGCTCGGGTGATCCTGGACGCGCGATGGTCTATCACGCAAGGAGATTCCCGCATTGTGCTAGCCGCCTATGCGGACAACTCGTTTGACTCGTGCGTATGTGACCCGCCTTATGGCTTGGGCACACGCGAGCCGAACGTGGATGAGCTTGTGCGCTTCCTGCAAGGGGAGGACACGCTGCGGACCGGGGGCGACTTCATGGGGCGCAAGTGGCTGGTGCCGTCGGTCCCGCTTTGGCGCGAGGTGTTCCGCGTGCTCAAGCCCGGGGCGTATCTCGCGGCGTTCAGCGGTACCCGCGCGGTGGACCTCATCATGATGGGCATTCGGGCGGCGGGGTTCGAGATCGTGGATTGCTGCTCATATCTGTATGGGGCGGGCTTCCCGAAAAGTGTGAACGCATCCAAGGCCATCGACAAGCACTTCGGGGCGGTGCGGGAGGTGGTGGGAGAACGGCCTGCGCGCCTACTGTTTGGGCATTTGGACGTCGGGTCCGCCACCATCCCAACCACCATCCCAACCACCCCCCAAGCCCAGCAATGGGACGGCTTCGGAACCGCACTCAAGCCCGCTCACGAAGACATCATCATCGCGATCAAGCCGCGTGAAGGCACCATCGCCGCGAACCTGCTGAAGCACGGGACGGGGGTGCTGAACGTGGACGGGTGTCGGGTGGGCACGGACTGGTCAGAGCGGTCGGACGCATGGAAACGCAGCGGACACAGCGCGAAGCCCGACGCGGACAAGATTGCAGCACCGGCGGGGCAAGGCATCGTGTGCAATCCAGCGGGCAGGTGGCCTCCGAACGTGCTGTTCGGACACGCGGATGGGTGCGTGAGGGTGGGGAGTAGGAAGGCGCGGGGCGGCGCTGGCACCGATTGTCCGCATTGGCCCGATCCGTGTCGAGGGCATGGCGACGCTGGGCAATGCCAATCGGGCGAGACTCGACACGGTTCTCCGCCAGCCGGATGGACGCCAAACCGAACCGAAACCGTCGACAACTACGACTGCGCCCCCGGATGCCCGGTGCGGTTGCTCGATGAGCAGAGCGGGGAGACGATCAGCCGCCCATCGGTTCGTGGCGGATCCGACGGATATCATCCGGCAACGCCGCTCGGCCGAACCGACAACTTTTCGCCGTTCAACGACTCCGGTACCGCCTCCCGCTTCTTTCCCACCTTCCAATACAGCGCAAAAAGTTCCCGTTTGGAGCGTGAGATAGGCTGCGAGGCATTGCCCGTCCGCTCGCGCACAGACGCCACAGGACGCGACGACGACGCCCCCGGGCAGAACAACCCGCGCGCCGGGCTGCGAGCCGCTGGCGGTATCCGCAACGCCCACCCGTGCGTCAAGCCGGTGGACGTGCTGCGGTGGATTACCCGGCTTGTGACGCCGCCGGGCGGGATCGTGCTCGATCCGTTCTGCGGCTCGGGCTCCGGTGGGTGCGCCGCCGTTGCCGAAGGATTCCGCTATGCCGGAATCGACCTGGACGCAGACGGGCTCGGGTATTGCGACGTCGCCCGCGCCCGCATCGCATGGTGGCAGGCGCACCCGGGCGGGCCGACGCCGGAAGCCAAGGAAGAGACGCAGCTGGAGGCCGCCGGCCAAAGGAGCCTATTCGGATGACCTTCACTATCCAGCAATGGCGCGCCCTCCTGGGAAATCGACTGCTGTGAGCGTTTCGTGTTGACCAGGACGGACAGTGTCCGTATGAGGATCCCATGGCTGATCGTGCTCGACCTGTGCGCTACGAGTTGAGGTTGACGGCGGATGAGAGCGAGCGGTTCCGAGAGGCGTCTGCCCGGCGCGGCATGAGCCCGGCGAGCTTGATCCGCTCCCTCATCACCGAGGAGTGGTTGATGCAGCAGGAACGCGAGGCCCGGCTGCGAGCGGCGGTCGACTCGCGGGAAGAGTGGGTGGTGTGATGGCGTGGTTCCGAGTCGATGACGGGGCCGACTTCCATCAGAAGATCGTCGCCGCCGGCAATGAAAGTTGGGGCGCGCTGTGCCGTGCGGGAGCGTGGGCGTCACGCCACAAGACGGACGGGTTCATCCCAGACAGTATCGCAAACCTTATCGCAAGTGCGAAGGTCTGGCGACGCGGTTGCGACGCCGGTTTGCTAGAGCGTGATACCCGCGGAGGATGGCAGATCCACGACTTTTTGCAGTGGAATCCGAGCGCCGATGAAGTCGAGACGGCCCGCTTGGCACTGTCGGAGAAGCGTCGAAAGGCTGGGCTGGCTGGCAACGCCAAGCGATGGGATGGTCATCGCAAACCTGTCGCAAACGAATCGCAATTGCGACCCGATTGCGATGGCACTTGCGAAGGGCATGATCTGGCTCCCGTCC